>CEUZ01022217.1_pt1 | contig 12069 bp, 12 predicted proteins | sample 361511 | NCBI WGS metagenome assembly CEUZ01 (sample SAMEA2622822, study PRJEB7988) | marine metagenome | biome: marine biome (ENVO:00000447); feature: surface water layer (ENVO:00002042); material: "saline water (ENVO:00002010), including plankton (ENVO:xxxxxxxx)" | depth 5 m
AAACTACCATTAGCTATAAGGCAGTCCTTACCAGCTTATGGAAATGAAATGATATTGATGTTAAAAGGTACTTCTTTAGCTAGTACGGTCACTTTGCTTGATCTCACTGGCGTTGCTAAACATATAATATCTACTACTTTTAGGCCAGTTGAAGTATTTATAGTAGCTGGATCTATTTATTTATTAATGACTTTTGTAATTCACAATTTTATAAAATATTTAGAAAAAAGATATAATTATAATTAATAATCAGCGTACTCTTTTACTTCTTGTATATTTGAATCTAACAACATATTTATTTTAGATTTAATTTTAAATCTCTCGTCATTATTAATATAAACAGATCTAGCAAGTTCAATAAACTCTTTGTTAAAATTTTTCTCTTTTTCATGAATTCTAATTTTATCTTCTATAACCCAGAGTTTTTCATTTGTTTGTCGCAATTTACCAAATAGGATTGTGACATCTTTATTTTTATTCCAATCTAAAAACTTATCAATTACTTCCTTTAGAGCCTTAATCTCTTCCTTGATAACTTTTTTTTTCTCTAAATTCTCTATTTTATATAGTTTAATTTCCAAAATGGTTAATTTATCAAGCAATTCACCTGCTGATATTTCTGCCATTATTTTTTTAGATTTGTTAGCCATTTTGTGTGTTAAAATTCATTTACTAAATTTGAATATCTTATGTCAAACATTTTAATTATTAAACACGGTTCTCTTGGAGATATAGTACAGATTAGTGGTGTTCTTAAAGATATAAGGAGTAAACATACTAGTGAGAAAATTTTCATTCTTACCACACTTCAATATGTAGAGCTTTTAAGCAAATGTCCACATATAGATGGTATTTTGTTGGATAGAAGAAAACCAAGATGGAATATCCTTTATTTATACAAATTAAAAAAATTAATTAGCAGATATAATTTTATAAAAGTTTATGATTTACAAAATTCATCACGTACATCATTTTACAGAAAACTTTTATTTAATATTTCAAATTGGAATAGCTCTGAAACTTCATTAGAAAAAGGTTATAAAAAAAAAGATTTTATAAACGAGCCAGTTTTAGAAAGATTTAAAGTCCAACTTGAAAAAGCAGACGTAAAAACTGAATTTACTTTAAAGCCTGATTTTTCTTGGGCATCAACAAATGTTAATCACATATTAAATAAATATTTAAATAAAAAATTTATATTAATTTTTCCTTTTTGTTCACCTAAACTTATACATAAACAGTGGCCTTACTATAATGAATTAATTAAAATTATTAAAAATAAGCATCCTGAAATTGAAATAGTAATGGCACCAGACAAAAACGAAATAGAATCTTCCCAAAATATTGATGCATTATCAATTATGCATAATAAAAAAATTTTAAATATTATGGAGTTAGCTGGTCTAATTCAAAAATCAAGTTTTGTTATAGCTAATGATACTGGACCAGCTCATATGGCAGCTCATCTTAACAAAGACGGTGTAGTTTTATTTGGACATCATACTACTCCAAAAAAAGTATCGATAGAAACTGATAAATTTAAAGCTATTGTAACTGATAAATTAGAAAGTTTAACAGCAGAGGATGTTTATTCAAAAATAAAAGAAAAACTAGATTTAATTAATTAATTTTAAATAACTCTTAACAATTCTTTTCCAATGGAAATTTTCAGAAAATTTTAAAGCTTCTTTTCCAAATTTAATATAATTTTCATTATCTAAAAAGGTAATAGTTGAATCATAAATAGAATTTAAATTATTACCATCACAAATTAATCCAGTTTTATTATGAACTATTGCATCAGAGGCGCCACCATCTTTTCCACCAATTGAACCAACCCCGTAGGAAGCAGCTTCCATAAAAGAAATACCAAATCCTTCAACAGATTTATTATAAATTATTGACGGCATTAAAAACATATTAGATGAGGCTATCAATGATAATTTCAAATTTTCAGATATATCTTCTAACAAGGAAACATTATCTTTAATATCAAGTTCATTTATTAATTTTAACAAATTATTTTTTTCTTCACCGCCTCCAATTGATATATATTTAATTTTTGGAAATTTTGATTTTAAGTTTTTTATTGTCATTAAAATTTTTTCATGATTTTTTCTTTTATCAAGTCTAGCCACAGTTATAATTTTTGGAAAGGAGTCTTCTTGAAATTTAAAATTTTTAAAATATTTTGTAGCATTATCTAAATAAGATTTATCTAATATTTTAGGCTTATCAATTCCGGGATTAATAACACATATTTTATTATGATCTATACCAACATTTATTGAAAGATTTTTTGTAAAATTAGAATTAGCAACTACAAAGTCAGCTGATTCTAAACTTTTTTTTAACCTACCATTTAACCTTGAATCCTTGGTGTGATTAATCTCTTTTGAATGAACTAAACATATAACTTTTGTTTTTTTCAAGTAGTTTTTGTTTATGTGTTCTAAACTTTTCCAATGATCAAGAAATAGGGCTCTTATATTTGTGCTTTCTTTTATAAAATCATTAACTAAATTTGCCTTTCTATATTTTCTGAAAAGCTTTATGCCTTTAACCCTCTGTATATTTATAGATGATTTTTTATCAAAAGCTTCATCATTTTTAAATTCATCAGCAAAAACTTTTACAGGGCCATGTTCCACAAGAGCTTTTGTCAAACCCCACATAAGCATTTGCATTCCACCAACATCTGGTGGAAAATTTCTAGTAACAACTAGAAACATTATTTAAACCATTTTATATTACAGCCCATGCTAGGTACTTGATTTTGAGGGCCTTTTCCAGTTTTAGATATAAGTTCCATAGCAACTTTTAAATCACTATCACCTTGCGAAACAGGCTTTAAATCTTTTAATTCTCTAATTCTTCCACGATATTGTAGTTCTAAATTACTATTATAACCAAAAAAATCTGGAGTGCAGACAGCCCCATATTCTTTTGCAATTTCTTGCGTTGAATCAATTAAATAAGGAAATGAAAAATTATTTAGCTTAGCAAATGTGGCCATATTATCGAAAGAATCATCTGGATAATTTTTAACATCGTTTGACATTATCGCAACTGACTTAATACCTGACGCTTCTAAAGATTTTACATCACTAACAATGTTTTTAATTACTGCTTTAACAAAAGGACAATGATTACAAATGAACATAACCAATGTTCCATTTTTACCTTTAATATCATTTAAAGATATTTTTTTATTATCCGTAGATTTTAAATTGAAATCTTTTGCTTTTTCACCAAAATTACATATCGGCGTTTTTGTTAGTGCCATATATTTGTGTAAATTAAGGAATAAGCCATCTTTTTTCAAGTTGTTTTTTACCTAAATTAAAAGAAGCACGTCTGTGACCTTTAGCTGCTAAATATAGCCATTCTATAGATTCAATATAAATTTCAACAACACAAAAATTTTTGTAGCCTATTTCACTTTCTTCTTTAGTATATTTTAAGTTATCAACCTCTGTGGTTAATCCAGATGTAGGAATAGAAACATTCGAACCTGGAGCTTTTTCACCTAAATAACATTGTCTGCTCATGTGTACTGTTTTTTCCCAAGATTTTTTAGATATTTGATTTTGATAATTAATTTTTGTATTACCAGAAATTCTTAATTGAATTTTTTCATTTTTATCATAAAAAAGTAGAGTAGCTCTTGAATTAGATTTTAACACTTTTATTTTTTTAGATCTAATATCACTATGAAACCAAATTTTACTTTCGCTTTCATCAACACCTCTCAAAACAACTATTCGGCCATCAAATTTTTGTTTATCACCACAAATAAACACAGGTAAATGAAAAGGCATATCTCTGTTTTGTAAGCCCGTTCTTAGAAGCTCCCAAATTTTGAGATATACTTTATCTAAATTATTGTAGTAGTCAGGTTTATTTTTTTGCACTTATTTTTTTCTAAATCTTCTTATTAGGCTAGATGTATCCCATCTACTACCACCCATTTTTTGAATCTCTTCGTAGTAACCATCCACAATTTTTGTAATAGGTAGTGGTGATCCATTTTTTTTGGATTCATCCATGGCAATTTTTAAATCTTTTCTCATCCAATCAACAGCAAAGCCAAAATCAAACTTATCATCAATCATTGTTTTGTATCTATTTTCCATCTGCCATGACTGTGCCGCACCTTTTGAAATTACGTTAATAACATCTTCCATTTTAAGTCCTGAATTAATTCCAAAATTAATAGCTTCAGATAAACCTTGAACTAAACCCGCTATACATATTTGATTTACCATTTTTGCAAGCTGTCCACTTCCAGAAGGTCCTAATAATTGTACTTTTTTGCTATAACAACTAATTACATCTTTAGCTTTATTAAAATCTTTTTCATCACCACCAACCATAACAGTAAGTGCACCTTTTTCTGCACCAGCTTGACCACCTGAAACAGGCGCATCTAAAAAACCAAAACCATGAGCTTTGGCATTTTTATAGAGTTCTCTGGCTACAGTTGCTGAAGCAGTTGTGTTATCTATATAAATAGAACCTTTCTTAATTGAATTGAAGATTCCTTTTTTTCCAATAGCAACTTCCTTTAAATCATCATCATTTCCAACGCAGGTAAAAACAAAATTAGAATCTTTTGCAGCCTCTTCAGGTGTTAAAGCAATTTTTCCTTTATATTCCTTTATCCATTTTTCAGCTTTGGATTTAGTTCTATTATAAACAGTTACATTGTGACCGGCTTTTGATATATAACCTGCCATAGGGTAACCCATTACACCCAAACCAATGAAAGCAACATTACAAGTCATAATTAAAAATGTTTAAAAATTTAAGTTTAAAAGTAATTATATTTGGGTTTATATTTACATTTTTTTCAAGCTTTGGACAGAGTTTTTTTTTAGGAATTTTTAATTCTAGTATTAGAAACGAACTATCCATCAGTCATGGACAATTTGGCACAATATATGCTTCTGCAACTTTATTTAGTAGTATTTTATTAATTTGGGTAGGAAAAAAAATAGACGATATTAATATTTCTAAATTTGCTTTTTTTGTTATTTTACTATTATCTATATCTTGTTTCTTATTCTCAAAAATTTCATCCATTCCTTTTTTATTTGTTGCTATATTTTTAATGAGATTTTCTGGACAAGGCATGATGTCTCATACAGCCACTACTACAATTTCCAGATATTTTACAAAATCTCGAGGTAAAGCTCTAAGCACAGGTTGGTTTGGTTTATCGGCTGCGGAATTTATTCTTCCAGTTTTAATTATTTTTCTTTTAACTATTACTGATTGGAGAAATATATGGATTTCAATCTCTCTAGTCGTAATAATTTTTCTACCATTAGCTTCTTATTTTTTAGTTAAAAATCTTAATTTTGATTCTAGAGAAATTACAGAGGATAAAAATTTTAAAGATGAAAATGTTAAGCAATGGAAAAGAAGAGAGGTTATTAAAGATTTTAGATTCTATATTATATGTGCAAATATGCTTGCGATGCCATGGATTGCTACCGGCACATTTGTTTATCAATCATTTATACTTTCATCAAAAAATTGGGGACCATATGTTATAGCGCAATCATTTATGGTTTATTCAGCGTTATCAGTAATTACATTATTTGTTTCAGGTTTCTTAATAGATAGATTTACAAGTAGAAAACTTTTGATTTACATGAATATTCCTTTGTTATTATCTGTTTCTGTTATTTTTTATTTTAATAATCCAATTTCTTCATTTTTTTTTCTAGGTCTTATTGGTATTTCAAATGGACTAGCAAACGTTTTAGGATCTTCTACCTGGGCTGAGATATATGGGGTAAAATATATCGGATCTATAAAAGCTCTTACCACAGCGTTAATGGTTTTTTCGACAGCTTTTGGAACAGCATTATTTGGTTTTTTAATAGATATAGGATTTTCAATAGAACAAATATCCGTTGTATCTGGAGCATATATACTTTTTTCTCTATTTGCCCTTTTCTTTATAAGAAATAAGCTAAATCCAACAATTCTTTAAAAATTCCTTGATTTTTTAAATTCATGAGTATAAACAGCTCGCATGGCACGAATTACCGTAGAAGATTGTCTTAAAAAAACTGATAGCCAGTATGATCTTGTTCTTGTAGCTAAGGAAAGAACATCTCAATTAAACGCAGGAGAAGCATCGCTCGTTCCTACGGATAACGACAAAAATACAGTAATAGCTCTAAGAGAAATTGCAGAAGGAAAAATCACTATTAAATCTTTAGAAGATTCTGGCATAGATAAGCTTAGAAAGCATAAAGAAGAAACGACAGAATTAGAGGATATCGAGGATGAAAAGGGCGATGATTTTGATAAAATTTACAAAGGAGAAATTTCTAAAAGCGGAACAGCAGTCTTACCTTCAAAAAGATTAAAAAGAATGCCAGATAAAAATAAATCATTAACTTCACCAAAAGAGGAAAAAGAAAATCCAAAAGAAGAAAATGAATCAACACAAACCGAAGATCTTTCTAAAGAATAATATTAAATAAAAAATAATAAAGACTATGAATAAGACAGTCTCTGTAGCTCCAATGATGGATTGTACAGATAGACATGATCGTTTTTTCCTAAGATTAATAAGTAAAAATGTAATGTTGTATTCAGAAATGATAGCAACGAAATCAGCAATTCATGGTGATAGAAAAAAGATATTAGCTTATAGCCCAGAAGAAAAACCTCTAGCATTACAAGTAGGGGGCTCAAACAAAGAGGAATTAGCTGAAGTTGCGAAAATAGCAGAAGATATGGGATATGATGAAATTAACATTAACCTCGGTTGCCCAAGTAAAAAAGTTCAAAAAAATAAGTTTGGAGCCTGTTTAATGAAAGAACCTGACTTAGTTTCTGAATGTATAAACGAAATGGTAAATTCTTGTAATATTCCTGTAACTGCAAAAACAAGAATTGGTTTTGATAATACTGAAGATTTTGATTATTTAAATAAATTTATTTTAAAAATGAGAGAAGCTGGATGTAAAACTTTTATAATACATGCGCGCAAGGCTATACTTAAGGGCCTTACCCCAAAACAAAATTTAAATATTCCAAAATTAAATTATGAAATGGTTTACAATATAAAAAAAGAGAATCCCAATTTAGAAATCATAATCAATGGTGGAATTTCTAAAATTGAAGAAATAAAAAACCATTTAAAAGTTTGCAATGGAGTTATGATCGGAAGAGCTATATATCAAAATCCTTATTTTCTTGTAGATATTGAAAAGGAAATATTTAATGTAAAAGATAATCCTACAAGAGAAGATATTGTGACTGAATTATTAAAATATTTAAAAAAGGAAGTTAAATTGGGAACAAAAGTAAATCATATCATGAGACATACGGTTGGTTTATATCATGGACAAGCCGGTTCTAAAAATTGGAAAAGATATTTAAGTGATAATATGATGGCTAGAGATTCAGATTTTGAAAAAGCTAAACACATAATGACTATTGTTCAAAATAATGAGAAAGTTAATCAACCTAACGTATGATTGAAAATTTAGAACAAAATCAAATAATTTTTATAATTATAATAATGATACTTTCTGCAATTCCTGCAGGTTTTATGGCAGGTTTATTTGGTATTGGTGGAGGCCTCATTACAGTTCCAGTACTTTTTTATATTTTCAGTTCTATCGGATTAGATCAAACATTTGTGATGCATTTAGCCGTGGGAACTTCTTTTGCTATTATTATCCCCACATCTGTAATCTCAACTATGACTCATATGAAATTTAAAGCTGTAGATTTAAAAATTGTTAAGACTTTTGGTATATTTGTAGTATTAGGAGTGATTTTTGGCACTATATTTGCTGCTAATTTAAAAACCGCAAATTTAATTCTATTTTTTTCAGTAATGACAATGTTTTTTGCTTTAATATTTTTAACATCTAAAGAAAAAATAAACCCTAAGAAAAAAGAAATTAATTTATTTTTTAGAACTATTTTAGGTTTTTTTTCAGGGTTTTTATCAGCCCCCATGGGAATTGGAGGAGGAATAATTAATACACCTATATTAAAAATGTTCGGATACACAATTAATAAAGCAATAGGAAGCTCTGCAGCAATTGGGTTTTTAATTGCATTGATTGGTGCAGCGGGATTCGTAACCACAGGTAGTTATTTTAATATTAAAGCTCCTTTGAGCATAGGTTTTGTTAATATTCCCGCATTTTTAATATTTGTACCCATTACAATGTTAATGGCAAAGGTAGGGGCAAAAACTGTTCATAAAGTAGACAGAAAGTTAATAGGAAAATTATTTGGAATTTTTCTATTCCTGGTATCATGTAGATTATTTTATGAATATTTTAATTTTTAAATTTTTTGGTCGTAATCACCAACTTTGCCAGTCTTTTTTAAAAGATTATCAATAAAATCAAATATTTTTTTTTTTCTAGCATCAGAAGTTGGGCTTTCCGTAACAACTACCAAAGAAGGTTTATTCGATGAGGCTCTTATCAAACCCCAGGATCCATCTTCTAATGTAAAACGCACCCCGTTTACCGTTAATAAATTAATAATTTTTTGATCATCAACTTTTGTGTTTATTTTCATCAAGTTATCAACTTCTTTAGTAAGTGAATCGACTACTTTATATTTTTCTTCATCTTTACAGAAGGGAGCCATAGTTGGTGTTTGATAAGTTTTAGGTATATTTTTTAGTATATCAGAAAGCTTCAAATCTTGATTATCCAAAAGATGGCAAACTTGAATTGCAGAATTAATACCATCATCATAACCATATCCAAGAGGTTTATTAAAAAAGAAATGTCCACTTTTTTCAAAACCAGCTATAGCATTAATTTCATTTACTTTTCTTTTAATATGAGAATGGCCTGTTTTCCAATAAATAGTTTCACAATTATTTTTTAGTAAAATTTTGTCTTTTACAAACAAGCTTGTTGATTTAACATCCACAACGAATTTATTATTTTTATGATTTGGTGCCAAATTTCTAGCAATAAGCAACCCAACTTTATCTGAAAAAATCTCTTCTCCGTTATTATCTATTACTCCAAGTCTATCGCCATCTCCATCAAAACCAAAACCAACATCAGCATTATTTTTTTTAACACAGTCAGCAATGGCTTTTAACATCTTTAGATCTTCTGGATTAGGATTGTATTTTGGAAAATTATAGTCAAGGTCGCAATCAAGTTCAATTACTTCGCAACCAATTTTTTTAAGTATTTCAGGAGCAAAAATTCCTGCTGTACCATTACCGCAAGCTACTACTATTTTTAATTTCTTTTTAATTTTATTTTGTATTAAACTATTTATATAAACTTTTTTAAAATCTTTTATTTCCTTATAAGATCCTTTACCTTTAATAAATTTTCCTTCAAATACAATTTTTTTTAATTCAATCATTTCGCTAGGTGAATGAGTTAAACCTTTTTCTATACCCATTTTTATCCCTGTCCATCCATTTTCATTATGGCTTGCAGTTATCATTGCTACTGCATCAGCATTTAGTTGAAATTGAGCAAAATATGCGGTTGGTGATAGTGATAAACCTATATCTTCTATATTGCATCCAGTATCAATAAGACCCTCGATAAGTTTTTTTTTCACTTCTTCGCTATATGATCTGTAGTCGTGACCTACTACTACTCTAGCATTTTTTTTTGTTTTATTAATTATTTGCGTTCCTAGACCTAGTCCTATTTTTTTAATTCCCTCTAGATTTATATCTTTTGGATAAAGCCAGCGCGCATCGTACTCTCTAAAACCTAACGGGTTTATATATAAATTTTCACTCTTTGGCATTGTCTCTAAATCTCTTATCTATTATTTTTTAATTTTTATCAGTATTTAATTTTTTTTATGCTTGATATTAATTATATGTTCTTGTAATGTTCTATTGATTTGTTTAAATATGTAGTATATTAAGACCTTTGTGTACACAACATGTAGTTGTTTTTACACGAAACTTTAATAAAATAAGCACTTATATGAATAGAAATTTGTCATTGGCTATTGAGAAAGCTGTCGAAAAAATAACGCCAAAAGGTAATTTTCCAATAAGTCGTGATAAATCTGAAAAAAAACCAGATCTTTTTTCTCTTAATTCTCAAACAGAACTTTTTCAAAACGATAAAGGAATAATAATAAAAATTGATAAGTCCAAAGATTTAAAATTAACTGACTTTGGTAGAGCAACTTTGAGCGATAGATATTTAGGAAAAAATGAATCTTATCAAGATTTGTTTGCTCGTGTCGCAAGTACCTATGCTGATAATAACTTACATGCGCAAAGAATTTATAATTATATAAGTGATTTATGGTTTATGCCAGCTACTCCAATTTTATCAAACGGTGGAACAGAAAGAGGTTTGCCAATTTCATGTTTTTTAAATGAAGCTGGAGATAGTTTAAATGGTATTTTAGATTTATGGAGTGAAAATGTTTGGTTGGCTGCAAAAGGTGGGGGAATAGGAAGTTACTGGGGAAATCTTAGATCTATAGGAGAAAAAATAGGTAGGGTTGGTAAGACTTCGGGAATTATACCTTTTATTAAAGTAATGGATTCTTTAACAATGGCAATTAGCCAGGGATCATTGAGAAGAGGTTCGGCGGCATGTTATCTTCCAATTGATCATCCTGAAATAGAGGAATTTATTGAGATGAGAAGACCTACAGGAGGAGATCCTAACAGAAGAGCTTTAAATTTACATCATGGTGTTTTAGTTTCGGATTCTTTTATGAGAGCCGTAGAAACTAATTCACAATGGGCGTTAAAGAGTCCAAAAGATGGGATTGTACAGTCTACTGTTTCGGCAAGAAATTTGTGGATTAGACTGCTTACGGCTAGAGTAGAAACAGGGGAGCCATATATTATTTTTGTAGATACTGTAAACAGACTTATTCCACAACATCATAAACTTGCAGGTTTAAATGTTAAAACATCAAATCTTTGTAGCGAAATAACTTTACCAACTGGAATTGACAAAGATGGAAACGATAGAACAGCTGTGTGTTGTTTATCATCATTAAATTTAGAAACATACGATGAATGGAAAGATCAAGGTAATTTTATAGAAGATGTAATGAGGTTTTTAGATAATGTTTTAACCGACTTTATTAATAAGGCACCAAACACTTTTCAAAACGCTAAATATTCCGCAATGAGAGAAAGAAGTATTGGATTAGGTGTAATGGGATTTCACTCGTTCTTACAAAAAAATTCAATTCCATTTGAATCAGTAATGAGCAAAGTTTGGAATAATAAAATTTTTAAACATATTCAAAATGAAGTCGATCGTGCTTCAAATAAACTAGCTGACGAAAGAGGTTCTTGTCCTGACGCGGAAGAGTATGGTTTCAAAGAAAGATTCTCTAATAAAACAGCTATAGCTCCAACAGCATCTATTTCCATAATTTGTGGAGGTGCCTCTCCAGGTATAGAACCGGTAGCAGCGAACAGTTACACACATAAGACACTATCTGGTTCATACAATGTTAGAAATAGATATTTAAAAGCAATATTGGAAGAAAAAGGTAAAAATGACGAAGAGACTTGGTCTACGATAACTACTAACCAAGGATCAGTTTCGCATTTAGATTTTTTAACTGATCATGAAAAAGAAGTTTTTAAAACGGCTTTTGAGTTAGATCAAAAATGGATAATAGAATTAGGAGCTGAAAGAACACCTTATATTTCGCAAGCTCAATCCATTAATATTTTTCTACCTGCTGATGTGCATAAAAAAGAATTACACCAAATACATTTTCAAGCATGGAAAAAAGGTTTAAAAAGTTTGTATTATTGCAGATCTAAATCAATTCAAAGGGCAGAAAATATTAATAAAGGATTAAAAGCAGAAGTAAAAACAAGCGATTCTAAAGATGAAAAAGATTATGAAGAGTGCTTATCATGTCAGTAGTTAAGTTAAAAAATAAAGAAAAGTCAGGCCTTTTAGTAGGGAATCCAGTTTATAAGCCTTTCAGATACCCATGGTGCTATGACGCTTGGTTAACGCAACAGCGCATTCATTGGCTTCCCGAAGAAGTACCATTAGGTGATGATGTTAGAGATTGGCAAAAAAATTT
>CEUZ01054272.1_pt1 | contig 12067 bp, 12 predicted proteins | sample 361511 | NCBI WGS metagenome assembly CEUZ01 (sample SAMEA2622822, study PRJEB7988) | marine metagenome | biome: marine biome (ENVO:00000447); feature: surface water layer (ENVO:00002042); material: "saline water (ENVO:00002010), including plankton (ENVO:xxxxxxxx)" | depth 5 m
GTTAGAGTTTTATCTATGGGTAAAGAAAACGGAGGTTTTTTTTCCACGGAACTATGTGGCGGAACACATGTAAGAAATACAAAAGAAATTGGAAAATTTAAAATAATAAACCAATCATCAATTGCAGCTGGTGTGCGAAGGATAGAGGCTTTACGAGATAAACAGCTAAATGATTATTTAGAGAAACAAAATAAAGCTGGTCTTAAAGAAACAGAAAAGGCGATAAAAGAAGTTGATAGATTATTTTCTGAAATTGAAAGAATGAATGCAAAACCAACAAATGTGAATGGATTATCAAATGAGGAAAAAATAAAAATTTTAACAAAACAAATGAAACAGGTTTTGACTGAATATGTTCTTAAAGATAAGGATTTAAATCAATTTAAGGATGTTAAAGTAAAAGGAATAAAAATTCGATTCCAAAAAGTTTATGAGTATCCTCCATCGCTTTTAAGAAATTTAATAGATCAAGGTAAAAAAGATATAGTTAGTGGTTTGATAGTTTCTTATGCAATTGAACAAAATGATGATGGAACAATAAATAAAATAGGAGTTGCTGTTGGAGTTACAAAAGATTTAACTAAAAAATTTAATGCTATAGATTTAGTAAAAGAGGCATCAGTTATTACTGGCGGCAAAGGAGGTGGAGGAAGACCTGATTTTGCACAAGCAGGAGCTACTGATAAAAATAAAATTGAAGATGCTTTTGAAAAAATTAAATCTTTAATTTAGTTCTTTTTTAAGATTAGAATTTATTGCTTCTAGAAATTGATTTGTAGTCAAGAATTTTTGATTTTTACTAATTAACATAGCTAGATCTTTTGTCATGGATCCACTTTCTACAGTTTGTATGCAAATTTTTTCGAGGGTTTTAACAAATTTTTTTAAATCTTCATTACCATCTAATTTTCCTCTGTGGTAAAGACCTCGAGCCCAAGCAAAAATAGAAGCTATAGGATTTGTTGAAGTTTCTTTACCTTGCTGATGTAATCTGTAGTGTCTAGTTACAGTGCCATGTGCAGCTTCAGATTCCATAGTTTTACCATCTGGCGTCATTAACACACTTGTCATAAGTCCTAACGAACCAAATCCTTGCGCGATCGTATCTGATTGCACATCACCATCGTAGTTTTTACATGCCCAAATATAATTACCATTCCATTTAATAGCGCATGCCACCATATCATCTATAAGTCTATGCTCATAAGTAATTTTTCTTTCATTAAATTTTTTTTCAAATTCTTTCTCATAAACTTCTTGAAATAAATCTTTAAATCTACCATCGTAGTTTTTTAAGATTGTATTTTTAGTTGAAAGGTAAACTGGCCATTTCCTGTTAAGTCCATAATTCATACAAGCCCTTGCAAAATCTTTTATGGACTCATCCAAATTAAACATAGACAAAGCAACTCCTGGACCATTAAAATTAAACACTTCAAATTCTTTTTTTTCCCTTCCATTTTCAGATGTCCATTTTATTTCTAATTTTCCTTTCCCAGGCACTTTAAAATCTGTAGCTCTATATTGATCACCAAAAGCATGCCTTCCAATTACAATAGGGTTTGTCCAGCTAGGAACTAATTTTGGAATATTTTTACAAATTATAGGTTCACGAAAAACAGTTCCTCCCAGAATATTTCTAATCGTACCATTAGGAGATCTCCACATTTTTTTAAGTTTAAATTCTTTTACACGATTTTCATCAGGAGTTATGGTTGCGCATTTGATTCCTACTCCAATTTTTTTTATAGCTTTAGCACAATCTATAGTCACCTGATCTGAAGTTTTATCCCTATTTTTTATGCCAAGATCGAAATATTTAATATCAACATCTAGGTAAGGAAGAATTAGTTTATTTTTAATGAAATCCCAAATTATTCGGGTCATTTCATCGCCATCTAGCTCAACTACAGGGTTTTTTACTTTAATTTTAGTCATTATTCTTTAATTTTATTAATTGAATTTAATTACTTAATATACATATTAACGTAAAATTACAAAAGATATTGATATGATAGATATTTTGTTTCCAAAACTACATAAAGAAGGCTATAGATTTTTAGCCATAGCTGCTGCTGTAACATTTATTCTTTTATTAATCTCTAATTTTTTTGGAATAATAAGTTTATTTTTAACAATATGGATATATTATTTTTTTAGGGACCCAGACAGATTTCCAATTAACGATGAAAATTATTTAGTAAGTCCAGCTGACGGCGTTATTTCACAAATCATTGAAACAAATGGGCCTAAAGAAATTGGTTTAGAAAATAAAAAATTTACAAGAGTAAGTATTTTTATGAATGTTTTTAATTGTCATGTAAATAGAGTTCCATCTTTAGGGAAGGTTTCTCAAATATATTATAAGCCAGGAAAATATATAAACGCATCATTTGATAAAGCCAGTGAAGAAAATGAACGAAATTATTTGAAAATACAAAGTTCTACTGGAGAAGATATAATTTTAGTGCAGATAGCAGGTTTAATAGCTAGAAGAATAATTTGTGATGCTAAAGAAGGTGATGAAATTAAACAAGGGGAAAAATTTGGAATAATTAGATTTGGTAGTAGAGTTGATTTATATTTTGAAAAACATCAACTGCTTGTAAAACAAAACCAAAAAACTATAGGTGGGGAAACTTTAATTGCAAAAAAGAAATAATTTATGATTGAAAATAAAAAAGAATTTAAATTAATTTCTAAAAAAAATCCAAAATCATTATTACCAAATGCATTAACAATTTTTGGAGTTTGTTTGGGCTTAAGTTCTATAAAATTTGCCCTAGATGCAAATTATGGAATGTCTATTATTGCGATAGGGTTTGCTGCAATCCTTGACACTTTGGATGGTAGAGTTGCTAGATTAATAAAAGGAACTTCTAAAGTCGGAAAAGAGTTAGATTCGCTTACCGATGTTATTAGCTTTGGAGTAGCTCCAGGTTTTATAATGTATTTTTGGGCATTAAATGAAATTGGAAAATTTGGTTGGTTATTAGTTTTAATTTACGCAGTGTGCTGCGCTTTACGCTTAGCAAGATTTAATTTAACAGTTGTGAATGAAAACGAAACATGGAAAATAAATTTTTTTGAAGGCGTGCCGTCACCAGCAGCAGCAGGGCTAGTTCTATTACCTTTGATATTAAGTTTAAGTGGATTAATTCAATTTGAAAATTATGCTATAATAAGTACAACTACTATATTGATCACCTCAATTTTAATGGTGAGCAAAATACCTACATACTCATTAAAAAAAATTGTAATTCCAAGGAATTTAACAATTTTCTTGTTACTAGGTATAGGAATTTACGTAAGTCTTTTAATTTTCTATACTTTTCAAACTTTATTTTTTAGTGGGATGATTTATGTACTACTAATTCCAATAAGCTATTTTCATTATGCTAAAAAAAATAAATCTACATTAATGGTTAAAAAAGACGAAGAAGAAGAAGAAGAAGATATTCTGTAAAATAATATAAAAAAATTGAAAAAAAATAAAATTTCTAAAAACTGGATAAACAAACAACATAGGGATCCATTTTATAAAAAATCAAAAATTGAAGGCTATCGATCTAGATCTGCTTTTAAGTTAATAGAAATGATTCAAAAATTTAAATTTATAAAAAAAGATAGTTTTTTATTAGATTTGGGTGCATGTCCCGGAGGGTGGTCACAGGTTGCTTCTCAAATAATAAAAAAGGGAAAAATTTTATCTATTGATATAAAACCTATGAATAAAATTAGTAACGTAAATTTTTTTCAAAATGATTTATTGGATTTAAATATTTTTAAAAAAATTGAGTCATTTTTTAATAAAAAAATTGATGTAGTTATTTCAGATATGGCAGTAAATACTACCGGTAACAAAAATCTTGATTCCTACCAAACTGGGGAATTATGTTTAAGAGGTATGGATATTGCTTTAAAAATTTTAAATCAGGATGGAGTTTATTTATCAAAATTGTTTATGGGGTCAACTTTTGCTGAAATTAACATTAAAGCTAAAAAAAGCTTTAAAAAAGTTCAAGTTTATAAACCAATATCTAGCAGGAAAGAGTCTAAGGAAATTTACATTTTCTGTAAGGGGATTTTAAAAAACCTTTAATTTTAATAATCTTTAATACATAATGTAGTTGAATCAAAAAATCAAAATATAAATTATGAGAGAAAAAAACTTTTTACTAGCAACTTTAACAATATTTTTCTTGTTAACGTCTATAGGATTTTCCACAAAATCTGATTATTTTTCACAAGGTAAAATCCTATTTGAAAAAAAAAAATTTGAAGAATCAAAATTTTTATTTGAAAAAGATATTGTGTTTAATCCTAAAAGTGAAAAGTCTTATTTATATTTAGCAAAAATTTACAATAAAGAAGAAGATGAATTTCAAGAAGAAATGAATTTAAATAATGTACTTATATTAAATCCGAAAAATGATGAAGCTATTTATATGTTAATTTTGATTAAAATTAATCAGTCAGATTACAGCGAAGCAAATACTTTAATCGAAAAATTTGAAAAGGTTTGTGAATCTTTTTGTTCAAGAAAAAATGAAATTAAAAAAAAATTTAGTAAATTAAAACCATAAAATGAGCAGATTAAAAATTAAAAATATCATTAAAAAAAAAGGCGTAACTCCTATTACATGTCTAACAGCATATTCAAAGGTTACAGCTGAAATTATTGATAAATACTGTGATATAATTTTAGTCGGAGATTCACTTGGAATGTCTCTTTATGGAATGAAATCAACACGTGAAGTCACATTTGACACAATGTTGCTTCATGGAAAATCAGTAAAGAAATTTTCTAAGAGAAGCCTTGTTGTTTTTGATATGCCATATAAAACATATCCGAATAAATTTACTGCATATAAGAATGCTAAAAAAATTTTAAAAATAACAAAATGTGATGCAGTCAAACTGGAAGGCGGAAGAAAAATTTCAAGTACTGTTAGATATCTCACAAAAAAAGGAATTCCTGTCATGGGTCACGTAGGCTTGTTGCCACAATTTGTAAAAAAATTTAAGTATAAAGGAAAAAACCTTTTGCAAAGAAAAACAATTTTAAATGATGCAATAATTATTTCAAATTCTGGCGCATTTGCTGTTGTAGTTGAATGTGTGGTAGAAAGCTTAGCAAAGGAAATTACAAAAAATATTCCAATTCCGACTATAGGAATTGGAGCATCAAAATATTGTGACGGTCAAGTACTTGTAATAGATGATATGATTGGACTAAATAGCTTTTACCCAAAATTTGTTAGAAAATATTCTAATGTTAAGGGAGTTATAGAAAATGCAGTAAAGAAATACTGCGCTGATGTGCGAAAAAGAAAATTTCCATCTTCACGCAATGTTTATAAATTTTAAGGCATCAATATATGAATGAAAATTTTGTAGAAACTCAATACGATATAACAAAAAAGTCTAGATTTTTAAATTTTTATCAAAAAAATAAAATTTTAATTTTTTTAGGTATTACTATTTTATTAGTTGCTCTTTTTTCTATTTTTTTTTATTTAGATAAAAAGGAAAATGACAAATTAGAATTAGCTGATAATTATATACAAGCTGAAATTTATTTAGAAAAAAAGAATATTGATGAAGCAAAAAGATTATTAAAAAAAGTTATATACGAGAACGATTCTACTTATTCACCTTTGTCACTTTTTTTATTAACGGATAGAAATTTAGTCAAAAATAAAGAGGAACTTATGAATTTATTTAATCATGTGTTGGAAAACAACAAGTTTGATGATGAAATAAAAAATTTGATAATTTTAAAAAAACTTATAATTCAATCAGATTATTCTAATGAAGATGAAATATTAAATACAGCTAGAATTATAATTAACTCTAATTCTTTATGGAAACCTCATGCTTTATTATTGCTTGGAGATTATTTTACATTTAATAAAGAATATATGAAGGCTAAGGAATTTTATGAAAAAATATTATCCATAAATAATTTAGATAATAAAATGCATGACAAAGCAAAACTTAAACTAGCATTAATTTCCAATGAATAAAAAGTTAATATATTTTTTTTTTTTAATATATTTACTTAATACTGCTTGCTCTTTCGATAATAAAACTGGTATTTGGACTGGCACCGAAAGAGAAAAAAGAAGAATTTCAGAAATAGAAAATGAGCAAAAGAGAGTATTACATAGAGTAAAAATCTATAGCACTGAAAATATTTATAATAAAGAGATAAGCTCAAAAAAAAAAATTGATTTAACCAAACCCAAGAAAAATAATTACTGGCTAATGGCTGGAAAGAATCTTCAAAATTCTTTAGGAAATATGTATCTGCCTGAAATACAAAAAATTTTTCTTAAAAAAAAAATTGGAAAAGATAAATTTTTATTATCTCAAAATATTTCCTCACCACTTATTTTTAATAACAAAATTATAATTTCAGATGACGTTGGTTCAATCTATAATTTAAACAGAAATGGTAAAATAAATTGGAAAAAAAATGTTTACAAAAAATTATATAAGAAAGTATATAAAGTTCTTTCTTTAGCTATTTATGAAAACGCAATTTATATAACTGACAATATTGGATTTATTTACAAAATTGACTTTAATAGTGGAGAGATTATTTGGATAAAAAATCATAGCATTCCTTTAAAATCAGATATCAAAATTTTCGAAAATAAATTGTACGTTATAAATCAAGATAATAGATTACTTTGTTTTAATGTAAAAGATGGCTCTCTTTTGTGGAGTTTTAGATCTGTAAGTTCATTTATCAAGTCTCAAAATTTATTATCTATGGCTATCTCAAAAGAAAAAGATTTAATTATTCTTAACTCTTCAGGCGATCTATCAAATTTAAGAAGTGATAACGGTCGACCGCATTGGACACTCAACGCTATTGGATCTCTATATGCACACGATACTGATTTTTTTAAATCTTCAAAAATCGTTTTAGCAGATAATGAAATAATTTTTTCTACTACTAATAACACTTTTTCTTTTAATATAAGAAATGGAATAGTTAATTGGGAAAATAATATTGGTACATCAAATACACCAATTGTAGATACAAATAATATTTTTACAGTTACTGATAATGGGTATTTTGTAAATATAAATAGAGCTGACGGTAAAGTTGAATGGTCAACAAATATTCTTAAAATTTTAAAAAAGAAGAAACGTGATACTAAAGTTACAGGTTTTGTTTTAGGTTCTGGAAGAATTTATGCTGTTACAAAAAATGGTTATCTAATTATTGTTTCAGCAAGCTCAGGTAAGATAGATAGTTTTAAAAAAATTGGAGATGGCATTTCATCAAATCCAATAATTCATGATGGTTCTCTTTATATTTTAACTGAAAATTCTAGAATATTGGGATTAAATTAATAAAGTTTTATGACTTTGTGGACATAAAAGATATTTGTTCATCAATAAAATTTTTATCTAATGTTATTATACCGCAACCTTCTTGTCCTCTGTGTTGTAAAGCATGCAGCCCTAAAGCAGCTAAAGCCGCAGCATCTTTGGTTCCAAATATACCAAAAACTCCACATTTTTCTTTTAAATTATCCATTTAAATTTTTTCTAATTTTTCCTCAGTTTTATCGTAGTAATCTTTACTATTCGGAAATTCTTTAATTAAAAAGCTGCTTCCTTTGTATATCATTTCAAATGAATACGCTCCTTCAGTTTTCAAAGGCCATTTAGAGTGTGGATAAAACCAATTAAGCAATGAAAAAATACAAACACCAATCACATAGCCTTTAAAAATTCCAAAAATTAATCCAAAAATTTTATCTACCGATCCTAATCCCGTGTAGGTAACCGCAGAACTTATAGCTTTTCCTATATTGATTATTATGAAAAGTGAAATTAGATATATAAAAATTCCTAAACCTATATCAGCAATAAATTTTGAATCTATATATTCTTGTACTATAGGATTAAATTTTGGAACCAAAATAATAGTTATTATTAATGCAAGCAACCATTTAGCAAATGACAATAAACTTAACATAAATCCCTTTGCTGCACATTGAGCCATAGAATAGAAAATTATTAAAAAAATGATGAGATCAAAAGCAGAAATACTATTTTGTATAAAATTTATAAAGTTATGCATTGCTGAAAGGTTTTGCTACTAAAATTAATTTTGGCAAAAGTGTTAAGACAGAAACCATTGCTAGAAGCATAGCTAATCCTGTGAATATACCAAAATATATCGTTGGTATGAAATTCGATAAAACAAGTATTGAAAAACCAAAAACAATTGTTATGGAAGTATTTAATATAGCCACTCCAACTGTATCATGGCATTTTCTTAAAGTTTCATTGTAATTGTTAATTTTCTTGTACTCTTCTTTAAATCTATAAATGTAGTGAATGCTATTATCTACAGCTATACCAATGGTAATTGCCGCTATAGTAATTGTCATCATGTCTAATGGTATTTCTAGCAGTCCAATAATACCTAATATTAAAAAAGCAGCCATAAAATTTGGCACTACACCAATTAAGGATAAAGTGATGTTTCTAAATAAAATTAAAAACATAAAGGTTATACCTGCCATTACGACCCCTAAAGTTAATATTTGTGACTTAAATAAGCTTTGTAAAAGATTGTTAAATAGAATAAGAACTCCTGCTAATTTAAATTCATCACTATCCAAGTTTAATTTATTTTCTAAATCGTAATTAATTTTTTTTATCAAATCATTCCTTCTTAGATTTTCCTTTGAATCTAAAATTCTTAGACTAATTCTTGCTTCATTGTTTTTAATAGAAATATATGGATCAATTATTTCACTTTTAATTGCATCGGGTATTTTAGTATATAAAACACCCATTTCTAACCCTTGTAATTCTTTTCCATCATTTAAATCTTCCGCAACCCTCACCATTGAAGCAAAAGATATTACTTTACCCACAGCCTCTAAATTATCGAGATAATCATGAATCTCAGTAATTTTATTTATTTTATGTCTAGTAAACCAATATTTTTCTTCATCTTGTTCTTCATCTTCCCAACTATCAAACTCATCATCATTTTCTGCTTTTTCTTTATCTGGAAATTTAATTATTACATCAAGTGGTGTGGTGCCTCCTAATTTATCATCAATTAATTTCATTCCTTTATAGATTTCAGTTTTTTTATCAAAATAGTTTATAAAGCTATTTTCCACTTCCAGTTTTGTAATACCAATAATACTCACGATAATCATTAAAACAGCCGAAGTAAAAATTGTTTTTGTATTATTAATAGCAATTTGACCTAGAAAAGATGTTATTACAGATTTATTTCCACTTTTGTAATTTACATTTTGAGTTTTTAAAATATTTAGAACTGCTGGTAATAAAGTAAAGGTAATAGTTAAAGATACCAATAACCCTACTGTCATCATCCATCCAAAATCTATAATAGGTTTAATATCACTAAATATAAGTGATAAAAAAGCACAAATGGTAGTGAGAACAGTATAAAGAATTGGCCAAAACATTTTTTCAGAAGTCCAAAGCAACGCATCACCATTTGGAACATCAGGATTTTCTTTTCTAAATTGTAAATATCTAACACTCATATGAATATTCATGGCCATAGTTAAAATAAGCATTAGGGCTATAAAATTTGAAGATATCACTGTTACTTTCCAACCTACTAAACCAAGTAGACCAACCATAATAAAAACTGAAAAAAAACAGCTTAAAAGAGGTACAAACACCCATAGCAAACTTCTAAAAATAAACCAAAGTGTAAAAACGATAAACAAAAATACACCAGATCCAAAAACTACTATATCATTTTTAATATACGTCATCATATCATCAGCGATCATCGGAATTCCTCCTAAATGAATTTTAGCTGTATGCGTATATTTTTTAATTACTTCACGTATTTCGTTTATGTTTTGATGATTTTTTTGGTTATATATCTTTTTATAATTATCATATTCTTTTATAAAATTTTTATATTTTTTTTTGTCTTCAGAGTTTAATTTTCCCTTACTTTTTTTATCCAAGTAATCATTTTTAATTTTTATTAGATTTGATAATTTTTTATCAGATTTTATATAAACTAAAATTCCACTAGTTTTTCCATCTTTGCTAATTACAAAATCTTTATATATTGGGCTATTTAAAATTTCATCAAAACCCTTTTCTTTATTAACATCTTTACTTGATAAAGTTTTAAAATTTTTTATTCTTTCTGAAAGAGGGTCGTCATTGTTTTTTAGCAATGGAACATCTAAAATAGTTATCACATTACTTACCCAATTTAATTTTTTTAGATTATTTTTAAGACCAGCAAGATTTTCAATTGTTTCTTTTTCTAATAAGTCCTTTTCAGGAGTATAAGTTAATACTAAAAAATCCTTGGAGCCAAATTTAGCATTTACTTGCCTTAAGTATTTTAAATCAGGATCATTTTCTAGAAGCAAAGTATCCGAAGATGCGTCTAGCTGAAAATCTTTAGCAAAATATCCTAAGGTTAATAATAAAATAAAAAGAAAAAACAAAGTATACTTTGGTTTTTCAATTATTGAATTTTTGTATATTTTTTCAAACATTAAAATGTTTAAAGTTATTTATTTTCTAAGTCTTTAAACTTAGTATACATTGCTTCAAACTCAACTTTAACATTTCCTGTAGGCCCATGTCTTTGTTTGCTAATCATTATATCTGCTAATCTAGATATTTCGTCCATTTTTTGTTGCCATTCAGAGTGTTCAATAGACCCAAGAGTAGGCTCTTTTCTTTCTAAATAATAAGCTTCTCTATAAACAAACATTACAACATCAGCATCTTGTTCTATGGATCCAGATTCTCTTAAATCAGATAATTGAGGTTTTTTATCATCTCTTTGCTCAACAGCTCGAGAAAGTTGTGAAAGTGCTAAAACTGGAACATCAAGTTCTTTAGCTAAAGCTTTCAATCCTTGAGTAATTTCTGAAATTTCTTGAACTCTTCCCTCATTTTTTATGCCGCTTGATCTCATCAATTGAATATAATCAACGACAATAAGCTCTAATCCAAAAAGTCTTTTAATCCTTCTAGCTCTATTACTTATTGCTGAAATAGTTATAGCAGGCGTTTCATCAATGTAGAGAGGTAAATCATAAATATTTCTAGATGTTTCTATAAATTGATCAAACTCTTTTTCGGAAACCTTTCCTCTTCTTATATCATTTGATCTTATTCTAGATTGTTCTGATAAAATTCTAGTCGAAAGTTGTTCAGAGGACATTTCTAAAGAGAAAAATGCTACTGTCGATTTTAATGATTTTTTTTCTATATTTTTTGCTGCATAAAATGCTATATTAGTTGCTAGAGCAGTTTTACCCATCGAAGGTCGTCCTGCAATAATTATTAAATCCTGTTTATGTAGTCCCCCTAATTTAGAGTCTAAATCAGTTAATCCAGTTGGCACACCAACTATTCCCTCTTCATTTTGGTAGGCATTTTTTGCCATTTCAATAGTTTGCTTGAGAGCTTGCTCAAATTTTAAAAAAGATCTATTAAAATGTCCTCTTTCAGCAAGATCAAATAATGACTTTTCTGCCTTTTGAATCATTTCTTCTCCTGAAGAAGTTATTTCTCGATTATCTGAAGCTTCGTGTAATACTGATTCAGAAATTTTAATTAATTCTCTGCGCACATGCATTTCATGTACAATATTGGCATAATCTATAGCTTGTTTGACTGAGGTAGAAAATTTTGTAATTTTAATTATGTATTCTTGTCCACCCAGTTCTTTTAAACCTTCATTGTTTTCAAAATAATTTTTTAGAGTTATAGGATTTGCCAAAAGTCCTTTGGAAATTAAATTTTCAATAGTTCCAAAAATTTTAGCGTGGATAGGATCATAAAATTTATTAGCATCAACTATTAGTGATATTTCATCATAAATTTCATTTGATACTAGTACCGATCCAATTAAAGCTTGTTCCGCTTCAATATTGCAAGGCATTTGTTTTTGAGAATTTTGTATTATTTTAAGAGGAGCTGAAGTCATTTTTATTACTCACTTATTTAATACTAAATAAATATTAAAAAAAACTTCAAAGTTATACATAAAATTAAAATT
>CEUZ01117283.1_pt1 | contig 12041 bp, 14 predicted proteins | sample 361511 | NCBI WGS metagenome assembly CEUZ01 (sample SAMEA2622822, study PRJEB7988) | marine metagenome | biome: marine biome (ENVO:00000447); feature: surface water layer (ENVO:00002042); material: "saline water (ENVO:00002010), including plankton (ENVO:xxxxxxxx)" | depth 5 m
TACTAAATGTTCATCTTTATTCAATTTTAAAAATTTTCTATTTCCTTGCTCTCTTTTGTCCTGGTATAAAGCTAAGCTTTCAAATCCTCCCCAGCTATAACCATAACCGAATAATTTCAGAGAATTAACAAATTTAATTACTGAATTCTTGTTTTTTGCTTTTATTTTAAGACCCATTAATCCTGAAGCACCAGAATAATATTTTTTCCACATTCTATAATTAAAAGAGTCTTTTTTATGAGGATACAAAAGTTTAATATTTTTATATCTGGATAAAAATTCTGAAACTTGTTTTGCATTTTTTTCGTGTTTATCTAAACGAACATCTAAAGTTCTTAAACCACGAGTAATTAAATAGGCATCATCTGGTCCAAGCCTTAATCCAGTGACTTTATTAGTTTTATCAACTTCTTTAAAAACTTTTTTATTCACAGCAAGACTACCTCCCATAACATCAGAGTGACCTGAATAATATTTCGTAGCTGATACAATAGACATATCAAAGCCTAATTTAATAGGTTTAAGGAAATATGGAGTGCCCCAAGTATTATCAATCGCAGTTAAGATTTTTTTCTTTTTTGCTATCGACAATATCTTTCCTAAATCTTGAAAATCAAATGAGTTACTTCCCGGATTTTCAACAAAAATTAATTTTGTCTTTTTATTAATTTTTTTTTCTAAAGTTTTTAAATCATGAGGATCGTAAAAATAAGTTTTTATATCAAACTCTTTTAAAAAATCTTCTGTTAAAACTCTAGTAGGATTATAAGTTGGATCGGAAACTATGATTTCGTCTCCTGGTCTAACGACGCTAAAAATTGCTAAAAAAACTGCTCCAAATCCAGTTGGTGTCAAAAATACATGATAAGACTCTTCGATTTCATTTAATATTTTTGACAAAATGTGAGTAGTCGATGTGCCTTGTCTTCCATAATCAAAATATCCTCCAGTTGGATTTTTTTTGGCCTTATCTTGCATTTTTCTAATATCTTGTAATGTTTTAAAAATTATAGTCGAAGCCCTGACAACAGGAGGGTTAACTGACTGATTATGGTAGTCTTTAGCAGTATGTTTTAAAAATGTTTTAAAAGATTTCGACATAAAAAAATTGATAAGTTCATTTGAGAATGCTATATCCCTGCATTAACGTCAATAAAATTATAAAATATAATATTATGGGATATCCAAAAAAACATAGGGGCCGAAGAAAACAAGGTTCTAAAAAGAGAAGAGCTAAAAGAAAAAGTAAGAAAAAATAGTTTATCTGATGGATAACATCAAGAAAGCTAAATTTATAAGTATTTGGATATTTGTGGTTCCATTTTTGGCTATCAATGCTTGTTTAATATTAATAACTCAATTTCACGAATTATTTCCTGACCCAGCTTCGGTTATACATTGGACGTTTCCATATATTGATGGAGGTGCTTCAATAAGTAGAACGGCTAGACCATATCCAAGTTGGTTAATATTTAAACCTGCCATGTTCTTTACTTCGTATCTACTTATAAAATATTGGATTTATAACAGAAGTATAATTAAATTTTTTAATAGTGAACATAAATATATAAAAAGAATTTTTAATTTTGGTGTTGCTTCAGCAATATTTTTAACTCTGCATTCAATTTTTCTAGGTATAAAATTTGATTATGACTTATATAAACTTTTTAGAAGAATAATATTACTTTCATTTATTGTCTTTGAATTAATAGCCCAAGCTTATCTAGTTGCAACATTTTACTCCTTCAGAGAAAAATTATTACCTTATATAAATCCCAATATATTGAAAGTTAAGTTAATTTTAGTTTCAGTTCTTATTATTGTAGCTACAATTAGTATTCCTATAATTAGTTTACCAGGTAATGATTTTTTCGGATTCAATTTAAAGTTTTTCAAACATGCTTTGGAATGGGATTACTTTCTAGGAATTATAAGTTTTTATTTACTAACTTTTTTTATGTGGAAAAATAAGATAAAATAGAATAGATAATAATTTCCATGAAAAAAATATTAATTTCTTCATTTGTTTTTGTAATATTGTTTCACAATAAAGCTTTTGCATATCTTGATCCAGGAACTGGAAGCATAATATTACAAGCTATCTTGGGTGCGATAGCAGCTGGCGCAACCTGGTGTTCAATGTACTGGCAGAAAGTCAAAAATTTTTTTAGTAAAAAAACTAAAAAAAAAGATGATGAAAATAATTCGTGAAGATATTAAGTGTTAATTTAATTTTATTTTTCAATATATAGTGATCCAGAATTATATAGACTTAAAAAAAATAAATTTTCTAATTCTTATTTCCTTCTTTCCTAACTTTATTTTTAGATCTAATTTAAATTTAAGTGAAATAATTTATACACTAATTATTTTCATCGGACCTATTTTGTTTATTAATTATTTTTTAATAAAAAAAGATATTTTCAATAATTTTTTTTTTAGTTTTTACGTAGCTATATTAATAATTTTTGGAATTGATAATCATCTAGGTCTTTGGAACGGATTTATATTACCCTTCAAACATGACTTTATAGATTTTTTTGGAATTCTTTACATACCTGGAATAATTTTATTTTTAACTTTATCTTTAATTACAAGCTATCTAATTTTGACTGGTAAAGATAAATTCTATAAAATTATTTTAGTCTTTTTATGCACTATTTTTATTTTTGCAATTATTGATCAGACAAAATCATTCAAAAGAGTTATTAGTTTTAAAAAAGATATCAATAAAGAGTATCTAAAAACTGATGTTGTAATAGTTTTTGATGAGATGGCTGGTATTAATAGTTTTGAGAGCACAAATGATGTTTCGCCTACAGCTAGTAGTTATATTAAAAAATTTTTCAAAAAACATAATTTTGAATTTTACACTGATGTGGAGTCTCTTTCTAGAAACACTGCTGCATCTATGTCTGCATTGGTAAATTTTTCTAAAGATATTACAATTAGAGAAAGCGTTTTAAAAAAATCGCCTAATTATTTTATAGAATATGAGCTTAAAGAAAATAAAATTTTTAACAAATATAAAAATGTAAGTATATTTCAAAATACTCATATTGATTTTTGTAAATTTAAAAATATTTCAAAATGTGAAAGTTATAATCCGTTTTTAAAAAAAGAATATTTAAAAGGCTTTAAAGATAATTTTTTTACTAAAATCGTTTCTATTTGGAAATTAAATGGTTCTATTTCATCAATACTTTTATGGAGATCTTTAAGACAACTTAGACTTATAGATAGTATTTTAGAACCTGAAGGTCATAAAATTTCTTTTCCAAATTTATTTAATTCCTTAAAGGATGACATTATCTCAAAAAAATATGATTTGATTTTTATACATACCCTTGTTCCACACAGGCCTTATGGTTTTGATACTAAATGTAATTATGATGGAAGCTTATCCATAACAAATAGATTTTTTAGTATTGAAAAAATGGTGAAGCAGCATAATATTGAGAGAAAGTGTACTTTTTTTTATTTAGATATTTTTTTAGAAGATTTGAAAAAAAATAATATTATTGAAAATATTAATTTAACTATTTTATCTGATCATGGTTCAAGAATTCAAAGAACTAAAGATAGTGATTTACCTTCAATTTTTGCATTTAGAAACGATAAAACCATCTATAAAGAAATTAAAAAGAAAAAAATATTACACAACTTATTTATTGAACATCTTAAATAAGATTTGAATTTACAATTAAAAATTATCCCTGAATCCAGCCTCCACCTAAAACTTTATATCCTTGGTTATTTTTTGAATAAAATACACAAGCCTGCCCAGGAGCTATTCCATATTCTACTTCCAATAAATTTACTTTTGCTGAAGTATTTTCAAGATCTATTTTGGCTTTAATGAGTCTTCCAGTCGACCTTACTTTAACAAATAATTCTTTTTTAAAATCATTTTTATTATTAGTTATTATATTTATATCTTTTAAATTTATTGAGGTTTTGACCAAATTTTCTTTACTACCTACTATAATTTCATTTTTATTTGCATTTATATTAACAACATACAAAGGAATTTTATCTGAAACACCAATCCCTTTTCTTTGACCGATTGTATAATTGATAATTCCATTATGTACTCCAATTACTTCACCTTTCATATTTTTTATATTACCTTTGTTGAATGAATTTGGTCTTAATTTCTCAATAACAGAAACATAATCTCCATTAGGTACAAAACATATATCCTGACTATCAGGTTTATCTGCAACATTAAGATCAAGTTTTCTTGCAATATTTCTTGTTTCATTTTTTAAAAGACCACCTAAAGGAAATCTTAAAAAATTCAATTGATCTTTAGTTGTATTAAATAAGAAATAGCTCTGATCTCTATTGAGGTCTATTCCTCGGTACATTTCTGTATTATTTTTTTCTGTAACACTTTTAACATAATGTCCTGTTACTAAAGCATCAGCATTAAGTCTTTTTGCTTCATCCAGTAAATCCTTAAATTTTACAGTTTTGTTACACTGAACACATGGTATTGGCGTCTCACCTTTTAAATAACTATCTATGAAATTGTCTATAACACCTTCTTTAAATTTATTTTGATAGTAAAGAATTCTATGCTCAATATCTAATTTATTAGCCACTCTTTTGGCATCCATAATATCTTGGCCAGCACAACATTGTTTAGATTGAGATATTTGTTTAGAGTCATCATAAAGTTTTAAAGTTATTCCAATAACACGATAACCTTCATTCTTCATCATAGCTGCAACTGTTGAGGAGTCTACTCCTCCAGACATTGCAACAACAATTAAAGTGTCTTTGGGTTCCTTTGCTATTCCAATTGAATTCAATTTTGTCATAATTAATGATATTTATTATTTTATTCTGTATAAGTAAATTAAATGATTTTAGATTATGAACCAGGTGATAAAGTAACTTATCCAGACAAAAAAAGTTGGGGTATAGGGCAAGTTCAATCAATAATTAACGGTAAAGTTACAATTAATTTTGAAAATGCTGGAAAAAAAGTAATTAATGCTGAAATTATCACGTTAAAAAAAGTAAATAAATGAATATTGAGGAATCAAAAAAAATAACATTATCATTATTAGAAACTTTTAATAAAGCTGGTAGTATTTGCTTAAGTTTAAGAAAAGCTGGATTAAAAAAAGAAAATAAATCTGATAACACTCCAGTAAGTAATGCTGATATAGAAGTAAATAAAATTTTAACTGAAAAAATTTCTAAAATAACTCCAAATATTGCAATAGTTTCAGAAGAAACTTCTTTTAATAAAAATAAAAAAAATTTAAAAAATTTTTGGTTAATTGATCCGATAGATGGTACTAGAGATTACATTGATAATAAGGATGAATTTACCATAAATGCAGCCTTAATATTAAATAATAAACCAGCTATAGGAATAATTAATGCGCCAGCAAAAAATAGAATTTTTTATTCGTATGCTACTTCAAACAGTTATGAATTAATTGATAAAAAAGAAATTGAATTAATTAATAAAAAAAAAGATTATAAAGAAATAAAAGCTGTCAGTTATTCTAATGTGTTAAAGCCCGAAATTTTAGCAATTCATAAAAAATTTAAGGTTAAGTCATGTCAAAAAATGAAAAGCTCTCTAAAGTTTTGTGTAATTGCAGCAGGGGAATTCGATCTTTACGCTGCCGAACCAAGAGCTTTTGAATGGGATATTGCAGCTGGACATGCAATATTAATTCATTCTGGTGGACAATTAACAGACTTCGATGGTAATGAAATACAATATGGAAAACCAAATTTTAGAAATCCAAGTATACTTTTAAAAAGTAAAAATATAGTTTAATGGACAATCAATTAAAAATAATATTAATCATAGTAGTATCAGTATCTATATTTGGCTTATTAGTTTTTGTTTTTGTAAAAAATTATATTAAAAATAAATTAGATTTTCTTGTAAAAAAAGAGAAAGAGAAAAAAAATTAAATCAATTTTATAATTTTGATATAATCGTTCTTATCGATATCCATTATCCTTTTAGAAGTTTCAAAATCAAAACCATTTCTTGCAAGAACAGAAATATCTTTTTTATAAAATAATGGTCTATTGTCCTCATTCCTTGCAGGTCCAATCTTTTTTTTTTTACAAATTTTGATACCTGAAAAAAAATCTTGATCTGAATTTTCCTCTTTTATTTTATCAATAGCTTCTTTAATGTAATTATCTTTAATTCCTTTATTAAAAAGATAGCTTCTTATTTTGTTTATAGAGCTCCCTCTCTGTATTAAGTTTCTTGATTTACTTTCTGAATAAAATTTATCACTTATGAATTTGCTTTTTTCAAGGTCTGCTAAAACAACATCAATTAGATCTGTTATATCTTGTTTTTTTACGTTAGACACTTTTGTTCTAAGGTATTTTTTTAAAAGATAAGTCCTTAATTGTTGTTTTGATGGAGCGTATTTTTCTATATAAGCATAAGAAAATTTTCTCATTTCGTCGATTGTAATTTCTAAAGTTTTTTTTCTATTTCTTATGGGAATCATGATATCTTATAATATAATACACTAAAAATGATCGAACAAATTTATACATTCTTCAATTTAGAAATGACTTATCTTTGGTTAAATTTGGGTGTTTTACCTTTTTGGTTTTTACTAATTTTTTTTCCAAATTCAAGAATATCCAAATTTTTTGTCATTTCAATTTTCCCTGTGCTTATTTTAAGCTCTGTATATGTATATTTGCTTTATATTTCTTTTTCAGATGGTTATGATTTTTTACAAAATTTTAGACTTTATTTAGGAATTAATGAACTTTCAAAATTGTTTGAGAACAATTATTTTTTAATTATATTTTGGACACATTTTTTAACAATAAATTTATTTTGTGGCGCATGGATAGTAAAAGATTCTCAAAAATTTAATATTAATAAATTTTTAGTATTTTTACCACTTATAATCACTTATCTGGTTGGTCCAATTGGGTTATTTTTTTATTGGTTAATAAGAATTTTTTATGCAAAAAAAATAACCATTTATGACTAAATCAATAGACTTTTATTTTGATTTTATTAGTCCTTATGCTTACTTAGCTCATAATAAAATAAAAATTATAAAGAAACGAAAAAATATTAACTTTACTTATAAACCAATTTTACTTGGTGGTCTTCATAATCTGCAAGAAATATCCCCTCCAGCTTTTAATAAATCAAAATTAAAACATATGATAGATGACTGTAAATTAATTGCTAAAAAAAATAATTTTGACTTCGTTTGGAATAGTAAATTTCCCTTAAATTCATTAAATTTAATGCGTGGATATCTTTTTATTAAACCTAAAAATAAAGATTTGTATTTGAATAAAATATTTAAAGCTTACTGGAAATATAATCTTGATATTAATAATGATAAAGTATTAATAGATATTCTTAAAGAATGTAATATCGATACAAAAAATTTTTTTGAAGGAATAAAGAATGTACAAGTAAAAAATAAATTAAAAAAAATTACTAAAGAGGCTCATAATAAAGATATTTTTGGAGCTCCTACATTTGTAGTTAATAAAAAAATATTTTGGGGACAAGATAGGTTGGATTTTGCTTTGGAAGAGTATAATAAATAATTTAAGTAATTTTAAAATCACTTTGACTGATTGCAGCAAATCCACCATCAATATGTGAAACCTTTTCAAATCCCATTTCTTTTAAAGATTTAGCTGCAAGTGCAGATCTCAATCCTCCAGCACAAAATAAAACTAATTCTTTATTCATATCTAATTTACCACTCTTAAAATAAGGACTTTCTGGATCTAGCCAGAACTCTAACATTCCCCTAGGTATATGGTTTGATCCCTCTACTCTGCCAGTTTTATCTAATTCTCCTTTTTCTCTAATATCAATTAAGTTACATTTTCCATTATTAGACAGTTTATAAGCTTCATTAGGACTTATAGTCTTTATTTCTTTAAGTGCATTTTCTACTAATTCAGAAGATGATTTAATTTTCATTTTTTTATTCTTTAAGTTAAAAAATTGTATAATACAATAATATTTCAATATATGAAAAATAAAACATTAAATCAAAAAAAATCATTTTTAAATAAATTTTTTATAAAGCTTATAAGAAAATTTGGATATGAGGTTATAGATCAAGCAAATTTAAGTATTCCAACCAAAAAAATTAATATAAATGAAAACTTAAGCCATAGTGGAAAACATTCAATTAGTATACCTCTAGGAAAAACTGAAATAACAAGAAAAGTAAAAAGTTTAACTATAATGGTAAGATCTTATACTTTTGGTGATGTTGGTAATGATAAAGTCATGTTAGATCAAAATAAAAAACGAATATTCGATTTACCAAAAATTGAATATACTCTAAGAACTATTAAGTCAGTTATCAAATCATGTGAATTAGCAAAAGAATATTTTAAAGATGTTGATATCAAAATAATAATTACTGATGATAAATCAAATAAAGAAAGCTTATCAAAAATCAAGGAAATTTTAAAATTAAGTAATTTAAAAACCGAAGTAATAAATCTTAAAGATAACGAATTTGATGAACAAATTAAAACTTTAGATACTGAGGGAAAAAATATCTCAAAAAATATGATTTCTAACATGAAAAATTTATATAAATCTTTAGAAATTGTTGAAAATGAAAATGCAGATTTATTTTATTTTTTAGAGGATGATTATATTCATAAAAAAGAGGCTATTACTGAAATGCTATTTACTTACGAGAAAATTAGTTCTCAATTAAACCAAGAACTTTTTTTATGTCCAGCTGATTACCCTTATTTATATTCATCAATTGACAATTCTAAAATCTTTTTTGGAAATATGTTGCATTGGCGAACTGTTAATGAATCTTTATTAACTTTTTTAACCAGTAAAAAAATGATTAATAAATACCTTAAAGAATTTAAATTAATGTCAACCGTAAGACATCACCCAATGGAACTTAAATTACATGAAATATACAAAAAGGAATATTGTATTTCTCCTATACCTTCCTTAGCTATGCATGCTACGAATATAAATTCGACATATGGTTTACCTCCAAACTTTGATTGGAAAAAAATTTGGGATGAAAATGAATAACTAATTTAAAAGTTAGTAACGTAAGAGACTATTTCAGTTTTTAGTATAAAATTTTAAGGGACACTCTATGGATAAAAAGTAACAAAGTGTCCCCTCTTTTTTTTAGGATTAGTCTCGTATTGCGTATGCTATCACGCCAGTTTCAGTAACATCAGTACCTTTAGTTTCACCTTCTTTGCTTAACCTAATACCAACAGTTGCTTTCATAATACTCCAAATAATTAGGGCAGATACAAAAATAAAAATATTTATTGAAACTATACCAATTAACTGAGTACCAAACGATGCGTCTGGATTTGTAATTGGCACAGCCAATGTTCCCCATATCCCTGCAAATAAGTGAGCTGGTATTGCACCTACTACATCGTCAATTTTAAATGAAAATAATAGTTTTGTTCCATATACTACAATTACACCACCTACAGCACCAATTAAAATTGCAGCTAAAGGTGATGGCATTAACGGTTCAGCTGTAATAGCTACAAGACCACCAATACATCCATTTAACATTTGTATAACATCAGTTTTATTAAATCCTAATCTTGTAACAACTCCTGCTGCCATAACACCTCCAGCTCCTGCTAAAAATGTATTTATAAAAATAGTTGATACAGCAATAGCATCATCTGCGCTTCCCATTGCAAGTTGTGAACCACCATTAAATCCAAACCAACCTAACCAAAGAACGAATACTCCTAAAGTTACGAGTGGAATAGATGAAGCTGCAAAAGGTTTTAATGGTGCAGGAGCTCCTGTCTTTGTAAATCTTCCAAGTCTTGGCCCTAATAAAATAGCTCCGGCTAAAGCAGCAGATCCACCTGTAGAATGTACTAGTGTTGAACCTGCGAAATCAGAAAACCCTATTGATGCTAACCATCCTCCACCCCATTGCCAACCCATTACGATTGGGTATAGAATTCCAGATAAAATTGCTGCAAATAAAAAAAATGGCCATAATTTAATTCTCTCAGCTAATGTTCCAGATACAATAGATGCTGTTGTTGCGCAAAATACCATTTGGAAATACCAATCTGAACCGTCAGAATAACCAGTTTCGATTGCACTAGTATCCGACCAAGGTAAGAATTTACCTATATATCCACCCTCTGGTATTCCATAAGCCAAATTATAACCGAATAACCAAAACATTATTCCTGCAATAGAAAACAAACCTATGTTTTTTGCACAAATAACTGACACACTTTTTGAAGTAACCATGCCCGACTCTAACATTGCAAATCCAGCGGCCATAAACATTACTAAGAAACCACAAATTAGAAACAGTAAAGTATTAAATATGAAACCTACTTCCGCAGAAACAGTTGTCTCTGCCATTACTGAACTATTCATGTTTAATAAAAATATTAAACTTAAAATAAATGCATATATTTTTTTTAAAAATTTATTCATAATTCTCCCTTGTTAAGAAATCTTTATATTTTTTTAAATTTTTAAAACTAACGTTGATTTGGAAAACTGGGTATGCAGAATTTGCATATAGTAACAGCCTTATTACATTTCTGTAAAAGGCTGTTAATTAACTTAAACTTTATTACTTATTAAATATTTCTTTAAGCGCTTTAGCTGGTAAAAACTTTACTTTTTGAGAAGCAGCTATTTGGATTTGTTCTCCAGTTCTTGGATTTCTTCCAACTCTTGCTTTTCTTTTTGCTACTTTATAAGTACCAAATCCCGCAATTTTCACTGTATCATCACCTTTTAAAGCATCCAAAATAGTGTTCGTAATCGTATCAAATGTACGTTCAGCATCAGCTTTGCTTAGGTTTAAAGAACCCGAAAGTTGAGTTACTAGTTGTTTTTTATTCATTTTTTGGCTCCGGTTTTATTGGTTGTTTTCTCATAATTGACATAAAAGCTTATAAATCAAGCATTTTATTAGTGTTTATATAAATAATTAACACAATATATTGTGATTCTTTAAATAAACGTTGATTTTTAAGGTTTTTTTTAATCTTAAAAAAATTTTTAATTAAAACAATCCTAAGTCTTTTAGATCATTAAGGGTTGTAAAAAACATTAATGATATGAGCAAAAACATACCGATTCGAAAAAACCCCTCCTGAGTTTTTTGTGAAAGAGGACGACCTAAGATTTTTTCAAATGCATAAAACATTAAATGTCCTCCGTCTAACATTGGTATTGGAAAAAGGTTTATCAAGCCAAGACTTATAGAAATGTAAGCCATCATACTTATAAATGCCATTACTCCAAATTCAGCGACTTGACCAGAAATTTTAGCAATTCTAATTGGTCCACCTATTTGAGAAGTGTCAGCTTTTCCAATTATCATTCCACCAATATATTTTAAGGAAGAAATGCTTACATAATAAACTTCATAGGCTGCATAGTAGATTGCTTTAGCAGGGCCTAATTTTATATGGTTTATCTCATTATTATAAGCACCCAATTTAATTCCAACGACTCTTTTATTGATTTTGTTGCCAAGATTATCTTCACTTAAAATCATATTAGGCTTAATTTTAAGTAATAATTCATCGTAAGAACGTTTAACTTTAAAATCAATAATGTCAGAAGTTGACATTGTAATGTATTTGGAAACATCCATAATACTTTGAACTTTGTTTCCGTCAATTTCTAAGATTATATCGTTTTGTTTTAAACCACCAATCATTGCAGGGCTATCTTTTTGAACTTCATTAATTACAGCTGGAGTGAAATCTTTTCCTATGAAGGTATAAATTGAAAAAAATATAACTAAAGCTAGTAAGAAATTAGCAAGTGGTCCTCCAAAAACTATTAAAACCCTTTGATATAAAGGTTTTAAAATAAATAATTTTTCTCTTTCTTCTGCGTTGTATTTTGCAATAACTTTTTCTTGATCAGCTTGTGAAAAAACATTTCGGTCACCAAAAAATTTTACATAACCTCCGAGTGGTATCCAACATATTTTCCATCTTGTGCCAGATTTATCATTCCATCCAAAAATTTCTTT
>CEUZ01066511.1_pt1 | contig 12039 bp, 21 predicted proteins | sample 361511 | NCBI WGS metagenome assembly CEUZ01 (sample SAMEA2622822, study PRJEB7988) | marine metagenome | biome: marine biome (ENVO:00000447); feature: surface water layer (ENVO:00002042); material: "saline water (ENVO:00002010), including plankton (ENVO:xxxxxxxx)" | depth 5 m
GCCTTGGTAAATAATCCAAAAATTTTGATTTTAGATGAGCCAGTTACGGGGGTTGATCAGCAAAGTATAGAACTATTCTTTAGCATTCTACGGGAATTAAATTCCAAACACGGAATCACGATTATCTGGTCTTCTCACGATTTGGATGCAGTAAATCGATTAGCAAATCATGTCGCATGTTTGAACCGAACGTTATTTTTCCACGGAGAATCTGAAAAGTTCTTTTCTGATGATGAGCTTGTTAAGCAATATTCTGAAGCGTCAATGCAGGAACATATGCATCACCATTAATCATGTCTTTTGAGATTCTAACCTATGGCTTCATGCATAGGGCAATAATTGCTGGAGTTGCAATAGCAATTTTGTGCTCTGTTATAGGTCTGTTTTTAGTTTTAAGACGCTATTCTTTATTTGGCGATGCCCTTGCACATTCATCATTTGGTGGAATTGCATTGGGTCTATTTGCCGGAGTCTATCCGCTATGGACAGCATATGCTGTATCAATACTCAGCGCATTAATTATTACAAAAATTAAAGACAAATACAACATATCTGGCGATGCCTCAATTGCAGTGCTTTTATCTGCGGGAATAGCCGCCGGGCTTGTGATTATCAGTTTTTCAGGAGGGTTTTCAATTGATATCTTTAGTTTTCTATTTGGAAGCATTCTTCTTGTTAGCGTAAATGACACGGTTCTAATCCTAGCCTTAACTGGAGCCATCTTAATTGTTATTTTGTTATTGTATAGGCAAATCCTCTATTCTACATTTAATGAAGAGCAGGCCAAGGTTAGTGGAATTCCAGTAGAAAAAATCAACTATTTGATCATATTCATGGCTGGGCTTACCGTTGTTACGTCAATTCAGCTTGTCGGCGTGCTACTAATTTCGGCATTGTTTGTCATTCCAAATGTTACAGCAATTATGTACGGCAGGGGCTTCAGACAAACTGCAATAATTTCAATAAGCTTTTCCGTGTTTTCAGTTCTTACGGGAATTTTAATTTCATACATATTTGACATTACTCCTGCTGGAACAATAGTCCTATTCTCAATTGGGTTGCTTGCCGCAACAATGGGAATAAGGTCTCTAGGATTACTATCTAAGAAGTAATGAAATCGTGCCTAGAAACTAGGATAGCGATCAGGTTTATCTAACTCCATATCATCAGAATACCATGACCGCTCCTTATGATGACGCGACTCAAAAAGAATGGAAGGAAAGAAAGGACAAAATCGAGGGCTACTACCGCGAGATGGGTCAGGTGGGTACGCCAAGCAATGAAAAAGTCAGTTCAATTATCGTTGCAAATTCTGGAGACAAACTGGTTGTTCAATTTAGCGATGGGGACGGCATACTCTATGAAATAATCGAGGACCTGGTAAATCCTTTGAGAATGGTTCAAACACTATCACGCGATGATATTGAAAAATTTAAGAAATTAACAAAGTAGAACTAATTTAGAGATTTGATATATTCTTGAAGCTTTTGCTTCTTTTCTTCAAGTGTTAGAGGAAGATATTCTTGGAACATCTGTTTCATCTCTGTCTTTTTTTGTGTTTTTTCATCTTCAGACATTGTATCCCATTGCATCTTCATTTGCATAAAGTGGATAATCATGGCTGCTCTGTCCTGTATTGATAATGACTTGTATGCCTCGCCCATCTCCTTGAACTGACGCTTCTTTTCTGCTATCTGCTCGTCAGTCATTCCCTTGTAGTAGTTTTTCATTTTTTCATTGTATTTTTCATTTGAAGCCTTTTTGTTACTGTAATCCTTTTTTATCATATCAGAGACATAGAGTGCCTCGCCGTTTCCTGCATCAACTAGTACTCTGTAATATCCATTATCCTCAGTAATTAGTACGACTTTGTGAACAAGGAATCCGTTAACATCTGTCAATTTTGCATACATTGCCTTTCCATCTGAAACAGAATTCTCACCAACTGCCATTGCAACAGATATGGCAATTGTATTTTTTTGACTAAAGTCATCTCCAGATGAAATAGGAATAGTTCCTTGTATTTCTGGATAGTTGTATTTGTCCCATTCTGCAAAGGCGGGAACTGTTAGAATTGATATAGAAAATGCGCCAATTACTAAAATTGCTGCAAGTGTGAGCTTTACCGTATTCTTCATGATTTACCAGTTTTTGCATTCTATAAAAAACAATCCTATGACTTGTTCATGGTGGAAACTCGACTAGTGTAACCAGCGAGGTAGTTTCTTTATTGCATGAGAGATAGAAACCCTACCAGGTCCGGCAACTATTACTACTAGGCTTGCAGCAAGGAGAATCAAATCAAATTCATACCCTTTATCCCCATCAAGACTGGATGCACCCTTAACGAGGAATATGGCTCCTAACATCACAATAGATAACAATGCGCCAGAAATTCTTGTTAAGACACCTATCAAGAGTAAAATTCCTGGTACAAACTCTGCCAATGCAATTGGAATTTGCATTTCTGCAGGAATACCCATACTCGAAATCCAACCACCAAATCCAGGATTTCCAAATTTTCCAAATCCATGCACGATGAAAATTACGCCAATTGCTGCACGCATACCCATATTGGCAATGTCATGAAGTTTGTTCTGGCTTAGACTTGCATCCATACTAAATTTTTTTTTTTTGAGGTTATAATAAACTAAATGGTTGTATAATCAAATCTATTTTGATTCTGATTCTTTACGCTTTTTCCTGCCGATCATAAAAATAATCCAGCCGCCAGCAAGAAAGGCAACACATAGGACAGCAACTAACTCATTCATGATCTAATAAAACATGAAGTGTTGTTATTTTTAATTTCTTTTATGACTTTGAAAACATTCGCTACAATAGACTGGCTTGTCTCCTTTTGGTTCAAATGGAACTTCACATTCCTTACCACAATCTCCACAAGTTGCCTTGTGCATTTCTCGTGGTCTTCGGTTAAATCCACCTCTTCCACCTGAGCCTCCTCGGCCGCCAAATCTTCTACCACCTCGGTTTTGTGGTTTATGTTTCTGGAAACAGTCACCACAGTAAACTGGCTTATCTTGTCGTGGCTCAAATGGGACTTGGCATTGTTTGCCACAATCTCCACAAGTGGCATCGTGCATTTCTCGGTCTCCTCTATATGACATATTGCTTATGGATTTTAACTTCCATACCGTTAATTATACTTAGAGGAAGAAAACACAATAATCATGCAAAAATCACTCTCTATCTCTGAGTTAAGCAAGATTTTAGAGACGACAAATGAACGTGACTTGTTCATAGTAGGTCATATCTATATTGAAAACACGATAGATAGAATCTTAGAAAAACGATTCAATATTCCTTCAAAGATTCTTGACGATACACGATTTTTCACATCTCTGAAAATTGACATATTGGCAGAATCTGGTTTGATCAAGGGAAATGTCAAAAAAAATGTTGGATTGATAAACAGCATTAGAAGCAGATATGCGCATAAGCTCGAACCAAACGAACAAAGGATTGGAAATTGGATCAGAGAGTTAGATTATCTTGGTACTATGCCAAAAACAAATGTAAATAAAAAATTTGAAAAGTACAGGAAATGCGTACTAAAGACATACTCGGCTTTAGATAAAATAAAAAACAGATGAGAGATAATGTCTGACGAAACTGAAAGAATTGAGGGGATAAAACAGTATATTGATGCAACAATTACCGAGATTGACAACCATACAGAAAATATGGAAAAGTTGTTCAGAATGGACAAATGGAGTGATGATAAAGAACTGTACGAAATTATCATAAATTCGTACGAGCGTCACAGGAACACGTTAAAGCGTATCCAGAAAATGATACAGGATGAAAAAGTGGAAAGTGGTCTTTACACACTTAGTGCTCACTCAGAAATGGATATGATCAAGGAAAGGCTTGAAAAACTAGAAAATGCCAAACAATAAAAAACATTGAATGATGCATGCTTTATGTGGTATTTTTATTTTGCAATTGGACTGGCTGCTGTTTGTATAGGAGTTCCTGTATTCCTTGTTTATTGGTATGATAAGAAGAGGAAAAGAGCATTCGAAAAAAGAAATAAGAAATCAGACGATATGAATGATCTGGATCATTATTGAGATTAATTCATAAACTCGATAATCTTAGTAAAAGTATGTCTGACTTGGTTGCTTCTGACCTTTTGCACAAATGGACAAGTACAGTAAAAGATGGTGATCCAAACCAAGTTGTCAACCTTTACCATGAGGATGGGATATTGCTTGGAACATTTTCTAACAAGGAAAGAGTTGGACATGGACTAATTCTTGAGTATTTTGAGAACTTGTTAAAATCTCCTGTAGAAGTAGAGATTGTATCGGAGCATCCTATTGTTTTTGAGTCAGTTGCTGTAAACTCTGGTTTTTACAACTTTATAACAAAAGGTAAGACAATCAATGCAAGATTTTCATTTGTTTATCAGAAAGATAATGATGAATGGAAGATTGTTTCACACCATTCTTCAGTAATCCCAGAATCTGCCTAGGCTTTTTTTATTCTAATTTTGCAGTCTTTACATCTTTTTGATAACTCTTTGATATTTTTTGATTTGTTTACTTTACCAAATTGAAATTCCCTAAAACTAGGCAATGGGGATTTGTGATTCATTCCTCTCATTTTCATTTCTTTTACTAATTCTTCATGCCTAGATTTTATGTTATGAACTTCGACAAGACCATTTCTACCATAACCGGTCAAATTGATGTTATGATTAATTGTTCCAACAAACATGTGTAGTTCTACATGCTCACCAAGTAGGTGACGGTTGCATAGAATCCTAGGATCAACCATCCACATTCGCATATTAGATCTTATACTTTACCGAATGCTAGTTCTGTTTCCTGATTCTTATTTTTCAAGTCCTGAACTTTTTCTCTCAGTTTACGAATTTCAATTATGTCGTATGGTCTGTTGAATTCTACCTTATGAAGCTCATGTTCGAGTTTGTCAAGTTCATCATGGTCTGCCATGAAAAACCTAACTAGTGCCTCTATTTATAGAAAATGAAATGAAAAAATCTGAGCTTAGAGAACTTGTTGCCAAATGGAGGGATCTAAAAAGAAAGTCAAAAAATCATGATCATTCTGAGGAGATCAAGATGATTGAACATCGATATTATCATGAAACTGGCAGTAGACTTGAGGATGAACTTGATGGGAAGGGATTACATGATTTTTACCGTCATACGACAAAACTGATCAAGTGACTAGATTTTTGGACTGTCTGTAGGAATATTTTCTATAAAGTAATACTCAACAAATCCGCCAGCCAATAATAGACCTACCAGAATAGCAATTTCAATCCCAATTATACGATAATCTGGACGAATAGGCATTCTTTTGATCATTTTATGGAGTATCATGTAGCTACGTGACATGGCTATAGAATAGGCTGCAACCTCCATTAATCCAAAGGGAGACATGAATAGGATAGTCAGAGATGGGACATTTGCCAGCATTGGGCTTGCATCCTTTAGAACTGAAAATGCCATTCCGGTAGAAAATGCAGCAAATGCACCCCACGCTATGCCAAATCCTGGAATGAACATTGGCAGTGCAAGTGTTGTATTATGTGAAAATATCCCAACTGCATCAATATTACCAATCAACGTTTCGAGTTGTTCAAGAATTATTTTACTCTCTTCTTCAGAAACCTGAACCTCCGCACCAATTGCAAATGATGTAGAAAAAATTCCGAGGAAGACAAAGAATAAAACAATACGGTTAAGCATCTGTCAAACAAAAATCATTAGGACACTTGAATGTTTTCAAGAAAATAATTACCACTTGAAGACAGAAAAAAATCTGTCTTCACGGTATTATAGGGTTTGTTCTTGGGCGTTAATTCTAGAATTTGCCCCGCGTTACCCTCAACACGCTTGATAGTATTACGTTATTCTAGTATATAGATGCGATCTATAATTTCTATATAGGACAGGCATGAGTTACGTAAATTCTAGTTTTTTTATGAGGTATTCATAGAAATAATCATGGATTCAGTCTGTCCAAAGTGTAAAAGAGATCTAAGATTGCATACACGAAAGGAGTTATTGAAGTGTTCTTTGAAATATTGGGTGTCAGATTGGAAGAAGGAGGATTAAAAATTATGAAAATAGTTCATGCAAGTCCAGGCTTTGGTCTGAAGCTTACACAAGAACAAACTATAGAGTTTCTTACAAATAAAAAACTAAATCTTCTTCTTGGCACGGTTGATAAGAACGGTGATCCATTCATCCATCCTGTGTGGTTTTTGTATGAAAATGAAAAGTTGTATGTGGAAACATCAAAGACATCAAAGAAAGTTCAAAACATTCAGCATAAAGATATGGTTTACTTTTGCATTGACGATGAAAATCTTCCATATAGGGGAGTTAGAGGAAAAGCTTTGGTAAAAGTTTCCATAAATGTTGAAGACAATATACCTATTGCAGAAAGAATTATGATAAAATATACTGGAGATTTAGAAAATAAAGTTGCAAAAATTTTAATGAATGGAGTAAGAGCAGGTCAATCAGCAATATTGGAACTCAATCCGTTATACTATTCTACATGGGATCATAGTGATGTATGATCAAATTACTAAGTGGTAAAAAATCTATATTATAATTTCCAATGTTTTTCAATTTGGCTTATTCTTCTTCTTCTTCCTTTTCGTCGTGGTCTGCAGTGCTTCTGTTTGGCCTAATTGGTATGTAGATTTTTGTCATTTAATATGATATTGTGAAAAGACTGATGAATAGGAGACAAGGTTATCAAAGATTGTCTAAATAGTTATTTTGAATAGATCCTTTGAAAATCAGTAACAATTTTACTATCAATCAAACAATTTTTTCCAGTTTTGTATTAAATTCAAAGCATTGATTCTATCTTTGCTGCAAAAACAGAGTATGGTTGTGAGCCAGAAAATTGCTCCCTTTTTCCATCTTCTGAAATTATGATAAATGTTGGTGTAGACTGTACAGCATTTTTTACAGCTTCATCATAGTTTGCCTTAACACGATTTTTGTATTTTGAAGAATCCATACAATCGTTAAACTCATCAATATTCATATCAAGTGAAAATGCAAATGAGTTTAATCTATCTCGATCAGCCCATCCACTGTCAGGATGTCCATCTTGAAAAGTGTAAAGCATTTCATGGTATTCCCAGTATTGACCTTGATCTTCTGCACAATAGGATGCTTGTGCAGCCATTGGTGAGTCACGACCCAAAAATGGAAGATCAACAAAAAGTAGTTTTGCTTTTCCTGTCTCTACGTAATTATCAATAAGTGTATCTCTTGTTGTGTGGAACCAAGCATAACAAGCTTCACATTGATAATCACCAAACTCAACTATTGTAATAGGAGCACTTTCTGAACCTAATATGGGTGAACCATTCTCAAATTCTTGTTGTGGTTCTTGTTGTGACGCAAGGAATCTATCTTGCGCTACTTTCTGTGTTTCAAGAAGTGTAGCATAGTATGTAGAAAAACTGATAATTACAATTGCTACGATAACAACAAATGCAACAGAAACTACAAGTTTTTTGTTCATTTTGAATTAGATTTTTTTTGCCTAAATATATCCGTGATTTTTTGTACTGCGCTATCAATTGGACAAGATTCACAGTAAACTCCATGTTGCCTCTGAAAATGTTTCTCTAGTCCCTCTTTGCTAAAAAATGAGGCACCACATTCACTACAGAGATGTTGCGATCGCGGATGACTTCCACTAGACATGTCTTGCATGGGGATTTTATGAATATAAACAGTCTAGTGAGTATATTATTAGAGAATTTAGTTATTTATCTACAAATAATGTATTTTGACATGATTGTTATGTTCCACCTCATATCTAGTCACATGACCACAATGTGCGCAAGAGAACATTTCACCAGCAGATTTTGCTAGGCGCTCAATTTTTTTACCAAAGAGAGATTTTATCGTAACAATATCTCCATTTGCAATCACACCAAAGTTACGACTCTCCCCTATCGATTCTAGGAATTCCTTGATTGACGTGATAACTTCATTTTGATCAACAGGCTCATCATCCATAATGGGAGCCAGAACAAATTGGTGTAATTTCATTGCAGGCATAGCTGCGACCTGATCTGAAACATATATCGCGAGTTCGTGAAGTATGGATTCTACATCCCTACAGTCTACGGTAATCATGTGGATTGACAAGAACTAGCACAATTTATTTTTGCTGCTAAATGTGCCAGTCACTAATACTTAGTCAATAGTATTCTATTCAAAGAAGATATCACTATTATCCTTCGCTAATATGTATGAAAATATCATCGAATTTTTCAAGTACTGAGATAAGAGAGAGAATTCAGAACAGCTGGCAAGAATATCTCTCGAAATATGGAAATCTTTTTGCATCAGATTCAATAGAAGGTTCCAGTCCGCCGTCAGTTTTTGTCGGTTCATATGGATATCCTAAGGTTGGTGTGGGACCAATGTTGCCACCTATACATGGTGATACTACATTACTTGATAAACCAGAACAGTGGATTGGTAAAAGCCTAGAAGAAATTGTGAATTTTAGATTAAATTTGGTTAGGGGCGTGCAAAAAATATCTATAGAAAAAACAGAAGGAAGATTCATTGAAAATCTTCATGAAGTTGCTATGTCTTCCCGTTCAATCGACTCTGATTTAGAATTTCATAAGACCACATTTCCAACTACTACTATAGATGGACAAAACCCACCATTTGGTCCTATAGGTGATATAAAGTCTGCAAAGTTTTCATCTGGAAGAACAGAAAAAACAATTGAACGAGCTTACTATGATCATGATCTTAAAGCACATGATGCTGTACTTGCATTGTATAATAGTGGTATTGAGATTTCAAAAATTCAAAAATGTTTCAGTGTTGGAATGTTTGGTAAGGAAAGAAGACTTGTTCCAACAAAGTGGAGTATCACAGCTACTGATGACATCATATCAAAATCACTTGTATCTGAAGTTTTAGAGTTTGATCTGATTGATTCATGCAGAGTTTTTTCACACGATCATTTAGGAAATATGTTTTCAATTATTTTATTTCCACATCGCTGGATTTTTGAAATGCAGGAAGCATGGCATGACGGAGGTAGTATAGGATTTGGTTCAGATATTGAAGATGCAAGGGGAATTGATCACCCACCTGCTATAGCCGGTGCATATTTTGCGGCAAAGCTCGGAGTAGCAGAATATCTTGTTGCAAAAAATATCCAAGCTGCTGTCCTTGTTTTACGTGAAATTAGACCAGAATATGCTGTACCTGTTGGTGTATGGCAGATTAGAGAAGCAGTGCGTGCTGCAATGAAGAAGGAACCATTGATTGCAGAAAGTTTTGATGATGGAATTACTTTTGCATCAAAAAGGATGAGCATAAGTAAATCCGAATGGCTTTCTAGGGGCACATTACTTAAAATGTTGAGGCAGAAATCAATTTCTGATTTTTTTTAGATACATCATGTTAACTCAATAGTATAGCGTATTTATTGAACAATCTTTGAACCACAATAATGCATAGAAACACAATTTTTGCTATATTGTTAATCGCTAGTCCTATCATATTTGTATTCATTGCGTATTCGGACACATTTAGTATGAGTTGGAATCAGGGTCGTGGAGGATTTTTGTTTGGACTTGCGTTTATTGTTGCAGAAATTGTTGGGATAAGATTTGTAGTGCAAAAAAACCGTTTAATTTTTGCAATTCCGTTAGTTATCGTTACAATGAGTTATTTCATTGCATTAGATTTTGGATTGCATGATTACATATTGGATGCGGCTCCTGCATTCAATGTTGTAGGTTGTGATGTTAAAAACCCTCAGGGTTGTATCTATTCCTGGGGATGGCTATGGGATTTTGTAGTAATAACAATTTTTGCAGTTTCTGCCGCTATACTTTTCTTTGGTAAAAAATGGATTAGAATTGTTATTGCTGGACCAGTTTTTCTTGGTGGTAGTGCAATAATTCTATCATTAGACACATTCTTCCCATTTGATACACTAGGTCCATTGCAATATTTTGTTCCACATTTAGTTCAAACAAACATTTGGATAATTAATGCACTCGAACTTGGTATTGCTACTGGAAGAGACAATCTTATGTTTTTGTCAGGTGATCATGGTAATTTTGTATTACAAGTATTTTGGCCATCAGCTGGAGTACATAGTATTATCATCTATTCACTTGTAATGATGGCATTTTTGCTTAAAATGAATATTCCACGAAACAGGAAGGCTATGTACTTTGGTTTAGGGATAATAGGAACAATCACAGTTAATTTGATCAGAATTTTTTCACTTTCAGTATTTGCATTAAAGGTTTCAACAGATCCAGTTGAATTTGAGGAATATCATTCAATTGCTGGCGAAATAATGTTTTTGCCGTGGTTGTTTATCTTTTTGCTTGTTGTAACTGCAATTGAAACAAAACGAATGAAGGAGAAAGAAGCATCAATTCAAAAATAACTTGTTATATTACTTTGTCCTTCTAAATCTGATAACTCTGAAACCTTTACACCTATTCTTCTTATCGGAACAGTTTGTTCCACCAGTGCATCCTTGAGTAGTTGTGTTGAAGTTTTTTTGATTTCATCCAAGTTTAGTGTAGGATTTTTTAACATTCGAGATCTTGTTTTAGTGGAAAGATCATTTTGTATAAGATGTATTCCAACAGATCTAAACATCTTATTCTCTTTGAGAACCCCTGAGTGTAACTTTTCGCATAACTCAAGCATATTTCTTTCCAAAAATGTATAGTCAATCGAGTCTTCTTTCAACGTAGTAATTTTACTAAATTGTGATGTGGGTGCTCTTATCGTTACCGGTTCATCATCAATCCCCCTTATTGCATTATGGATGTATGTACCCGCCTTTCTTCCAAACATATTGATTAATGTAAACACATCAAGCTTTCTTATTTCGTCGATTGTTTGAATATTTTCTTCTGCTAATTTTTGTTCAGTCTTTATTCCAATGCCAGGTATATCCCTTATCTCTAATTTTTTCATAAATTCAGAAACATTATCTGGTGTAATGGTGGTTAATCCATCAGGTTTTTTGTGGTCTGATGCAATTTTTGATAGTAGTTTGTTAGGTGATATACCAACAGAACATGTTAGTTTGGTTTTCTCTCTAATTTCATTTTTAATTTGTTGTCCAATATGCCCAGCCTTTGTAAAATTCTGTTCTGATTTTTCGGAAATATCAAGATATGCCTCATCACGTCCTACATATTCAAATATGTCAGCAAATTTTTTTATTATATCCATAGATTTCTCAGACATTTCTGAATAATATTCAAAGTCAGCAGGCAGAAAGGCTGTATCATCTCTGTCCTTTAATTTTTGTTTTGCAAATTGTATTGATAAACCTGATTTTACTCCAAATTCCCTTGCGGTATAATTCGCAGTGGCAATGGCACCGCTGTCGCCACCCCTATCGGAAAACATACACACAACAACAGGTTTTGTTTTTAGATCAGGCTTCCTAATTTCTTCACACTGTGCATAAAAATAATCAAAATCCACATGCAGAATAATTCTTTGACTCATGGATTTGATAACACAAAAAGGGATATTATGATATCGAAAAAGACAATTAACCAAGCATCCAAAAAATAAATCATATATGCCGTATCCACTTACCGCTGAAAAGGATGGGATTAAGATTCGCCCAGATAAAATGCAGCCTGAAACTCTGTATCATTGTATATACCAAAATAAAATAATGCTAGTTTACAAGGATCAAAATGAAATATTAAATTGTTATGAGATTGATGATAATGAAATTGTTTCTAAGGTAAGGGAGTCAGATGGTAGCAGTATTGAAAAAATTCTAGAAGAATATATTGAAAAAGAAAATTTGAGAAAAAAGTAATTTGTTCATAAACTTTTAATCGCATATTAGCAGATTATAATAAAATGAGTTCTGAAAATGATAGAAGTGATGCGGAAGAAATACTTTCTGAGTTTCAAAAAACTCATGGTATTGAGCCACAGCCAGAACAAGAGCCACAGCCAGAACAAGAGCCACAGCC
>CEUZ01075581.1_pt1 | contig 12034 bp, 11 predicted proteins | sample 361511 | NCBI WGS metagenome assembly CEUZ01 (sample SAMEA2622822, study PRJEB7988) | marine metagenome | biome: marine biome (ENVO:00000447); feature: surface water layer (ENVO:00002042); material: "saline water (ENVO:00002010), including plankton (ENVO:xxxxxxxx)" | depth 5 m
CCCTTCAAAATTTACAAAAAAAACAGCTCCTGTTCCTACTGATCCTAGAGTTAAGCTCATAACAATAGAAGAAGGTTACTTTGCTGTAATCCAGTATTCTGGTAGATTAACTGACAAGAATTTTAATAAACATAAAAAAATTTTAAAAAAGAATCTTAATGAGGATAAAATAGAAATTATTGGTCCTGCAATCAAAGCTATATACAACGGACCTTTTACACTACCAATATTCCGACGTAATGAAGCTATGTACCGTGTCGATTGGAAAAAATTATAACTTTATTTATAAAAATTAGTTTTTACTAATTTTCCACAAAGGAGAGTTCGATTCATCAGTTATAATATAAATACTTCCACTTTTATCTATTTCAATATCGCGAATTCTTCCAATTTGGTAACATGGTTTTTTATGCCTTTTACAACTTCTCAAAATGATTTCTTCATTTTCTATTTTATTATTTTTCAATTCTAGTTTGATTAGCATTTGAAATTTTAAAGATGTTACAAGTAAATTTTTTTTCCACTCCTCAAACATCTCGCCATCATAAAATTGAATATTACTCGGAGCAATAGATGGAACCCAACTTATTAGAGGTTGATCAAACTCTTCTTTAAATGGTTCTCCATCACCTATTTTAGTTCCACTATAATTTTTACCCCCCCAACCAACTTTCTTCCAACCATAATTTCCTGAATTTGAAATCACACCGATAAAATCTCCTCCCATAGCCCCATGATTAGAAATATATATTTGATTATTAAATGGTGACAGTGTCATACCTTGAGGGTTACGAACTCCAATTTGATAAATTTCGGGCAACCAATTAGGTCTGTCTACAAACTTTGGATTGTCATTCGGTATGGAGCCATCTAAATTTATTCTTATGATACTTCCAGGATGTTTCGTTGGATCTTGAGCAATCATTCCTTTACCTCTTTCTCCTATACTAGCAAATAAATAATTATCTTTAATTGCAAGTCTAGAACCATAATGAATATCAGAATATTTGATTTTGGGGTTAGCAATGAATATGACTTTTAGATTTTTAATTGAATTATTAACTAATTTCCCTTTTGCAATAGCTGTACTAGAAAATTTTTTATCTATTTTATGACTATATGAAAAATAAACATGATCATCATGATAGAGAACATCTAATAATCCACCTTGTCCAATGGCAACTATTTTTAGATTGTGATTCACTTCTTCTTTTAATTTAGAATTTACATTAAACTTAAATAATTTACCTTTTTTTTCAGTTATTAAAAGATTTACATCATCAATAAAAGTCATACCCCATGGATAATTAAAACCTGCGGATATTTCCGTTAAATCAAATTTTTTTTTTGTAATTTTATAATCTTGATAATTACTGATTTTAGCATCAGCATAAACATTAAAGCATTGAAATAAAAAGAAAATTAAAACTAAATAGATTACTTTCATTTTAACAATCATATAATAGTTAAATTTTTTATTTCAATATCTTATTAGAAAATGTGTATAGTAGAAATATTTTACCATTAATTGAAAATATCATTAAAGAAGAATTGTAATTAATTTTTTTTTTCTGTTATCAGTTTAAAGATAATTTAAAATACTACTTGATATGAAAACACTTTTATTAATTTTTACTTTAAAAAAAATGCCAATTCTTTCATGGAGCTCCCATGATGAATTAAATTTAAAACCAAAAAGCAAAACACTTATATATCTTGTTTTTGGTTTAATTTTATTTGGAATAGGAGAAACTTTATTAGTTACCGCTAATATTGGTGTTAGTCCCTGGTTTGTACTTCATCAAGGCTTATCTTTTCTCACAGGATATAGTATTGGCGTTACTACATTTATAGTTAGTATAATTGTTTTATTTTTTTGGATACCTTTAAAACAAAAGCCAGGAATAGGCACCATACTCAATACTATTTTAATTTCTATAGTTGTTGATCTTTCTCTACCACATCTTCCTCAACCAGAAGGATTGATATTACAATTATTGCAAGTTATTATAGGTGTATTCATTGTAGGTTTGGGAAGCGGTTTTTATTTAATAGCTAATCTTGGTCCTGGATCTAGAGATGGATTAATGACTGGAATACAAAGAAAAACAAAGCGACCGTTTGCTCTAATAAGAACATTAATTGAATTAGGTGCAGTAGCATTTGGCTGGTATTTGGGAGGAATAGTAGGAATAGGCACGATCATATATGCATTAGGAATAGGACCTCTTGTATCTTTTGGAATGTTTTTTGTTGGCAGATATTTTAAATAAATTTAATTTTAAATAACTTTAAAATAACAAAAAAATTATTTAATATAGAGAATACATAAGGAGTATAATTTAGTTATGAAAGCCATTTTAATATTTGGAGCAATTTTAATTTTAATACCTATTGTATTTTTGATTTTAATTGCTGGTGGATGGATTGTATTTTAATATAAAATATATAATCTAAAAAACTCTATTTTTATCAATTGTATTTAATATAATTTAAAATTATCTATTATTCTCACGTTATCAATATATAAACTAATAAAAAGTCTGGGATTATTTCTTGAAATATGCAATGTTTTATCATTTCTTATTTCAATATATTCAATTTTATTAATTTTTATTTTTTTTAACTCTTTAAGTAAGAGGTTAATATTGAAATTTTTAGAATTCTTTTTTAAATTTCTATTAATAATATTTCCAATTTTTTTTAAAATATTTTTTTGACCTTTCTTAAATAAATTAAATCTAGAGGAAAATGAGAGGCCATTTTTATTTCTAACTGATTCACAACCTATTATTTTTATTGGTAAATTTAATATAGTAACCATTTTCTTAATGATCATTAATTGTTGAAAATCTTTTTCACCAAAAAAAGCAAAATCTGGTTTAATTATAGAAAAAAGTCTCTTAACTACAGTTGTTACTCCATCAAAATGACCTGGTCGAAAATTATCACATAAAATATTTCTATATTCTTTCACGATTTTTTTGACATATATTTTTTTTGGATAAATATCTTTAATAACGGGAATAAAAACAAGATCACAGTTACATTTTTTTATTTTTTTTAAATCATTATTTAAGTTTCGAGGGTAATTAAAATAATCTTTTTTGTCATTAAATTGTGAAGGATTAACAAATATGCTTGTTATAGTATAAAGTTTTTTATTTTTGGAATTAGAAATAAGACTTTGATGGCCTTGATGTATGCCCCCCATTGTGGGTACAAATCCTATTTTGATTTTATTTTTTTTTAAAAGCTCTAAATGTTTTGTTAAAGTATTTATATTTCTAATTATTTTCATCTTATTATTATAGCAGATGTTGAAATTCGTTAATTTATTAATAAAAAATATTTAATTTTAACCTAGCTTCAGTTAGTATTAAAAGGTTAATATAAAATTTATGGAAAATATAGGTTATTTTGATGGTCATAACGATGTACTATTAAAATTATTTTTTTCTAAATCCAAAAATATAGTTGAAGATTTCTTTGAGGGTAACAATTATTGCCATATAGATTATAAAAAAATACAAACTGCAAATTTTGTAGGAGGTTTCTTTGCTATTTTTCCACCTAATTTAGGACAAGATTTTAGCAATCTTTCATCAAAAAAGGAAAAAAAAGAAAGATATGACTTTCCACTACCTGAACCAATTTCATTTGAACGTGCAAAAAATACAACAGATAAAATGATTTCTATATTGAATCAAATAATAGATAAATCAAAAGGTAAAATTGTTCTTTGTAAAAATAGTACGGATTTTAAATTAGCCCGTACAAATAATCAAGTTGCAATAATTTTACATATAGAAGGAGCTGAAGCAATTGACAAAGATTTTTTATCTTTAGATAAGTTGTACGAAGTAGGATTGAGATCAATTGGTTTAGTGTGGAGCCGATCTAATATTTTTGCTCATGGTGTACCATTTAGTTTTCCAAGAAGCCCAGATACTGGCCCAGGATTAACTCCTATTGGTAAAGAGCTTATAAAAATATGTGATGAAAAAAAAATTTTAATTGATTTATCACATTTAAATGAAAAGGGTTTTTGGGATGTGGCTAACTTAAGCTCAAGACCATTAATTGCAACTCATTCTAATTCTCATCAACTTTGCCAACATTCTAGAAATCTTACAAATACACAGCTTAAAGCAATTAAAGAATCAAAAGGAATCGTTGGGATAAATTTTGCAACTGGATTTTTAAGACCAGATGGACAAATGGATCCCAATACCAGTCTAGATATTATTATTGCGCATTGTGATTATTTAATAAATTTTTTAGGAGAAGAAGGTGTTGCTATAGGCTCAGATTTTGATGGAGCTGTAATCCCTTCAACGATTAAAGATCTTTCAGGTATTAATGTTTTGATAGAACATTTTTTATCTAAGGAATATGGCATAGAATTGGTTAAAAAAATTTTCTTTAAAAATTGGTTGAATTTTCTAGAAAAAAATCTTTAACTTATTATTAATTGAGTAGGTCAAATCGCAAAAATGGTGGAAAAAAAAAAATTAAATTTAAATCAGGAAAAAAACATTAATATTTATAACTATAATCTTATAAATGAGGCGGAATTAGAAACTTTTAAATCAACCGATAGTTTTGAAGTCATGAAAAAGGCAGCAAAATCAAGCTTCGATTATATTAAAAAAAATGTAAAATTTACAAATATACTCATAGTTTGCGGTCCAGGCAATAATGGTGGGGATGGTTTACTAATTGCAAAACTTTTTGATGAAAATAATTTTGATGTAACAATTTATTCCCCATTAGGAAATGGTAAAACTGAAGATTCTGAAAAGGCATTAAATTCAATCAAAAAAAATAATTTATTTAAAGAAAAAGTTATTTTACATGAATATGATTTAGTCATTGATTGTTTGTTTGGCGTTGGCTTTAATCGACCATTTTCAAATAATTTATTTTTTTTTATTAATGAATTAAATGAATCAAAATTAAATATCATTTCAATTGATATGCCTTCTGGCGTATATACTGACACTGGAGCAATAAATTCTATAGCTATTAAGGCTAATATAACACTTACATTTCACAGATTAAAACCTGGACTTATCTTATTGCCAGGAAAAGAATTTTCTGGAAATATTGAGATATTAGATATTGGACTAATCAACTTAGATAATAAAACAAATATTCTTATTCTTTCTCCACCTAAACTTAAGGAACCAAAAATAACTGATCATAAATATAAGCGAGGAACAATATTTATTATAGCTGGTAAAGAAATGGTTGGCGCATCAAAATTAGCAACAATAGCTGCAAGTCAATCTTCATTAAGATCAGGTGCTGGTGTATCAAAAATTTTAATACAAGAAAATAACATTGATTATTTTAAACCCCATATTTTGGAAGAAATGATAATTAAATATAAAAATATAAATGATTTAAAAAATCAAATCAAAAATTCAAATGTTGACTCTCTGATTTATGGATGCGGTATTGAGATTGAAGAAAAAAATAAAGAGTTATTATCTTTTTTATTAAATCAATCTTTCCAATTGGTTTTGGATGCTTCAGTTTTTTCACTTATGAAAAATGATAAAGAATATTTTTTTAATTTGTTATCTGGCAGAAATTGTAAAACTGTTTTAACGCCGCATAAAGGTGAATTTGAAAAATTGTTTACTGTTAGTGAAAATAAAATACATGACTGTATAAATGCTGCAAAAAAAACCAATTCTATAATTTTATACAAAGGAAATGATACTATTATTGCATCACCCGAAGAAAATATTTATATAAATAATATTAGCTCTCCTTATTTAGCTACTTCAGGTTCTGGAGATGTTTTAGCAGGAATTATAGGTGGACTATTGGCACAACATTATAATATTCTAGAAGCCACAAAACTTGGATGCTTTATTCATTCTGAATGCGGCAATCGACTTGGAAGAGGGCTTATAGCTAGTGATTTGATAGCAGAAATTCCTAATATTTTAAGTGAAATGACGGCTTCTGATTGAATATTTATTAACAATAAATATAAAATAGTTTCTTTTGATGCACAAATATATCATAATTGTTATATAATAGATAATTAAAATAGGAGTTATTATGGACAATAAATGGTATTGGATTATTGGCGCAATTATAGTTATTGTAATAATTTATTTTGTTTTAAGTTAAATTATTTGCATTTCCTCTCTCTATAATTTGACACTTAACAAATCTATATTAAAACTTATTACTATTCTCTCTTCCCCAGAGATATTTTCTTTGACTGAATGGAAAAGATAACTTGGGAATAGAATTAATAAACCTTCTTGAGGAGAGATATTAACCACTTCTGCATTTAATTTATTTGCCTTAGAGGTAATTGGTTTTCGTATTACTTTAGCATCTCTTGGATCATGAAATAATATATCTCCACAATTTTTTGGTGCCTTTATATAGTATGCCCCACTTAAAAAATTGTTAGAATGAATATGTCTTGAATTTGAAGCGTTTTCTTTATTGATAATTGACCACATAGCAGTCACTTTGATTTTATTTTGTTGATTATCCCAACCCATATCATTGATAGCTTTGCTTAGATTATTATAAATAGAATCAAAAAAGAACTTTGGTTCTTTATCTTCAAGATTAAAATTTTCTGAGTGCCATCCTAAAATATTAGATTTTTTTATGCCATCAGGTTTAATCGATTCTAATTTTTTAATATAATCAAACATTTTTTCATTTATTTCATGATGATTGTTTACTAGCGAGGCCCATACTGGAGTTGGAAATATTAAATTTAATTCTGAAATTTTTTCGTTCATTTTATTCTAAAATAACATATATAATTTATTAACCAAATAAAATTATGCATAAAAAAAAAATAATATTTTCAACTAAAGTAATTTTAGTCAATATTTTATTGATTATTTTTGTTGGACTAATTACTGAGATTTTTTTTGGAAATTGGTTTAAAAGCAATAATTATGGAAACCTATTAATTCCTAAATATAATGTTAGTTTAATAAAAAACCCTCCTTATGAATCACCATATTCTACAGGAATTTTTTCAAGAGATAAAAATGGATTTAGAGCTAATAATCATAATTTAGAAGATATAAACATTTTAGTTATTGGTGGGAGCACAACTGAAGAAAGAGATGTAGATGATAATTTTATTTGGACAAAAGTTTTAGAAGACAATCTTATTAAAAATAATAATCCAAAAGTTTTAAACGCTGGTTTAGGTGGACAAACTTCATATGGACATATTCAAATTTTTGATTTGTGGTTATCAAGATTTGAAGATTTAAAACCTGAAACTACAATAATATATCTAGGCATAAATGATGCTTTATACATGTTGGAAAATATTAAAAATAATAAATCTATCTATGAAGGCAGATTTCTAAACTCAACAAATAGAGATACTTTAAGTTATAGCAGTCAAATAAATAATTATATTCAATATATTAAAAACAATAGTGTATTTCATTTAATATATCTAATAATTAAAGGAAATTACTTATCTAAAAAATATCAAATTAATTATAATACAAATAATGATTATACCAAGTTTTCTTATATAAAAAAAATTAATATTAATAAAAACATAGATCTGGAAATTAAAAATTTTTTAAAATACTATAAAGACAATCTTAAAGTTCTTTTTAACATAGTAACGAAACAAAATTCTCAAATTATTTTTATTACACAAATAATAGCTAATGATCACTGGTTGAATCAATATTTAACTTTAATTAACAAAACAACAATTAATTATTGTAATGAAAATTCAATAACCTGTATTGATTTACACAATATTATTTCTATGAATGATCAAGATGATTTTTATGACGGCATTCACACAACTCCCTCAGGTTCAAAAAAAGTTGGAGATGCAATTTATAAAAACTTATCTTCTTATTAAATAACTGACTGCAATAAATTTTTTGTATATGAATGAACTGGAGAATAAAAAATTTTATCAGAGTCACCTTCTTCAATAATTTTTCCATTTTTTAGAACTAGAATATAGTCCGACATTGCTTTGATCACTTTTAAGTCATGACTGATAAATATATAACTCAAATCATATTTTTTTTGTAATTCATTTAATAAATCTAAAATTTGAGATTGAATACTTACATCTAAAGCGGATGTTGGTTCATCTAATATTAGTAATTTTGGATTTAAAATAAGGGCACGTGCAATTGCAATTCTTTGTCTTTGTCCCCCTGAAAATTCATGAGGGAAGCGTTTATAGATTTTGTTATAATCCAGACCAACTTCATAAAGTATTTTTTCAATTTTTTCTTTTTTTTCTTTTATTGAAATATTTTTTTGATGTATGTCTAAACCTTCAGATATAATTTGTTCGACCGTCATTCTAGGACTTAAGGAACTAAAAGGGTCTTGGAAAACAATTTGTATTTCTTTTCTTAATAGTTTCATATCTTTATGTTTAATATTATTGATATCCTGATTATTAAAAAAAATATTACCTCTTGAAGAAATTAATTTTAATATAGCAAGCACTAGAGAAGTTTTTCCTGAACCAGATTCGCCAACTATGCCGATTGTCTGCTTCGTTTTTAAATTTAAATTAATAGAATCAACTGCTTTTACATAACCCGATGTTCTTTTTAAAATACCTTTTCTAATTGGGAACCATACCTTAAGATCTTTTACATCTAGCAAAGTTTCTTTCTGATTTTTTACAACTATCTTTTTTTTAGCCTGTGAAGAAATTAACATTTTAGTATAATCATGTTCAGGCTGTTCAAAAATTTTTTCCTTACTATTTTGTTCGACAATTTTTCCTTCTTTCATAATGCACACATAATCAGCTATTTTTTTAACTACAGATAAATCATGACTTATAAATAATATTGACATATTCATCTTTTCTTGTAGTTTTTTAATAAGTTCTAAAATTTGTAATTGAACAGTTACATCAAGAGCAGTTGTAGGTTCATCTGCTATTAACAGGTCAGGATTATTTGCAATACTCATCGCAATCATTACTCTTTGTCTTTGACCTCCAGACAATTCATGAGGGTAAGATTTTACTCTTTCAGAAATTTTTTCTAAACCTACCTGTTCTAATAATTCTTTCGTTTTTTTACTTGCTTTAGAATAAGATATTAGAGAATGTATCATTAATATTTCATTAATTTGTTTTTCAACTGTGTGAAGAGGGTTAAGGCTGGTCATCGGTTCTTGAAAAATTGCACTAATATTTTTGCCTCTAATTTTTTGTATTTCATTCTTTTTTGATTTTAAAATATCGATATTATTGTAAATTATTTCTCCACTTTCGTGAAAAGCTGAAGGATAGGGCAAAAGTTGAAGTATGCTAAGCGCTGTTACAGTTTTTCCTGAACCTGATTCTCCTACCAAAGCCACTGTTTTTCCTCTTGGTATATTAAATGATATTGATTTAACAACATTTGTTCTGATATTTTGGATATTAAATCCTACAGATAGATTTTTTATTGAAATTAATTCTTCCATAAATTTATATAAATGTTTTTCTTGGATCAAGAGCATCACGTATAGCTTCTCCAATAAATATTAACAAACCTAACATTAAACCTAAAGTAAAAAAACTTGTCAGTCCTAGCCACGGAGCTTGTAAGTTATTGCGTCCTTGATTTACCATTTCTCCTAATGAGGCTGATCCTGGCGGCAATCCAAATCCTAAAAAATCTAATCCTGAAAGAGCTGTTACTGAGGCACTTAAACTAAAAGGAAGAAAAGTAATAGTAGCTACAGTAGCATTGGGCAATAAATGTCTAAATATTATTTTATAATTTGAAACCCCTAGAGCTCTTGCAGCTCGTATATAATCAAAGTTTCTTGCTCTTAAAAATTCTGCTCTTACAACTCCCACATACCCCATCCAACTAAATATTAGTAAAATTATTAATAACCACCAAAAATTAGGCTGAACAATACTAGCTAAAATAATTAAAACATACAAAGTTGGAATAGCTGACCAAACTTCCATGACGCGTTGAAAAATTAGATCAATGTTTCCTCCAAAATATCCTTGTATTGCTCCAGCAGATACACCAATAATCATTGAGAAGAAAGTTAAAACAAATCCAAATAGAATTGAAATTCGAAATCCATATATTAATCTTGCAAGTACGTCCCTAGCTTGATCATCAGTGCCTAACCAATTTTTTTTAGATGGGGGAGCAGGTGCTGGCGCATCAAGATCTCTAATAATAGTATCATATGAATAAGGAATTATTGGCCATATCATTGATCCACTATTATTGATCAAATCTTTAACATAAGGATCTCTATAATCAGCTTCGGTTTCAAAGTCTCCGCCAAAAGTAGTTTCACTATAAGAGTATAAAACAGGAAAATAATATTTATTGTTATACTGAACTAAAAGAGGTTTTTCATTTGCAATAAAATCTGCAAAAATTGAAATTAAGAATAGAAAGAAAAAAATCCAAAAAGAATATAAACCTCTTTTATTGGATTTAAAGTTTTCTAAACGTCTTTTATTTAATGGCGAAATAGTCATGAAGTATCTCTTGATTCAAAATCAATTCTTGGATCAATAATTGTATACATAATGTCCCCGATAATTCCCATAATAAGACCCAGTAGCGAAAAGAAGTATAAAGTTGCAAAAATTACAGGATAATCTCTTGTCAAAGCAGCTTCATAACCCAATAATCCTAAACCATCTAAAGAAAAAATTACTTCTATGAACAAGGAACTAGAAAAAAGAATTCCGATAAAAGCAGATGGAAATCCTGCGATTACAATCAGCATTGCATTACGAAATACATGACCATATAATACTTTACTTTCAGTTAAACCTTTAGCCCTTGCAGTCATGACATACTGCTGATTGATTTGATCTAGAAAAGAATTCTTAGTTAAAAATGTAAGACCAGCAAAACCACTTACAACCATAGCTAAGAGTGGCAAACATAAATGCCAAAAATAATCTTTAATTTGATTTATTTTACTTAAATCACTGAAATTATCTGAAACTAAACCTCTTAAAGGAAATATATCGTAATATCGCCCTCCTGCAAAAAAAACTATTAAAATAACAGCAAATAAAAAATTAGGTATTGCATAACCTATCGTAATAATAGTGCTTGATGTGATATCAAATTGGCTTCCATCTTTAATTGCCTTTCTAATACCTAGAGGTATAGAGATTAGATAAACTAAAAGTGTAGTCCACAGTCCAAGAGAAATTGATACAGGCAATTTGTCTAAAACTAAATTAACTACTTTTTGATCTCTAAAAAAACTTTCTCCAAAATTAAATGTTAAATAATCTCTCATCATTATAAAAAAACGAATATGTGCAGGTTTGTCCATTCCATACATTTTTTCTATTTCTTCTATTATATCGGGATCCAATCCTTGCGCTCCTCTATATTTAGAATCTAAATTTGAAGCATTTGAGGAATCAAAGTTATTCAAACTTTCTGAATTGTCGCCAGAAAATCTAGCCGTTGATTCTACTGCTGTTCCAGTCATTTGGGCTATCATCTGTTCGACTGGACCTCCAGGAACTACTTGTACAATAGCAAAATTTAATAGCATAATTCCAAATAGTGTCGGAATAAGAAGAATTAATCGCCTAAGTATATAAGCTGTCATTTAGTTTATAATTATAACATTAATTATGAATAAATAATGGTTATTAGTTTAACTATTGAACAGATTTTTTTCTTTCAATAATTGTATTTGATTTATTTAAATCTATCCACCAGGTATTAGTTCCTAACGAATATTTAGGGCGTATTTTAGGTTTATCAAATATATCCCAATATAATGTTCTGTAAGAAGATATATGCCATTGAGGAATGACATAATGATTCCAAAGTAACACTCGATCCAATACCCGAGTAAATTCAATTAATTCGTCTCTATTTTTTGCAGATATTATTTTTTCTATAAGTAAATCAATAACAGCATTTTTTATACCTATTATATTTCTAGATCCATTAGTGTCAGCAGCATTAGAGCCCCAAAAATTTCTTTGTTCATTTCCAGGAGATAAAGATTGTCTGAAAGTAGAAAC
>CEUZ01023836.1_pt1 | contig 12033 bp, 8 predicted proteins | sample 361511 | NCBI WGS metagenome assembly CEUZ01 (sample SAMEA2622822, study PRJEB7988) | marine metagenome | biome: marine biome (ENVO:00000447); feature: surface water layer (ENVO:00002042); material: "saline water (ENVO:00002010), including plankton (ENVO:xxxxxxxx)" | depth 5 m
GGAACATCAACACTTCTTTTTGATGCCCAAGAAATTACTTGGTGATGCAAAGGCAAATAAGCAATGTTATCTTTTACAATTTTCCAAGCATCTGCGATTGCAGCATTTCTTTTATCTACATCAACTTCACCTTCCATTACTCTTATTGCTGCATCAACTGCAGGGTCGCTAAAGTTAACCTTGTTCCAACTTGCATCTGTCTCATATAAATAATGAAAAACATAATGACTATCTAAAGTAGGAACACCCCAACCAAGCATATAAAAATCCCCTTGATTGTCTTTGAGCTCCTTGAAATGTTTGCTTTTAGTTTGAGCAAATAAATCTACCTTTACTCCAATTTTACCTAGCATTCCAACAACAGCAGTACAAATTGCTTCATCGTTTACATATCTGTCATTAGGACATCTTAGTTCAACTTCAAAACCATCTGGATAACCTGCATCTGCTAATAACTGTTTTGCAGCATTAACATCGTAAGGTAATCTTTCATCAAGTTCTTTAGTATATCCTGTTACACCTGGAAAAGTAATTATTCCTGCAGGCTCACTTAAACCTCTCATAACTTTTTCTTTAATAGCCTCAATATCTATTGCTTGATATAAAGCCTGTCTTACTTCTTTTTTCTTGAAAGGATTGTCTCCAGTATTACCAGTTCTTAACTGGTCAGCTGCTTGATCCATTCCTAAAAAGATAGTACGCATTTGAGGTGTACTTTGAACTTTGTGAACACCAGATGCTTTAATACGACCTAAGTCTTGTACAGGAGCATCTGTAACAACATCTATTTCACCAGATAAAAGTGCAGCAACTCTTGTGGCAGCATTTTTTATTGGAAGTAAATGTATTTCAGTTAAGTTATGTTCTACATTGCCCCACCATTTATTGTTTTTCTTGAAAACAGTTTTTGTATTAGGCTCTCTTAAAGTAATTTTAAAAGGTCCAGTACCCATTGAATTAGTTGCTGAAAAAGTTTCTTGTCCAGCGTCCCAATTTTGAGGTGCCATTGCAAAATTCTTTTCACACCACTTCTTAGACATAACAAAAATGTTTGATAATTGGTTCAAAAGAATTGGATTAGGCTCTCTAGTTTGTATTTCAATTGTATAATCATCAAGAGCTTTCACAGATGTAATGGTACTTATATATTCTTTGAAGTCCGATGTACGTTGTTGAGCTCTTAAGATACTAAATACAACATCTTCTGAAGTCATGGGTGTGCCATTACTAAACTTAACATCTTTTCTTAAGTTAAAAACCCATGTAGTTGGATTTGTAGTTTTCCAATCAGTAGCTAACTGAGGTCCAATTTTCATATCTAAACCTCTAGTAACAAGTGCCTCATATATTTGTCTTGATACCATTGTAGTTGGCCCTTCATTTTGAGCGTGTGGATCTAGTGTTAAACTATCACCCTGCATAGACCACTTAATTGTTTTTGCAAACGATTGGGTTGATACAAAAACAAAAAAAATTGTTATCAAAAATTTAAACAAATTTTTAGATTTCATTTCCCCTCCTTTAAATTTATAAATAAAAATGTAACCCAATAATTATTGAAACTAAAGAAGAATTAAATATTAAATTTGATTAATTTGAAACAGGTTTTAATAGCTTTAACATCCTTTTATGATTTTTTATGTTATTAGAGACCAATATATTTCCTGCAAGTTCAGCATCATTATTATCCCATGTGCTTATTATTGCTCCTGCCGATCTAAGAATTGGAATTACTGGGTGGATATCCCAAATTTTATTTGAACATTGAATTACTACGTCTAATCTACCCTCTGCTAGATGAGCATAACTTAAGGCATCAAAACATGGAAACTGCATTAATTTTAAAACTTTATTAATTTTATTTTGTTTTTTTAATGAAAGCCATCCATGAAATGCCCCAGCTAATTTAATATTAGAAAAATTAATTTTTTTATTAACCTGTAATTTTCTCCTTTTGCCATTTTCATAAATATAAGAATTTTTATTATCAGAATTTAAATAGTATTTTTTGAGTTTTGGAAAATTTGCAAGACCTAAAATCGGTTTGCCTTGATAGTTTAAAGAAATAAGATTACTCCATGTTGGATTTCCAATTACATAAGATCTTGTACCATCAATTGGATCAATAACCCATGAATATTCACTTTTTCCTTTGCTGTATCCAAATTCTTCACCAATTATTTGGTGCGATGGAAATTTCTTTTTAATTTTAAGTCTTATAAATTTTTCAAAAGCCCTGTCTGAACTGGTTACAGGATCATAACCTTTGCCTTTTTGCTTATTTGAAATTTTAAAAGGTTTATCTAATTTCTTGTAATAAAATTTTGTTAAATCTTTAGCAAGTTTATTTAAAAAAGTATGGTAAATCTTATAATTTTTAAATTGCTTCATAAAATGTCTCATACTATTTAATTTATCTTGATTAAAGCTAAAATTTAAATAATTTTAGAATAATGAAGATAGAATTAATAAAAAACAAAATACTATTTAATAATGGAACTTCTGCGAAAGAAATTCACCCTTTTTGGTTAAGAGAAAGAGTAAATAATGAAGAGTACTTAGATAGGAAAACTCAACAAAGAAAATTTGATCCAACTTCATTAGAAACAAATATTTCTATCAAAAATGTAGAAATTAATAATGATTTTCTAGAAATTGCTTTCAATGACGGTGTAAATTCTAAGCTAGAAATTGAAAAAATAATTGAGGAATTTTCAAAAAATGATTTGCTAATAAAATCTATTAAGAGGGAAAAGTGGGACTCTAATTTAGGAAAAATAGATAAATACCGTTTTACAGAAAATATGTTTGAGAGTAAGGAAATGTACGACATGTTAATTAAATTTTATAAATATGGTTTTGTTATAATTGAGAATGTACCAACAAAAGAAAATTTCATTGTAAAATTTGCAAATTCAATAGGTAGTGTAAGAAGAACAAATTTCGGAGAATATTTTGACGTAAAATCAGTACCTAATCCAAATGATTTAGCTTATACATCTTTATCTCTAGCACCACATACTGATAATCCGTATAGAAATCCAGTTCCTTGTATTCAACTTTTGCATTGTATAACAAATGAAGTAAGTGGTGGTTTATCAACTTTAGTTGATGGGTATACAGTGACAGAAGATTTAAAAAAACAATTTAAAGAGTTTTATGAAATTCTCACAAGAATAAAAGTTAAATTTAAATTTATTGATAAAGATGTTGTTCTTGAAAATTGGTCTGAGCTTATTAAATTAGATGAAAATCGTGAACTTAAACAAGTTAAATTTAGTCCAAGACTAGACTTTGTCCCAATTATGGATAAAGAAGAACTAGATTTATATTACAAAGCAAGAAATAAAATTTCTGAAATGTACAATTCAGACAAATATAGAATTGAATTTAAGTTAATGCCAGGTGATCTTATGATGATGGATAATTATCGATTACTGCATGGAAGAACTTCTTTTGATACCAACGAAGGAAATAGATATCTGCAAGGTTGTTATATTGATTACGATAGTACAGAGGGAAAACTGAGACACTTAAAAAGAAAATTTAAATTTTAAATAATAGCTTCTATTTGTTTTTCCGCCTCTTTAATTGATTTTTCGTAATCCAATGACATTTGATCTGCACTTATAATATTGATTTGCTCAATCCCAAAAAAATTTAAAATAAATTTTAACCAAGGGGTTAGGAAGTCCTCTTTACTATTAAGCTTAGTTCCACCTGACGTAATAACTAAAAAAGCTCTTTTGTTTTTAAGCAATCCTTCTCTTCTTCCATTAGGTTTAAATCTAAAAGTTTCCCCTACTCTAGCAGCAAGATCTGACCAAGCTTTTAAAGTAGCTGGAGGTCCATAATTATAAATTGGTGCTGAAATAATTATAATATCGCTCTCTTTTAATTCTTTAACTAGCTTATCTGACAAATCAAACATTTTTTTATGATGCTCTGTTTGATCCTTTTTTTCTATTTTCATTCCAGATTCGGTCAGACCAGAAACGAAAACCATTTCGTCGTTTAAGTCTCTGTAAACAATTTCATCATCTGGTTTTTTAATTTTATCTAGAAGTTTTTTAGCTAAAGCTCTTGAAGTAGATCCTTCTTTTCTAGCACTTGAGTCAATTTGATAAATTTTCATAGCATTTATTCTTATCCGAATTTTTGAAGAAATGGAAAGATATTTAAAATGTAATAACCTAAAGCTTGCAATTGGTTAGTTAAAATCAAAAAACCAGTAATTAACAAAATACCTCCACCAATTTTAGATACAATATTTATTTTATTTCTAAAATTTTTTGAGAAAATTAAAAATTTTTGAATTAAATAACCAGAAAAAATAAATGGAATTGCAAGGCCTAATGAGTAAACTGATAAAAGTAAAATACCTTTATTAATATTTTCTTCAGTAGATGCTAATACCAGTATGGATCCTAATATAGGACCGATACAAGGCGTCCATCCAAAAGCAAATGCCATACCTATAATTAATGGGCTATAAAAATACTTATTACTGTTAGTCTGTATTCTTTTTTCATAATTTAAAAATTTAAGATTTATTATTCCCAAAATATGAAAAGAAAATAATATTATTATTAACCCAGCAAAAATTCTAAGCTCAATAGAATTTTGAAGCAAAATTTGACCTAAAAAAGTAGAAGCTGCACCAAATACAATAAAAACAATTGAAAAGCCTAGAGTAAACAAAACTAGTGGAAATAAATTAATATGTTTTTTTTCAATCATTTCATTATATGAACTGTTAGAAATATATGAAATGTATCCTGGAATAAGTGGTAATACGCAAGGTGATAAAAAACTAATTAATCCTGCGCCAAATGCTAAAAATAATTCCATAAATTAACCAGTATTTTTCATAGCTGCAGCGATTCCAGCAATGGAAGTCATCATTGCATCCTCTAAATATTTTTTTTGATTTTCATTTACATTTTTTTTCGATAATTTTTTCATAACTACAGCCTGTAAAATATTTAACACTTCAGAATAAATATTTCTTACAAATGTATTTGTTCTAAATTTATTTCTTTGATTTGTGATTTCGTTTGGTGTTATTAAATTATTATATTTTTTTACGATGCCAAATTCATTTCTCAATTTTTCCCCAACATTTTTTAAGTTTTTGTCTGCTAGCCCATTTTCATAAACTTTTGATATTTCAGGATCTACTTTCGAAATTACCATATCCAGTATATCCATTGTAGAATTAAAGAATGGCCAATTTTTTTCCATATCTATCAAAGTTGATCTTGTTTTTTTTTGCGAAGAATATTTTAGTGCTTCTGCAGTACCTAGCCAAGCTGGTAACATTAGTCTAATTTGTGTCCACGCAAATACCCAAGGGATTGCTCTTAAGCTTTTTATATTATCTACATTCTTTCTTTTTGAAGGTCTTGATCCTATAGATAATTTTCCTAATGCTAGATGTGGAGTTACAGTTTTAAAATATCTTATGAAATCTGAATTATCTTTAATATTTTTTCTATACGATAAAGTTGAGATTTGAGCCATTTCATCTATTAGTTGCCTCCATTTATCTTTAGGCTTTGGTGGTGGATTTAAAGTTGCTTGCATAACTGCACCTATATAACTGCAAAGATTATATTTAGCTAATGGTTCATAACCATATTTTTGTTGTATCATTTCTCCTTGGTCTGTAATTCTAATTTTACCCTTTACTGATCCAGGTGGTTGAGATCTTAATGTAGATTGGATAGGTCCTCCTCCTCTACCTGCGGATCCTCCCCTTCCATGAAAAAAAGTAACATCAACTTTAAATTTATTTGCTAATTTTAAAATTTCCTCTTGTAATTTATATTGATGCCAACTTGCAGATAGCTTTCCAGCATCTTTACTAGAGTCAGAATAACCAATCATAATTTCCTGTTTATTTTTGATTAGTTTCCTATACCAACTTAAAGAAAACAGTTTTTGCATAATTGATTTTGCATTTTTTAAATCATCTAAAGTTTCAAAAAGTGGAATTACCCTTAGTTTTTTTTCAATTTTTGCCTCTTTTTGAAGAAATGAGACTGCTAAAATATCAGAAGCTGAGGCAGTCATAGATATAATGTAACCTCCCAAACATTCTTCTGGTTCGTGAGATAAAACATTAAATGTTGACCAAACTTCTAAGTTTTCGCTGTTTTTAAATTTAAAATTATTAATAAAACCTCTCTTTGATCTTATGCCTTTTGATAAAAATGAAATTTTCTCATCTTCTGTCATTTTTAAATAATTCTTCTTAAATTTTTTTTTGAGTAATTCTTCAATTAATTGTGAATGTCTAGAAGACTCTTGTCTAATGTCTAGCCTAGCCAAATTTATTCCAAAACATTTAGCTCTTCTCATTAAATCAAGCAAATATCCACTCGCAATATTTTCGCTTTGATTATTTTCTAAAGACTCTCTCACAATTCGTAATGGTTTTAAAATTTCTTCTCTAGAAGATAGTAGTTTACTTTTATTTAAAGGATTATTTCTAACAAGATGATTTTCTATTGCTCTATGCGTGTATCTCATTTTGTCTCTAAGAGGTCTCAAAAAAACTCTATACGGTTCATGGGATTTACCTGTAACTTTTTTTATTTTATTTGAACACTTTTCCATGGAGAAAGATCTTATTAACTTTGTCAAAGCTTTTTCATAAAGCTTTGCAGCTTCCCACCTTGATAATAATATAACTTCCTTGGTAACTTTAGATGTTACATTTGGATTGCCATCTCTATCCCCACCCATCCATGATCCAAATTGAATAGGATTAAAATTTTTAGGAAGATTTTTTCCCATATTTTTAAGAAAGATTCCATTTAACCTTCGATATACTTTAGGAATAGTCTCCCATAAACTATCTTCTATTACTGCTAACCCCCAACGCGTCTCTTCTGACGGTGTTGGTCTGAACCTTTTAAGATCATCTGTATTCCATATGATTGTAAATTCATCGTATAATTTTTTTTCTAAAATTTTAATTTTTGATAATTGATTTTTCATTAACTCTCTTTGTTCCATAATCTCTGTGATGCTGTGGTATTTTTGAATTAAAGTTCTTCTTTTAACTTCTGTTGGATGGGCAGTAAGAACTATTCCGATATTTAAGTTTTTTGCAATATTATAAATCTGATTAGGGGAAATATTTTTATTTTTAAAAAGACTTTCAAATATTTCTTCTATAAATATATTTTTATGATCTTTTTTTATTTTTGAGTTTTCAAATTCATCTAATTTTCTAGAGGCATCAATTGCTTCTGATAAATTTATAAAGTTCATAAAATGAGTAAAAGCTCTAGATAACTTAAATATTTTTTCAGGGCTTAATCTTTGGATCTCTTGTTCAATTTTTTTAAACCTTTTTTTATTATCTTTATTTTTAATATTAGCTTTAGATAATAGCCTTATTTTCTCTACTAAATTAAAAAATTTGTCCCCTTCTTGTTTTTTAATGACTCTACCTAAAATATTTCCTAGAAATCTAACATCATTTCTAAGTGATTTAGTTGGGATCCTTTCATAATATAAATCTCTTTTTATCATTGTAACTGGTATTTATATTACAATAGTTTTTGACAAATTGATTATTAAATTATCGCAGCGTGTTTACTTCTCCTTGAGTAATTTGGTATTTTGTTCTCCTAAAAAGTCTACCTTTAAACTCATTTGATCTCCTTCCTTAAGATAATCAGGGGGAGTCATGCCCATTCCTACCCCAGATGGTGTTCCAGTGGTAATTATATCTCCAGGCATTAATGTCATAAACTGAGTTATATGAGAAATGATATAATTAAAATCGAAAATCATTAAACTTGTATTTCCCGTTTGTCTCCTTTTACCATTTAAATCTAGTGTTAAATTTAAATTGAATATATCTTCAATTTCATCTTTGGTTACTAAATAAGGACCGATTGGTCCAAATGTATCTCCAGATTTTCCCTTGACCCACTGTCCACCTTTATTTTTTTGCCAATCTCTCTCACTTATGTCGTTACAAATACAATATCCAAGAACAAATTCTTGAGCATTACTCTGATTTACATATTTTGCTTTTTTCCCAATTACCAAAGCTATTTCAACTTCATGATCAAGGCATTTTGAATTTTTTGGAATTACTACATCATCATTAGGACCAACTATACAATTAGGTGACTTATTAAATACAATTGGCTCCTTAGGAGCTGCTGAATTAGTTTCTTCAGCATGGGCTTTGTAATTAAGACCTATTGCCAAAAAGTTTGAGGGATTTACTACGCAAGGACCTATTCTTTCTTTTTTGTTTATTATTGGAAGAGAGTTAATATCTAGTTCCTTAATTTTATCTAATATTTCAAAATTTAAAGTTTGATTATTAAAATCACTAATTAATTTTGATAAATCTCTTAAGTGATTTTGATTATCTAATAATGCAGGTTTTTCTTTTCCTTTATTTCCTACTCTGAGTAACTTCATTAAAAACTTACTTTTCTTCCTAATCTTGCTGCTCCTCTAACACCACTAGCATCACCATATTTTGGTTTTAAAAATACCCCTTCAAATTCATTTCCAGCAACAAATTTTCTCACGTTTGATTGAATTTCTTCAAAAAAATCTATTTCATTAGATAAACCACCCCCAAAAATAAATGCATCTGGATCTAAAATATTTACAACTGAAGCTATTCCTAAAGATAAATTTTTCTTAAATTGATCAATTATTTTTTTTGCATCTAAATTATTTTTCCTAGATAACTCAAAAATTTTTTGAGCATTTAAATCTTTCTTATAATTATTTTTAAACATTTTTGACAAACTTAGACCTGAAATAAAGCTTTCTATTTCTCCCTCTCTTAAATTATTTTCAAAGTTTTCACCATTTAGAGGAAGTTGATTATGACCCCACTCCCCAGTAATTCCATGTGGTCCTGAAACAATTTTTTTATCAATAACTAATCCACCTCCTACACCTGATCCTAAAATTACTCCAAAAACTATTTTATAATGTTTACCTGATCCATCTATTGCCTCAGAAAGTGTAAAACAATTTGCATCATTTTCACAAATAACTTCTCTAGATAAAGACTCTCTTAAATCCTTTTGAAATGGTTTATTATTTATCCATTTGCAATTTGGTGAATTTTTAACTAGCCCAGTTTGTATTGAGTGTATACCTGGATGACAAACACCTACAGGAAGTTTTTTATTAGTATTTTTATCCAATTTAATCACTATATCGGATATAACTTTAATAATTGAATCATAGTTTTGAGGGCAATCTATTCTGGACCTAATACTTTCTTCTCCATCATCATGTAAAAGAATATATTCTATTTTTGTTGCGCCTACATCGATACCAATTTGCATGTTATCTCAAAATGTTTTTTATCTCTTTAGCAGTAAATAATTTGGGAATTTTACAGGTTGTAGTAATTTTTTTTGGCTTATTTGTCTTTGCAGAATACATTGTTGATTGTATTAAATCTAAAACATGAACAGACACCTCGCCATTACATCTATGTTTTTTTTTATGCTGAATACAATATGCCATTTCAGCTAAACCTACTCCTCTATAATTCGCATTTGTAGGTGACTCATTTGCTCTCGAACTTTGTGTTCTTATATTTATTTTACCTAGTGCCATTTTATTAGTTTTGAATCTTCGCCAAGGTTTCCCAAGTTTTTTACAAACATAAACTGAACCTCCAAACATATTGGGATCAGGTACAATCATAGACCCCTTAGTACCATATAACTCAATATGATTTCTTTGATGTGCTATCACATCAAAAGAAAGAGTGAGCCTTATTATAGTATTATTTTCAAAAACAATTGTTGTAAAATAGGTAGTAGGACACTCTACTTTAATTTTTTTACCTTTTTTAGGACCTATGCCTATTGTTCTAAATTTGGCACCTTTCATAAGACTTGCAGCTTTAATTTCTTTAGCAGGTCCTAATAAATTTACCAAGGCAGTCAAATAATAGGGTCCCATATCAATTACTGGGCCTCCTTCTTTTTTTGCAAACCATGGCTCAGGATCAGGATGATAAGATTGTACTCCTGGAAAAGCAAATATCGCATTACCAAGTTTAACTTTACCCAAAATATCACTTTCTAAAAGTTCTTTTGATTTTTGATTGCCACCACCTAAAAATGTGTCTGGGGCATTTCCTAAATAAAGTTTTTTTTTCTTTGCAATTTTAAGTAACTCTTTCCCGTCTTCTAAGTTTATTGCTAAAGGTTTTTCTGAATAAACATGTTTACCATTTAAAAGAGCTTTTTTTGCTATTTGATAGTGAGATTTTGGAGGTGTTAAATTTAAAATGATTTCAATTTCTTTATCCTTAAGTAAATTAGATACAGATAGAGATTTTATTCCATAATTCTTTGAACATTTTATAGCTGCTTTTTCTTTTAAATCGGCACATTTTATTATTTTAAAGTTATTAAAGTATTTATGTGCTCTAAAATATGTTTCTGAAATATGGCCACAACCTATTAAACCAACTTTAAATACTTTATTCATGGTTTATTAAACACCTTGTCTTTGTTTAGATTTACCTTCTTTGTGCAATTTTAATGCTTGCTCATTTTCTTTTGTTGACGGTATCTCTAAAGTTGGACTTTCCCAATATGCTGATCCTTCTAACCATTGATATGAATGAGTTTTTATTGAAATTACATATGTAACTTTTGATTTTTTAGCTCTTTTAAAAGCTTCTTCAAGTTCTGAAATTGATGAAACTTGTTCAGATTTTGCTCCCATACTTTCTGCATGTTTTGCAAAATCAACACCAACAAGTTTAGGTGCATTAGAGCTCTCAAATAGACAATTAAATTCTTTTCCACCTTTAAATAATTGTAATCTATTGATAACCGCATGGCCTCCATTATCACATACAATTATAATAAGTTTATTATCTGTTATTACTGATGAATAAATATCAGAATTATACAACAGGTAAGATCCATCTCCAATAAACGTGATTACTTCTTTATCTGGATTTGCCATTTTAATACCGAGAGCTCCTGAAATTTCATAACTCATACAACTGAAGCCCCACTCTGTTTCATGTGTATTTAATTCTCTTGGTCTCCAAATTTGAACAACTTCACCAACTAAACCACCTGCAGCAGTAACTGCTATATCCGTAGGATCTGAATTTCTATAAATCGCACCAACAGTATGTGCATAACTTGGAACTTTTTGATTAGTTGGTCCACTTTCTTTATCTACATAATCATTCCAAGATTTAAGTTCTTTTCTCGATTTTTTATACCAGTCCTCTGGTGCCTTCCAATCACCCAAAGCTAATGAAAGTTCGTTAATTGAAACTTTGGCATCGCCAATAACTGAATACGCCATATGTTTGTTTGCATCGAATCTAGAAACATTAATTGACACTAATGAAAATTTAGGGTTTTCAAAATTTGCCCAGGATCCTGTTGTGAAGTCTCCAAGTTTTGTTCCAATAGCAATCGCTAAATCTGTTTGTTTTGCAAAATTATTTGCAGCTTTTCCACCTAGTCCTCCGATTGGACCTAAAAAATGTGAATGATCTTTCTTCATCGTTGAATAACCCATAACAGTTTGCGTAACAGGAATATTATGTTTGATTGAAAAATCTGAGAGATCCTCCATAGCGTCTGAATAAAAAACTCCACCTCCTGAAATAATTATAGGATTTTTTGATTTCTTTATTATTTCAACTGCTTCTTTAATTTGAAAATCATCTGGACGAGGTCTTCTTATATTGTGAATTCTTTCTTTAAAAAATTCTTCAGGGTATTCAAATGTTTCTCCTTGAATATCTTGGCACAAAGAAATACAAGCTGGTCCACAATCTGCTGGATCTAACATGACTTGAATTGCTTGAGGCAGAGTTTGAAGAATTTGTTCTGGTCTAGTTATTCTATCGAAATATCTTGTTACAGGCTTAAAAGCATCATTTTGACTAATGCCTGGATTATTAAAATGTTCTACTTGTTGAAGAACAGGGTCGGGCATTCTATTTGCATAAGTATCTCCAGGTAAAAACAAAATTGGTAATCT
>CEUZ01006546.1_pt1 | contig 12032 bp, 11 predicted proteins | sample 361511 | NCBI WGS metagenome assembly CEUZ01 (sample SAMEA2622822, study PRJEB7988) | marine metagenome | biome: marine biome (ENVO:00000447); feature: surface water layer (ENVO:00002042); material: "saline water (ENVO:00002010), including plankton (ENVO:xxxxxxxx)" | depth 5 m
TAGATTCAATTTCTTTTATTTGTTCCCATGTCATGTAGCCATTCTTGTTCATTTCTCTAGTACTTACAAAAAGAATAAAGGGAATTTTTCTTTCTTTAAGCACAGGCCAAGCATTTGAATAAAAAGATTCAAAAGCATCATCAATTGTTAAAAGCAGATAATTTTTATCCATTTTACTTTTAATAACTTCTCTAAATTTATTAAAAGAAATAAATTCAATTTTCGAATTTTTTATTTGAGCTAAGTGTTCTAAAAAAATTTCGTTTCTAATATTTGTTGATGGATATTTATTTTCATTAAATCGGTGATACATTAGAGCTATTACACCTTTATCGGGATTAAATTCATTTAAATTTACCTCACCAAAGGATTTACTTATTGATAATAAAAGTAGTATCAATAAAGATACTATGAATTTTTTATCTATTGATTGTAGCACGGTTAAAGGCTCATTATTTGTAAAAGTTAAAAATAAAACATTTAGCAAAGTTTTGCAAAGTGATAAATCTAATAATGATTTGTTAATGAAACAAATAATAGATTTTTTTGTTGATAATAAGCTAAAATTTAACAACATAGACAATATTTTTGTGAATCAAGGTCCGGGAAATTTTTCAGGTTTAAGAGGATCTTTAGCTATTGCTAAAGGAGTAAGCATATCAAAAAATTTAAATTTATTTGGATATGACACATTTATATGGTCCTGCTCAAAATTTTTTAATAAAAAAGATTTAATTTATTGTTTAGTAAATTATAGAGAGAAATTTTTTATGAAAAAATTTAACAAAAAACTTGAAAGTAAATCTAAAATTGAAGAAGTTGGCGAAGATGAAATTGTGCATAAATATAAAGATGTATTTAAAGTAATTCCAAAAAATTTAACACAAAACTTTAGTGAAAAAATTTTAAAACTCGAAAATTTAAATATTGTCGATTTAGATCATAATAACCTGGAATTTCTACAAATAAGAGGGCTATTAAATGGAGATTTGGTTAAACCGTTGTATTTAAGCTAGAGTTTTTTTAAAAAAATTAGTTATAATATAAAATAAAAAAATATGAGCAGTGATATAGAAAATAAATGTATAAAAAAGGGTGTCAGACTAACTGATCAAAGAAAGCTAGTAGCTAAGGTGATGTCAGAATCAGAAGATCATCCAGATGTTGATGAACTGCATAAAAGAGTAAGCAAGCTTGATTCTAAAGTAAGTATTGCAACAGTTTATAGGACTGTGAAATTATTTGAAGAAGCTGGAATAGTTGCCAAACATGATTTTAAAGGTAATAAGGCAAGATATGAGCAAGCTCCTGATGAACATCATGATCATTTGATTGATATAAACACAGGAGAAATTACTGAATTTGTTAATAATGATATAGAAAAATTGCAAAGACAAGTAGCAGAAAAACTTGGTTACAAACTTGTAGATCATAGATTAGAATTATATGGTTCTAAAATTAAAAAATAGAAAAAAAATTGTCTAAAAAAATTTTTATCAAAACTTTTGGATGTCAAATGAATGAGTACGATTCTAATCGTATTTATGATTTGGTATCAACAATAGGTTTTAAAAAAACTAACATAAAAAATGAAGCAGATTGTTATGTATTAAACACCTGCCATATAAGAGAAAAGGCAACGGAAAAAGTTTACGATGAAATAGGAAGAGTTAAGAAAAATTATAGAAATTTTAAAAAGCCTTTAGTTATTGTTTCGGGGTGTGTTGCTCAAGCAGAGTCCTCGGAGATGTTAAAAAGAGAACCTTATATTGATATGGTTATTGGGCCTCAATCTTATCATAAAATTGGAGACTTAATTTTAAATTACCAAAGACATAAAGAAAAGATAAACGAAACAAAATTTGATGTAATAAAAAAATTTGATGAATTAGAAAAAATTTCAAACTCACAAAACAAAATTTCTTCTTTTTTAACAATTCAGGAAGGTTGTGATAAATTTTGTAATTTTTGTGTTGTGCCGTATACAAGAGGTCCTGAGTATTCAAGACCTTTTGCACAAATTATAAACGAGGCAAAAAATTTAATTGAAAACGGCTCCAAAGAAATTATTTTGTTAGGTCAAAATGTAAATGCTTATAATTTTTTAAAAAATAATAAAAATTATAAATTATCCTCACTAATAAAAGAATTGAACAAGATTGAAGGTTTAAGGAGAATTAGATATACAACCTCTCACCCAAAAGATATGACAGATGATTTAATTAATTGCTATGGCGATTGTGAAAAGCTTATGCCATTTTTACATCTCCCTGTTCAAAGCGGATCAAATAAAATTCTTAAATCAATGAATCGAAAACATGATAGAGAATATTATTTATCTATTATTAAAAAATTAAAAAAAATAAATAAAGAAATTAAAATTTCAAGTGATTTTATCGTTGGTTATCCTGGTGAAACCGAAAAAGATTTTGATGACAGCATTAAACTTATCGAAGAAGTAAATTTTGTTAACTCTTATTCATTTATTTTTAGTCCAAGGCCAGGAACGCCTGCTGCGACAAAACAATTAAATGATTTTAAAGAAAATAAAAAAAGACTTCAAAAAATGCAAAATATTTTAGAAAATATTCAACTTGAAAATAATAAAAGCTGTCTTGGAAAATTATCTGAAGTATTAATAGAAAATAAGTTAAAAAATGAAGAAAAATTTTTTGGAAGAACAAGGCATATGACACCAGTTATATTTGAGGCAAACAATTGTAAATCTGGCGATCAAATCGATGTTAAGATTAATTCTTATAATCGTAATAATTTATTTGGTTTTAATAAAGTTAATAAAATACAAGTTGCGTAATTTTGGTGAAAACGAATAAAGCAAATAAAAACAATAGAGAAGTATCAATAGTTTATGGTGCTGATAATTCAATAAATGTAAATATATTTAATAATAAAATTTTAATGGGTGTTGTAGGCTCTTTTGACAATAATCTAAAAGAATTGGAAAAAATCAGTGGTTCAAAAATTTATTTTAGGGGCAATTCAATAGCTATTAAAGGAAAAAAAGATTCCAATGAAAAAGTAAAAGATGCAATTGAATATCTAATTGATAGATTTAGACTTAATGAAAAGATTGATAGGAATGATATAGTTTCATCATTAAATAAAGATATGATCAGAGATATAAAAAATCAATCAATGGTTCAGCCTTTGGAAGAAGTTATTAAGACTCCAAAGAGATCCGTTATACCAAGATCAAAAAGACAAAAAGAATATGTTAAAGCATTGAAATCAAGCCAAATAGTTATGTCACTAGGGCCAGCTGGTACTGGCAAAACTTATTTAGCAGTTGCAGTAGCACTAACAATGTTGTTAGAAAAAAAAGTTGAAAGGATAATACTATCAAGACCAGCTGTTGAAGCAGGAGAAAGATTAGGTTTTTTACCAGGAGATATGAAAGAAAAAATAGATCCTTATCTAAGACCTTTATACGATTCTTTACATGATTTATTTCATCAAGATAAAATACAAAAAAAAATTGAGTCAGGAGAAATTGAAATAGCACCACTAGCATTTATGCGAGGAAGAACCTTAAAAAATTCTTTTGCTATTCTTGATGAAGCACAAAATGCAACTCAAATGCAAATTAAAATGTTTTTAACAAGGATAGGAGAAAATTCAAAATTGGTAGTTAATGGAGACCCATCACAAATTGATTTACCTAACAAAAAACAATCAGGCTTAATTGATTCACAAAAAATACTGAAAGAAATTAAGGAAATATCAATTATAAATTTTGATCATAATGACGTTATTAGACATCCTTTAGTTACAAAAATAGTAGAAGCTTATCAAAAGAATACTAATGATAAAGGTTAATGTTGAGATAAATAATAAATCTTGGCATCAAAAGATACAAAATCCAAAAAAATACTTTAGTAAAAAAATTAAAAAAATTTCAAAAAAAATAAAATTTATAAAAAATAAAAATATTATTTTTACAATTTTATTAACAAATTCATTAAATTTAAAAAGATTAAATAAAAAATTTAGAAAAAAAAATAAATCGACTGATGTTTTATCTTTTCCTTCTTTTTCTTCAAAAAAACTAAAATCAAGTAAAGAAAAAAATATTTATATAGGTGATATAGCCATATCCTATGAAATCATAAATTCTCGATCCAAAAATAATAATTTTATTCTAGAATTCGAAAAGGTTTGGGTGCATGGGTTTTTACATCTAATAGGTTATAATCATATAAAAAATAAAGATTATTTTAAAATGAGAAGACTTGAAAAAAAAATTTTAAATATGATTTTTTGATATTAAGGTATTAATTTGACTAACTTACTAAATAATAAGCTATTGGTTTTATTTTTTTTACCATTTGTTCTTGGGGCTATAACTACATTAGGATTTTCGCCATATAATTTAACTTTTATAAATTTTTTTACATTCAGTGCTTTGTTGTATTTAATTTCAGCTATAAAAAAAAGAATTCAATCTAAGTATAGAAAAAAAAAATCTAGTAGATATTTTTTTTATTTTGGGTGTGCATTTGGTTTCGGCTTTTTTTTATTAGGCAATTATTGGATTTCCATATCATTGACACACGATGAAATGTTCAAAGGTTTGATACCTTTTGCACTTATACTAATACCTTTATTTTTATCTTTATTTTTTGGAGCAGCTATTCAGTTAGTAGGACCATTTTTAGAAAAAAAAATTTACTATATTCTTTTGTTTTCATTAGTTTTTTCATTTTTTGAATTTTTGAGAGGAAATTTATTAACCGGTTTCCCATGGAATTTGATTTCATATACATGGTCTTGGTCCATTGAATTAACGCAAGTATTATCTTTAATTGGAGCATATTCTTTAAGCTTATTTTCCATTACTTTTTTTTGTATTCCTTTTCTTTTTTTAGAAAAAAAAATTTTTTATAAAAATATAATTTTTCTTTCTACTTTTATTGTGTTTTTAATTTTAAATTATGTATATGGAATATATAAAATTGAAAATACTAATTTTAAGTTTGATAAAAATATTAACGTAAAGATTATTTCACCCAATTTTTCACTCTCAGAATACAATACCACAAGTGAAGCCGATCAATTAAAAAGACTTATAAAGATAAGCGATCCAAAAAAAAATAAAAAAACTTTATTTATTTGGCCAGAAGGAATATTTTATCAATCATATTTGAATGATATTGAGCAATACAAAAATTTATTTGAAGATAAATTTTCAGAAAATCATCTAATTGTTTTAGGGATAAATCATTTCGTTGATTCCAACGAGATTAAAAATAAGAAATATTTTAATAGTTTAGTGATTTTAAATCACGAGTTAGAAGTTATAACTTTATATAATAAAGTTAATCTTGTTCCTTTCGGTGAGTTTTTGCCATTTGAAAATATTTTATCTAAGTTTGGATTAAAAAAAATAACCAGGGGATATAGCTCATTTTCATCTGGAAACAATAGATCAATAATAAATTTGGGCAAAGAATTTAATGAAAAATTGATTCTTCCATTAATTTGTTACGAAATTATTTACCCAGGCAATATTAAAGAAAAAAATCAATATCCAGATTTAATAATTAATATTTCAGAAGATGCTTGGTTTGGGGAATCAATAGGACCCAATCAACATTTCGCAAAAGCAAAATATAGAGCTATTGAAGAGGGAGTTTTTGTCGCACGGTCTGCTAATAAGGGGATATCTGCGTTTATTGATCCCAATGGTAGGGTACTAAAATCACTCAATACGGGAGAGTCTGGCAATATTGAGTTAAATTTTCCTCATTTCAGTCAGTCAAATTTATTTTCAATTTATGGAAATAAAATATTTTTTTTAATTATTTTCTTGTATATATTGCTAATTTTAATTTTTAAAAAATCAAAGATCTAATGAGTAAAAAATCGTATTTATTTACTAGCGAGTCAGTTTCAGAGGGCCATCCAGATAAAGTTTGTGATCGTATATCTGATATGGTTGTTGATACTTATCTTAAGAAAGAACCACTTTCACGAGTGGCATGTGAAACTTTAACAACGACAAACAAAGTTGTTTTAGCCGGAGAGACAAGAGGGCCAGAAATAAAAAAAGAAGATTTAATTCAAAAAGTTCGTCATTGCATTAAAGATATAGGTTATGAGCAAGATGGATTTCATTGGAAAAATTGCAATATTGATGTTCATTTACATTCCCAGTCTGCAGATATTGCTATGGGGGTAGACTCAAAAGGAAATAAAGACGAAGGGGCTGGTGATCAAGGAATTATGTTTGGTTACGCTTGCAATGAAACAGAAGTTTTAATGCCAGCACCTATTTATTATTCTCATAAAATTTTGGAATTGATGGCTGCAGATAGAAAAAATGGAATTGCTGACAAATTAGAACCAGATTCGAAAAGTCAAGTCACGTTAATGTATGAAAATGGCAAACCAGCAAAAGTAACTTCTGTAGTAATTTCCACACAACATTCTCCTCAAGTAAATCAAGCTCAGGTCAAAGAAATTGTTAGACCATATTTAGAAAAATCAATTCCAAATGAACTATTATCAGGATTAAAAGATGAAGAATTTTACGTTAATCCAACAGGTCAATTTATTATTGGTGGACCAGATGGCGACTCAGGTTTGACTGGTAGAAAAATTATTGTTGATACTTATGGTGGTGCTGCGCCTCATGGCGGAGGTGCTTTCTCTGGGAAAGATCCAAGTAAAGTAGACAGATCAGCTGCTTATGCGGCCAGATATGTTGCAAAAAATGTTGTTGCATCCAAAATTGCTGATAAATGTTTAATTCAACTTGCATATGCTATTGGAGTTTCGAAGCCTCTATCAATCTACGTCGATCTTTTTGATGGAGACGAAAAAAAGTCAAAACATGTGGAAAGTTTGATAAAGAAAAATTTTGATCTAAGCCCAAGAGGAATTAGAGAAATGTTATCGCTTAATAAACCTATATACGAATGTACCGCTGCTTATGGTCATTTTGGAAGAAAACCTGGTTCAGACGGTTCTTTTTCATGGGAAAAAACAGATAAAATTGAAGTTTTTTCAAAGTAAAACTTGAAAAAAAGTAAAATATCTACTAAATAAGCATTAAATAACCTGTAATACCGAAATGGGCTTTTGCCCATTTTTTTTTAGAGGTTTATAAATATTTAATATGCTTAATCAAAGATCAGATAAAATTGAGCTTTTAAGGATCGCGGAAGCAGTAGCTGCAGAAAAGGCTATTGATAAAGAGATTATTTTAACCTCAATGGAAACCGCAATACAAAAGGCTGCAAAGACCAGATTTGGATCAGAAAATGATATACGTGCTAAAATTGATAGAGAAAGTGGAAATATTACCCTTCATAAGGTTTTAACTATTGTTGAAAAGTCTGAAAACTTAGATACAGAAATTTCTTTAAAGGACGCTATTAAACTAGACAAAAGAGATGATGCAAAAATTGGGGACGAAATTTTTGAAGAATTGCCCCCAGTAGACTTTGGGAGAATTGCAGCACAAACTGCAAGACAAGTAATTACTCACAGCGTTAGAGCAGCAGAAAGGGAACGACAATATAACGATTTTATTGATAAAAAAGGAGAAATTTTAAGTGGTATTGTCAAAAGAATGGAGTATGGAAATGTAATTATAGATTTAAATAAGGCTGAAGCAATTATTAGAAAAGACGAGCTTATACCAAGAGAAATATTAAAAACTGGCGATAGGATTAAAGCTTTTTGTTATGATGTGATAAGAGAAAATAAAGGACAACAAATATTTCTGTCTAGAGCTCATTCAAAATTTATGGAAAGATTATTTTTCCAAGAGGTGCCAGAAATATATGATGGAATTATAGAAATAAAATCATCAGCTAGAGATCCAGGAAGTAGAGCTAAAATTTGTGTTAACTCAAAAGATTCTTCAATTGATCCTGTCGGAGCATGTGTTGGCATGAGAGGAAGCAGAGTACAAGCAGTAGTTAATGAATTGCACGGAGAAAAAATAGACATCGTACATTGGTCAGAAGATCCAGCATCTCTAGTTGTAAGTGCTTTAGCTCCTGCCGAAATACAAAAAGTAATTATTGATGAACAAAATAGAAGGATAGAAGTTATCTTAACAGAAGAAAATTTAAGTAAAGCTATAGGAAGAAGAGGGCAAAATGTTAGACTGGCATCAAAACTAATAGATTTTGAAATCGATATACTAACCGAAAAAGAGGAGTCAGAAAAAAAACAATTAGAATTCAAAGATAAAACTGAAATTTTTATTAAAAATTTGGAAGTTGATGAAACTTTAGGTCAACTGTTAGTTGCTGAAGGCTTTTCTTCGATAGCCGAAATTAACCAAGCTAGTTTAGAAGAAATTACAAAAATAGAAGCTATAGATGAAAATACTGCAAAAGAATTAAAAGAAAGAGCTCAGGATTATTTAAAAAAAGAAAAGGAAGATATTGCCAAAAAATTAAAAGAATTAGGAGTGGATGACGCCTTTATTAACTTTAAAGGCCTTACACCTGGCATGCTTGTGACTTTAGGAGAGAAAAAAATTAAATCACTCAAAGATTTTGCAGAACTATCCGTTGATGAATTGATAGGTTGCTACGATGAAAAAGATGGAAAAAGATTTAAAATAGATGGGTATCTTGAAGAGTTTGCTTTAACAAAAAATGAAGCAGAGGATCTTATAATGAACGCTAGAAATATTGTTTTTAAATAAAGGACATGTCTACTTATGGAAGAAAAGAACAAGAAAAAGAAAAAACTTACACTAACTGTTTCATCAAACAAACCGTTTAATGTTCCTCAATACACAAGAAGCAGTCAAAAAAAATCAGTTGTTATAGAAAAGAGACATTCTAGAAAAAAATTTGAAAAGAAATATTCTGGAAAGAATTTTAATGAGAATCTATCAAAACCTAATTTTCCAAATAAGTCGCCATCTCCCAATATTAGATTAGATAGAAATTTTGAGATTAGAAAGATTGCAGAAGAAAGAGCTACTAAGAGATTTAAAAGTTCAAAAGATGATGTTTCTCAGCAAAAAAAAAGCAATCTGAGCAAAGGCAAAGGGACGCCCCAAAGAAGAGAATATAAGCTTACTTTAAGCAAAGCCTTGGATGATGATGCAATGGAGGGCAGAGAAAGAAGTTTAGCATCTGTTCGTAGGGCAAGACTTAAAGAAAAGAAAAACCTTGAGTCTGAAGATAAAAAAATTGAAACAAAAAAAATTATACATGAAGTTAATATTCCTGACAAAATAACTATTCAAGAACTTTCCAACAGAATGGCTATCCAAGCAAGTGCCATAATTAAACATCTTTTGGGAATGGGTGTGGTTGCAACTATAAATCATAGTATAGATGCCGATACCGCAGAATATCTTGTAAAAGAATTTGGAAATATTCCTCTTAGAGAGAAAAAACCAGATTTAAATATTCAAAAGTTAAACAAAGAAGAAAATAACAATTTAAAAACAAGAGCTCCGATTGTAACAGTTATGGGCCATGTAGATCATGGAAAAACTTCATTGCTTGATTCATTAAGAAACACAAAAGTAGTATCCGAAGAATTTGGAGGAATAACCCAGCATATAGGGGCATACAAAATTAAAACTGAAGGAGATAAACATATTACATTTATAGATACACCTGGACATGCCGCTTTTACAGAAATGAGAGCACGAGGATCTAAGGTTACAGACATAGTTATTTTAGTAGTAGCCGCAGACGATGGTGTTAAACCTCAAACTGTAGAGGCTATAAAACATGCAAAGGCTGCAAAAGTTCCAATAATCGTTGCAATTAACAAATGTGATTTGCCTGCAGCGAATCCACAAAAAATAAAAAATGAACTTTTACAATATGAACTTATTGCAGAGGAGCTCAGTGGTGATACTTTATTTACAGAGGTAGTAGCTATTAATGGTAAAAATTTAGATAAATTAAAAGAAAATATTATTCTCCAAGCGGATCTTCTTGATTTAAAGGCAGACTACGATTCAAATGCAAATGGGGTAATTTTGGAATCTAGAATTGACAAGGGAAAGGGTCCAGTATCAACAGTATTAATTACAAATGGAACTTTAAAAAAAGGGGACTTTTTTATTAGTGGTAATACATGGGGCAAAATTAGAGCTATGATAAATGATCAAGGACAAAATATTGATTCTGCAATTCCATCGACTCCCGTAGAGATTTTGGGAATGAATAGTTCTGCATTTGCAGGAGATGATTTTATAGTTGTAGAAAATGAGGAAAAAGCTAAAGAAATAAACGATTACAGAATAGAGCATGACAAGTCAAAACGAACACCTTTAATTTCAGTGAATAAAGAATCAACCTTTAATGATTCTTCAGCACCCAAAGAACTTCCAATAATAATTAAATCTGATGTACATGGATCAAGCGAAGCAATAAAAAATGCAATAGAGAAAATAAAACATGAAGAAGTATCACCGAAAATAATTCTTTCAAATATTGGAGTAATTACAGAAACTGATGTGACATTAGCAAAAGCTTCTAATGCTATACTTATAGGTTTTAATGTAAGACCAAACAAAGAAGCAAAAAAATTAGCAGAACACCACAAAATTACAGTTAAATCTTTTAATGTAATTTATGAAGTACTAAATTTTATTAACGATGCTTTGTCCGGATTACTTAAGCCTGATATAAAAGAAGAAGTAGTTGGATCTGCTGAAATTCAAGCAATTTTTAAAGTTTCAAAAATTGGAAAAGTTGCTGGATCAAAAGTTGTTAATGGAGAAATAATTAATAATTTAAATGCAAGGTTGATAAGAGATGGAAATGTATTATATACGGGTTCTATAGGGAGTGTTTTTAGAGAAAAAAATGCAGCAAAACAAGTCGCGGCAGGACTTGAGTGTGGTATAACCCTAAAAGATTTTTCGGATTTTAAGGAGAAAGATGTGATAGAGGTTTATAAGATTATAGAAACGGAGAGAAAGATTTGATGAACAGACAAACAAATAATGCACCTTTTTCTCAAAGACAATTAAGGGTAGGAGAATTAATAAAACAGTCCTTGGGACAGATTTTTTTAAAGGGAGAAGCTAAAGTCCCAAATTTTGAAACTAAAAATATTACAGTAACCGAGGTAAGAATGAGTCCAGATTTAAAAAATGCACGAGCATATGTTATACCTTTGGGTGGCAAAGATGCAGAGCAAGCTGTTAGTGTATTGACAGAGTTTTCTGGACTTATTAGAAAAATATTGTCAAAAAAAGTAGATATGAAATTTTTACCAAGAGTTTCTTTTGTTAGCGATAAGTCATTTGACTATGCAGAGAAAATAGAAAAATTAATACAAAAAAATAAGTAAATATGAAAAAAAAAGATAACATGATTGAGTCGTTAAAAATTAATTCAAAAGATGTTGGTTCATCCGAAGTTCAAATTGGTCTACTAAGCGACAAAATAAGTAATTTGTCAGAACACTTTAAGAAAAATAAAAATGATAAACATTCAACAAAAGGTTTATTAAAAGCGATAAATCAAAGGAAGCGTCTTTTAGAATATTTAAAAAGAAAAAATCCAACTTCATACACAAATGTTTTATCAAAATTGAATTTGAGAAAGTAAATGTTTAAACAATTTAAAGAAGAAATAGATTTTGGTGGAAAAAAAGTTACATTAGAAACTGGAAAAATAGCACGCCAAGCAGATGGAGCTATAATTGCTACATGTGGAGAGACAGTTGTTATTTCGACAGTAGTTGGTGCACGAAAAGTTAATCCAGAGACTGACTACTTTCCACTTTCGGTAAATTATCAAGAAAAATATTATGCCGCAGGAAAAATTCCAGGAGGGTATTTTAAAAGAGAAGCGAGACCCACTGAATCTGAAACCTTAATTTCAAGATTGATTGATAGACCTATACGCCCTTTATTTCCAGAAGGTTTTAGAAATGAAGTGCAAGTTTTGCCGACAGTACTTTCTTATGACAATGAAAATGAAGCAGATATATTATCAATTATTGCTTCATCTGCTGCTTTATCAATTTCAGGATTACCTTTTCAAGGTCCTGTAGCAGCATCTAGAGTT
>CEUZ01064837.1_pt1 | contig 12027 bp, 12 predicted proteins | sample 361511 | NCBI WGS metagenome assembly CEUZ01 (sample SAMEA2622822, study PRJEB7988) | marine metagenome | biome: marine biome (ENVO:00000447); feature: surface water layer (ENVO:00002042); material: "saline water (ENVO:00002010), including plankton (ENVO:xxxxxxxx)" | depth 5 m
TACTCAGTATTGATGAATTTAAAACAAATATTGGAAGCAATTCCAGACTAATAGGAATAGACCCTGGTAATAGAAATGTGGGATTCGCAATATGTGATGAGAATAAAAAAGTCGCTACTCCACTTAAAGTAATAAAAAGAGGACAATTCAGAATTTTGATAGAGGAAATAGTCACTATGATTAATGAAAATAATATAAAAGGAATCGTAGTTGGAAATCCAATTAATATGGATGGTAGTAGAGGAAAATCTTCACAATCAGCTACTGATTTTGCTAACAAATTATCAATAAATGTTACAATACCTATCACAATGTGGGATGAACGTCTTTCTAGCGAAGGAAGCTTTAAAATCACCAAAGAATTAGGGACAAATGTTACCGATAGAATCAACAAATTAGATAAAAATGCTGCAGCTTTTATTCTGCAAGGTGCTATTGATTACTTATCAATAGATTAAAATACTTGCATAGTTACATGTAAAGGTCTATAGAGTTGATTTTAATGGCTGTAATTAAAAAACTTAAAGCTGTTAAAATTGAACAAAATCACCTTCTAGGTATTCAAGGCCTTTCTCATTCTCAAGTTAACGAAATACTCAAACAAGCTAAAACTTTTATAGCCTTAAATAAAAGTTCCTCAAAGAAAATTGATATATTAAGAGGAAAAACACAAATCAATCTTTTCTTTGAACCATCTACTAGGACACAAAGCTCATTTGAGCTTGCAGGAAAAAGACTAGGCGCAGATGTAATGTCAATGAATATAGTAAATTCAGCAATTAAAAAAGGTGAGACCCTTATTGATACTGCAATGACATTAAATGCAATGCATCCAGATATAATTGTTATAAGACATCAAGATTCAGGAGCTCCAAATTTATTATCTCAAAAAGTTAATTGTGCTGTAATTAATGCCGGCGATGGAAGACGTGAACATCCAACTCAAGCTTTGCTTGATGCATTAACTATAATAAATAGAAAAGGGAAAATTGAAGGATTAAAAATAGCTATATGTGGTGACATTCTCCACTCTCGTGTTGCAAGATCTAATATCTACTTAATGAATATGTTGGGTGCTGAGATTAATGTTGTCGCCCCGAAAACTTTAATGCCTCATTCAATTGAACGTCTTGGTGTTAAATCTTTTACTGATATGAAAAAAGGCTTAGACTCTTGCGATATAGTAATGATGCTAAGATTACAGAACGAACGTATGCATGGCTCTTTTTTACCTTCCGCAAGGGAGTACTATGAATTTTTTGGTTTAACTCCCGACAAATTAAAACTAGCAAAAAAAAATGCGTTAATTATGCATCCAGGACCTATGAATAGAGGAATTGAAATTGATACTAATTTAGCAGATGACATTAATAGAAGCGTAATTAGAGAACAAGTTGAACTTGGTGTAGCTGTGAGAATGGCATGCTTAAAAATTTATTGTAAAAAAGTCTAATGAAAGAAAAATATTTAACAAACGCAAGAATAATTGACCCTAAAAATAATATAGATGAAGTTGGAGGTCTAATTATTGACTCCAAAGGTTCAATTAAAGCTGTTGGTAAAAATGTATCTAATGGTAATTTGCCTACTTCAGCTGAAAAGATTGACTTAAAAAAAAACGTGCTAATCCCTGGAATAGTGGATATGCGAGTTTTTGTAGGTGAACCTGGTTACGAATATAAGGAGAATTTTAGAACTCTCAGCGATGCTGCTTTATCTGGTGGTGTCACTTCAGTTGTTTCAATGCCAAACACGTCACCTGTTATTGATAATGTTTCAATGGTGGACTTTTTAAAAAGAAGAGGAAGAGATAAGTCAAAAATTAATATATTTCCTGCAGCTACATTAACAAAAAATGCTCAAGGTAAACAAATGACCGAATTCGGTCTTTTGAAAAGAAAAGGAATTATTGGTTTTACAGACGGAATAACAACGGTGCAAGATCCACAAGTAATGTCTAGAATAATGAGCTTTGCTAGCCAATCAGAATCCTTAATAATGCAACATGCAGAAGATAACATCTTATCAAAAGATGGTTTAATTAACGAAGGGGAAATATCTACCAGACTTGGCTTAAAAGGAATTCCGTCTTTAGCTGAAAAAATTATAGTTGAAAGAGATTTAGCCTTTTTGGAAGAATATTTTTGTAGATATCATATCTCTCAAATTTCATCACTAAAAACAGTTTCTGTTATTAAAAGAGCTAAAAAAGAAGGTAAAATTTTTACAACAGGTGTTTCTATAAATAATTTATCTCTTAATGAAAATGATATTGGTGATTTTAGAACTTTTTTAAAACTTTCACCTCCTTTAAGAACTGAAGATGACAGAAAATCACTTGTAGACTCATTAAGTGATGGAACTATTGATGTAATAGTATCTGATCATAAACCTGAAGATGAAGAGTCGAAAAGATTAACATTTGCTCAAGCAACAACTGGTGCTTCTGGTATTGAAACGCTATTGCCGTTAGCATTAGAACTTTTTCATAATAAATCAATTAAACTTAATACATTAATTGCATCAATAACCTCAAATCCAGCCAAAATTCTTAACATAAAAAAAGGAAGTCTTGATAAAGGAAATGATGCAGATATATGTGTATTTGATATAGAAAAACCCTGGGTTGTTAACAAAAGTCAGATTAAGTCAAAATCAAAAAATACACCAATTGAAAATAGAAAATTACAAGGTAAGGTTTTAAAAACTTTTGTTAAAGGCGAACTAGCTTACGAAAATATATAATCATTAATGGAAATTTTTCTTGTAGCATTAGTTTCATATTTAAGTGGATCAATACCGTTTGGTTTATTATTAACAAAAATTTTTGGGAAAATTGATATAAGAAAGATAGGTTCTGGAAATATAGGAACAACAAACGTTCTAAGAACTGGTAATAAATTTTTAGCCGCATCAACTCTTATTCTAGATATTTTAAAAGGTTTTATTCCAGTAACTTTTACAATTCAATACTACCCCGAGCTATCACAACTGTCTTGCTTGTTAGCTTTCTTAGGTCACGTTTTTCCATTTTGGTTAAAATTTAAAGGAGGAAAAGGTGTTGCTACTTACCTAGGTATATTGTTTGCGCTGTCAATTCCTTTAAGTCTTTTATTTATTTTTTCCTGGTTAACAGTTTCTTTAATATTTAAATACTCATCTTTATCATCAATCTTTTCTACATTAACAGTTTTTGTAGTAGATTTTGCAAGAAGTATTGTATTAGAGTCGATCAATAAAAATACTAATACTGAAGTTAATATTACATTAATGCTATTTATTTTTTTTATTTTGATTGTATTTACACACAGAAAAAATATCTCTAACCTAAAAAATAAAAGTGAAAAGAAAATAAAAATCTAAGTAAACAGCCATTTATTTAATATTTACTAAACCTTAAATTGACAAATCAAATTATATTAGACACTAATGTTTCTAAGGAAATATAAATGTATCTTGTCGTAGTTGAAAGTCCTGCTAAAGCTAAAACAATTAATAAATATCTTGGCAAAGATTATAAAGTCTTAGCAAGCTATGGTCATATTCGTGACTTACCTTCAAAAAATGGATCTGTTGATCCTGATAATAACTTTCAAATGTTATGGGAAATAGATGCATTTTCAAAAAAATATTTAAAGGAAATTACTGATACGGCAGCAGATTCAAAAAAAATTATACTTGCCACTGACCCAGATAGAGAAGGTGAAGCTATTGCCTGGCATGTTAAAGAAGTACTAAATCAAAAAAAACTTTTAAAAGATAAAAAAGTTGAACGAGTTGTTTTTAATGAAATTACAAAAAAAGCAGTCACTTATGGAATTGATAATCCTAGACAAATTGAGCCGCTTTTAGTTGATGCCTATATGGCTAGAAGAGCATTAGACTATTTGGTTGGTTTTAACATATCACCAATACTATGGACTAAACTTCCTGGATCCAAATCTGCTGGTCGTGTTCAATCAGTTGCTTTGAAGTTAATTACTGAAAGAGAACATGAGATTGAATTATTTAAACCTAGCGAATTTTGGACTTTAAAAGTTAACTTTAGAGATAATAACAATAACATAGTTACTTCTAATATTTCACAACTAAGAGGAAAAAAAATTGAAAAATTTTCATTTAAAAGTAAAAATGATATTAATGATGCTTCTGAACAAATAAAAAAAATTAAATTTACTATTTCTGATATATCTTCAAAAATTGTAAGTCGAAATCCTTCCGGCCCTTTTACTACATCAACACTTCAACAAGTATCTTCTGGAAGACTAGGTTTAGGTGCATCAAGAACAATGCAAATTGCTCAAAAACTTTATCAAGGAATTGAAATTGATGGGGAAACTGTTGGCTTAATAACTTATATGAGAACTGACGGAACAAACATATCCGGTGAAGCTGTATCTAATTTTAGAAATTTTATTAAAAATACATATGGAAATGAATACCTTCCTAAAGATCCTTTAAATTATTCTGGTAAAAAAGCAAAGAATGCCCAAGAAGCCCATGAAGCAATAAGACCTACTGATATTGATTATTCTCCTGACAAAGTCAAAAAATATTTAAGTCCGGAACAACATAAATTGTATGAGCTAATATGGAGTAGAGCTTTATCTTCTCAAATGCAATCAGCTCAATTTGATAGAAATACAATTACAATTACATCTGATAATAAAGATACGATTTTAAAAACTACTGGATCTGTAATAAAATTCGATGGTTACCTAAAAGTTTATAAAGATCCTAAAAAAGAAGACAGTGAAAGCATTTTACCAAAAATGTCAAATGGTCCTGTTAATATTGAGAGCCTTATAGATGAACAACATTTTACACAACCACCTCCTAGATACTCTGAAGCTAGTTTAGTAAAAAAACTTGAGGAATTAGGCATTGGCAGACCTTCTACTTATGCAAGTATTATTTCAGTTATATCCACTAGAGGATATGTTGAAACTATAAATAAAAGATTTCATCCTACCGATAGAGGAAAATTAATTACTGCTTTTTTAGAAAAACTGTTTTCTAAATATGTAGATTACAATTTTACCGCAGGATTAGAAAATCAATTAGACGAGATTACTTCGGGTAAAGAAGGATGGATTAAAGTTCTAGAAATGTTTTGGAAAGATTTTAATAAAAATATTACTGAGGTTAAGGAGAAAAGAACAAGAGAAGTTCTAGACTTATTGAACGATAGTCTAGGTACTTTAATATTCGAAAGAGATAAGGATGGTAATGTTGATAGAAAATGCAAGCTTTGCGCGAATGGCTTATTAAGTTTGAAAAACAGTTTCCGTGGCGGTGCTTTTATTGGTTGCTCTAATTATCCAGAATGTAAATTTACTAGACCTTTATCTAAGGCGAAGGCAGCACAGCAATCTCAATTAGCAGAGCCAAAATTAATAGGAAAAAATGAAAATGGGAATGATATGTACTTAAAAGTTGGTAGATTTGGTCCCTACATTCAGTATGAAAAAATGCCTGAAGTTGCTAATGAAGAAGTTAAAATAACAAAAAAGAAGAAGAAGAAGAAAGAAAAAGAAAATAGTAATTTTAAGAATGTTTCAATTCCTAAAGGTATTTCTATAGAGTCAATAGACTTAGATAAAGCAAAATTTTTATGTTCTCTGCCAAAAAGCCTTGGAATAAATCCTGAAAATGAAAAAGAAATATTTTTAAATTCTGGCAGATTTGGACCTTATTTGAAATGTGAAAATAAATCAGCTCGTTTAGATCAGGTTGAAGAAATTTTTACTATTGGACTAAACAGAGCTATTACGTTAATAGCTGAAGCTAAACCTGGTAGAATGTCATCTTCAATGATCAAAGACCTAGGTGAACATCCCGAAGATAAAAAGCCAGTTAGAGTAATGAAAGGAAAATTTGGTCCTTATATTAAATATAAATCATTAAACGCAACTATTCCGGAAGAGAAAGATCCTATTGAAATTACTATGGATGATGCTTTAATACTTATTGAAAAAAGAAAAGAATACGATAGAAGTAAAAAAGGAAAAAAAAAATAATATAATGAAAATAATCTACACTCTTATATTTTTAATATCGTTCACTTTTGGAAGCACTTCTGCTCTTGCTGAAACAGAGCGCGATTGTTCACAATATTCTTCTAAAACTTTTGCTGGACTAAGCGATAAAATTAGATGCAAAAGAGGATTGCCACCTAGGGAAGATAAAAGTATATTCAACATTCTTAAATTTAAGGGAAAAAAATCTGACAAAACAACAGTTGAAAATAAAAAAAGCTGCGATGAATACTCAACAAAAACTGTTGCTGGTTTAGTTAAAAAACTAAGGTGCAAAGAAAAATGAAAAAAATTTTAAGGATAATACTATATAGTACTTTTTTAATTTTTTTATCTTCAATATCTTTTGCTGAAGAATCTAAAAAAGATTGCTCAGAAATTAAAAATCTAGGAAAAAAGTTACTTTGTAAAGTTAATGAAGGTACGTCAAAATTAAATGAAAAAAAATCTCTGTCCGAATATGTTCCTGACGCAAAAGCTCTTATAGAAAAGAATAAAAATTAATGATTTCCCAAAGACTTAAAGATTTAAATATTACTATACCTGATGCTCCTGATCCTGTTGGTGCTTACGTTGCTTATAAAAAAGTTAATAATTTGCTTTTTATTTCTGGCCAATTACCTATTGATACAAGTGGTAAAATGATAAAAGGTAAAATTGGTAAAGACCTAACTTTAGAAGATGGGCAAAAAGCTTCGAAGCTATGTGTGATAAATATATTGGCCCAGGTTAAAAAAGCAATGAATGGAGATCTAAGCAAAATAAAAAATTGTATAAAGATAACTGGTTTTGTTAACTCTTCAGATACATTTACTGAACAACCTAAAGTAATAAATCCTGCTTCTGAAACATTATCAGCTGTTTTTGCTGACAAAGGCAAACATGCCAGGGCTGCTGTAAGTACAAATTCGCTTCCTCTTGGTGCTGCTGTAGAAATTGATGCTATTTTTGAAATATAGTTAATCTATCTGCCTATAGAGTAATAAGTATAACCTATTTTTTTCATTTTTTTAGCTGAATATAAATTTCTCAAATCGTAAATCTTAACTTTTTTACTTTTTGTTAACTTTTTAAAATCTAATGTCTTAAATTCATCCCATTCTGTATGAATTATTATTAAATCAACATTTCTGCAAGCTTCTTTTGCGCTATCACAAAAAGATACATTTTTTATTTTGGAAAAATCTTTTTTCTCACCTGAAGGATCATAATAATTTATGATAGCACCTTTTTTCTTAAGGTATGGTATCATTGTAAGGCTAGTAGATTCTCTCATATCATCAGTGTTTGGTTTAAAAGTCACACCCAAAATAGCTATTTTTTTTTTATTTATTTTGTTTGATAAAATTGTTTTTACTCTTTCAGTAAGTATTTTTCTTCTTTTTGAGTTAGATTTAATAACCGATTTAATTATAGATAAATTGGCCTTGTGCAAATCACCTGTTACAGTAATGGCTTTAGTATCTTTAGGAAAACAAGAACCTCCGTAGGCTGGGCCTGCTCTTAAAAAACGACTTCCAATTCTTTTATCGAGCCCCATACCTAATGAAACATTTTCAATATTTACTCCTGTTTTTTCACATAAATTTGCTATCTCATTTATATAAGAAATTTTTGTTGCTAAGAAAGCATTAGACGCATATTTAATCAATTCTGCGCCACGTCTGTTAGTAGAAAAAAATACCGCTCCTCTTCTAATTAATGGTTCATATAAGGATTCTAATTTTTTTGTAATTTTTTTATTATTTGAACCAATAACGATTCTATCAGGAAATTTGAAATCTCTTATAGCGTCCCCTTCTCTTAAAAACTCTGGATTGCTAATTACTTCAAATAATTTCTTTTTTTTTCTTTTTGATATCAATTTTTCTATTTTATCTCCCGTGGAAACGGGCACAGTTGATTTAGTAACTATTACCTTAAATTTATTTATATTTTTTGCTATCTCGTTTGCGGCCTTTAATACGTATTGAAGATCTGCGGATTGATTTTTTTTTGACAATGGGGTTCCAACACAAATAAAAATGATATCAGAATTTTTTACTGCTAAACCTAAATCTGTTGTAAATTTTAATCTACCATAAGAAAAATTTTTCTTTACTAGCTCATCTAGACCAGGCTCAAAAATTGGAATTTCATTATTGTTCAGTTTATTTATTTTGTCATTATCCTTGTCAACACACCAAACTGTATTTCCCAAGTCAGCAAAGCATGCACCACTAACTAAACCTACATAACCAGTACCAATCATCGATATTTTCATAATTTATAATTTTGAAATTTCCATTGTAGAATTGATATAACCATTCATTGACCCACAATCTAAATATTTACCGGCAAAAATATGTCCAACAAATTTATTTTTCTTTAATATCAAAGTTCTGATAGCATCAGTTATATGAACTTCCCCGTTTTTCCCAGGTTTTTGATTAATTAGAATATTAAAGATTTTTTTTGGAAGAATGTATCTTCCTATTACTGCATAATTTGATGGTGCAGATTTAATACTAGGTTTCTCAACTACATCATTAATTATGAAATTTCTTTTTTTTCTTTTTTTAATTTTAAATATTCCCCATCTTGAAACTTGATTTAATTTGACTTTTTTAGCCGCAACAACTGAGGAATTAAATTTATTATGCAACCTTATCAATTCTTTAGAACAATTTTTTTTAACTATTAAATCGTCTGGCATCAACATTAAAAAATACTTTGATTTAATTAAATTTTTACATTTTAGAACTGCATCTCCAGTGCCGCGTGGTGAATTTTGATATACAAATTTAATCATTTTTTTGTATTTTTTAATTCTTAAATATTCAGATTTTAACCTTTTATCCTTGCTCTTTTTTTTAATCAGATTTTTGTAAAAAACATCATTAAAGAAATATTTTTTAATCGATTGCTTTTTTTTAGATATAATAAATATTATTTCTTTGATTCCCGATTGAATACATTCATCTAAAATATATTCCAAACCAGGTCTACCATTTATAGGTAATAACTCTTTTGGTATGACGCTAGTTAATGGTAATAATCTTGTTCCAAGACCCGCTAAAGGAATAATAGCCTGTTTAATCATTGCTTTCTTTTACATATAATAATTAAAATTTACAAATGAAAATAATTTTTAAAAGAAAGAATCTTGTAGAATTAATACATAGTGAAAATAATTTAGGTTTTGTGCCAACTATGGGAGGAATACATTTGGGCCATTTATCTCTAATTAGAAAATCCATTAAACTTTGTAATAAAACTATAGTTTCTATATTTGTCAATAAACCTCAATTTAATAGAAAAGGTGACTTTATTAATTATCCCAGATCAATAACTAAAGATATTTCTAAACTTAAAAAATTAAATATTGACTATCTTTATATACCAAGTAATAAGCAAATTTATCCTAATGGTCCTACTAGAAAAATAAAAATTAATTCTTTTGCAAAACAACTGTGTGGAAAAAATAGACCAGGTCACTTTATTGCCGTAGTAGATGTGATTGACAGATTTATAAAAATAATAAAACCATCCAAAATTTTTTTTGGCGAAAAAGATATGCAACAATTAAAATTAGTTGAAAGTTTTATTAAAAAGAATCACCCAAAAATAAAAGTAATTTCTTGCAAAACTATTAGAGAAAAAGATGGGTTAGCACTATCATCAAGAAATTTTCATTTATCAATAAATGAAAAAAAAATTGCTTCAGGAATTTATAAACTTTTATTAAGCAAAAAAAAATATTTAATTAAAAGAAATTTATCTCCAAAAGTTTTGGAAAAAACAATATATGATAGAGGAGTAAATAAAATTGACTACATTAAAGTTTTAGACATTAATAAACTTATAAGACCTTACAAAAATAAAAAAAGATATAGAATTTTTATAGCATATTATCTTGGTGCTACGAGACTAATTGATAATATTTAACCATAGAAAAGATAAGCGCCGATACCTAAAAAAGATAAAAAACCAATGACATCAGTTATTGTTGTTACAAAAACACTAGAAGCTATAGCAGGATCAATATTTAGTTTTTTTAGGGAGACAGGTACTAAAATTCCAAATAATCCAGCCACTATCATATTTAATACCATTGATATGGCTATTAAAATTGATAAATTTATTTCTTTAAACCATAGCTGAACAATTAACCCAGTAATTATTGCAAAAATCACACCATTTAAAATACCTATAATAAATTCCTTAGTTATAATTTTTCCAAAATTTCCGGATGATAATTCTTTAGTAGCTAATGCTCTTATAGTAACAGCAAGTGTCTGCATACCGGCGTTACCTCCCATTGAAGCAACTATAGGCATAAGAAATGCTAGCGCTACCATTTGCTCAATTGAAGCACCAAACTTACTTATTACCCATGTTGCTAATAAAGCTGTAAATAAATTTAATAAAAGCCAACTAAATCTTCTTTTTGTCTTTTGTAAAACACTATCTGTAATTTCTTCATCACCTACTCCCGCAAGTCTTAAAACATCTTCCTCGGCTTCTTCTTTTAAAACTGTGAAAACATCATCACCAGTAATCATGCCAACTAACTTATTATCTTTATCGACAACTCCAGCCGAAACTAGATTATAATTTTCAAATAAATGACCAACTTCCTCCTTGTCCATATTAACTGGTATTAGAACTTGAGCTTCATTCATAATAGAATTCATTTTTGATTCCCTGGGTGTTCTTAAAACTTTGGAAGAAGGTACTGTGCCGATAGGTTTAAAATTACTATCAACTATAAATATTTCTAAAAATTCTTCAGGTAAGTCTTTATTTTCTCTAAGATAATCAATAGTTTGACCAACAGACCAATTGCTTGGAATGGCTGTAAATTCTCTTTGCATTATTCTTGCAGCAGAATCTTCAGGTGAACTAAGGCCCTCTTGTAATAAAAATCTATTTTTAGGAGGAAGTTTATCTAAAACTGTATTTTTCTTTTTCTCATCTAAATTTTCTAAAATTTTTAATGCATTATCAGATTCTAAACGCTTAAGTATATTAACAATTGATTCGATTGACAAAAGTATAAAAATTTCTGTTTGGATTGATTCATTTAATTCAATAAAAATTTCAGGGTCTAAGCTAAAACCTACTAACTCTATTAACTTTGACCTATTTTCGGGGATTAAATTCTCTATTATATCAGCAGAATCTGATGGGTGGAGTTCTTTTAAAGTTCTATCTAAAAAATCAGTATCATTTTCTTTAATTTTTTTACTAAAAAGATTAATAAAATCTTTATTAAACTCAAAATTTACTTTTTTATCTGATATATTTTTTGATAAACTCATAAAATTGCTTATTAATTAAATTTTGGGTCTGGTTTAGTTGATTTTTTTTAGAATCACAAATGTAAAATGAATATAAAGTAATAAACACCAATAAATCTATTGATTACACCAAATCAATGAAAATCCTTGAAAAACGTGTTCATGATGTTTATTCGGGTAAAAAAGATGAGTTATTATGGATTTTGGAACATAGATCTGTTTATACATCTGGGACTAGCTCAAAAAGTAGTGATTTGCTAGATAAAAATCTTAAAGTGCTTAAAACAAACAGAGGTGGAAAACATACTTATCATGGTCCAGGACAAAAGGTCGTTTATTTTGTGCTTAACTTAAATAAGCGTGAAAAAGATATTAGAAAACTTGTTAGAAAAATTGAGAAATGTATTATCGATGTACTTAAAGAATATAATATTAAATCCTATGCAGATAGAGAAAATATAGGAATTTGGGTCGGTAAGAAAAACAATCCACTAAAAATAGGTGCTATTGGCATTAGGGTAAAAAAATGGATAGCATATCATGGCTTTTCATTAAATATATCTAATGACTTAACTAGATATGATGGAATAATACCTTGTGGCATTAAAAATCGTGGGATCACTAATTTAAAAAATTTAGGAATTAATAATTATAAGGATGTAGAAAAAATTATTATTAAGAAATTTTTAAATACTTTTCTTTAAGTG
>CEUZ01267303.1_pt1 | contig 12023 bp, 12 predicted proteins | sample 361511 | NCBI WGS metagenome assembly CEUZ01 (sample SAMEA2622822, study PRJEB7988) | marine metagenome | biome: marine biome (ENVO:00000447); feature: surface water layer (ENVO:00002042); material: "saline water (ENVO:00002010), including plankton (ENVO:xxxxxxxx)" | depth 5 m
GAAAAAAATGCTACAGTAGATTTAGATCCTTTTTTTTCTATATTTTTCGCGGCATGAAAAGCAATGTTTGTTGCAAGAGCGGTTTTACCCATTGAAGGTCTTCCTGCTATTATAATCAGATCTTGTTTATGTAATCCTCCTAATCTTGAGTCTAAATCAGATAATCCTGTTGGCACCCCAACAATTCCTTCTTCATTTTTATGAGCAGCTTCTGCCATTTCAATAGTTTGTTTTAAAGCCTTATCAAATTTTATAAATGATTTATTAAAATGACCTCTTTCAGCTAGATCAAATAAAGATTTTTCTGCATTTTGAATTATTTCTTCACCAGAAGAAGTAATATCTGCTTTTGCAAAAGCTTGATCTAGAACGGTTTCTGATATTTTAATAAGTTCTCTACGGGTATGCATTTCTTGAACGATATTGGCATAGTCAATAGCTTGTTTAGTAGAAGTCGAAAATTTTGTAATTTTGATTAAGTATTCTTGTCCACCAAGTTCTTTTAAACCTTCATTGTTTTCAAAATGGTTTTTTAATGTTATAGGATTAGCCAAAAGACCCTTTGATATTAATTTTTCAATCGTTTCATATAGTTTTACATGAATTGGATCAAAAAATTTTTGTGAATCAATTAACGGTGATATTTCATCATAAATATCATTAGATACTAAAATTGAGCCAATAACAGCTTGTTCAGCCTCGATATTACAAGGCATTTGTTTTTGAGAACTTTCAATAACTTTAAAGGGTTTTTGAGCCATTATTATTTTTCGTTATTTAATACTAAAAAAATAATAAAAAAAACTTCAAAGTTATACATAGAACTAATTTTCTGTGGAAAAAAATTATAGCAAGTAATTACTTTTTTTCTTCTTCTTTTGCAACTTCAATGTGAATTGTTGCTAGTACTTCTGCGTGCAAATTAATTTTTGCTTGGTAAATGCCAGTTTTAACAATTTCTTTATCTAGGTCTATTTGTGATGGTTTTATTTCAATATTATCAATACTTTTAATAGTTTTTGATATTTCTTTAGGTTTGATCGAACCATACAATTCGTTGTTATCTTTTGCTCTTTTTAAAAATTTGTAATTTTTTTTGTTAATAATATCGTAAGTTTTTCTTGCAGTTCTTTTTAAAGCTACGTTTTTTTCATTAAGTTCAGCTTTTTTTTTATTAACTAAATCAATATTGGTTTTTGAAGCTTTAAGAGCTTTTCCAAATTTAATTAAAAAATTTCTCCCATGCCCTCTTTTGACATTTACTACGTCACCTATATTCCCAAGATTTTTAATATTTTCAAGTAAAACGACTTCCATAAAAATTTATATGAGAGCTAAGTGTCTAGCTCTTTTTATAGATCTAGATAACTCTCTTTGTTTTTTTAAACTTACAGAAGTTATACGAGAAGGTAAAATTCTTCCAGATTCTGATATGTATTTTTTTAACAATTTAATATTTTTATAATCAATAACAGGCGCATCTTTTCCAGACAAAGGACACACCCTAGAATATTTTATATCAGCCTTTTGAAATAAACTTAATTTTGAATTTTTGTAATTTTTTTTTTTTATATTTCTTTTTCTCTTCATTTTATTTTTTTAAGATTCTCTTTTTTCAAAATATTCTTTATTAAGATCATGTTTTTTTACTTTAACGGTTAAATATCTTATTAACATTTGATCGATATTTTCAGCTTTTTCTAATTCCTCAATTGTTTTTCCATCACCCTCTAATTTTAAATGAAAATAAATGCCTTTTTTGTTGTTTTTTAAAATGTATGCAAGATTTTTCAATCCCCATTTTTCAACTTTTATTACTTTTCCAGAATTGTTTTTAATTATTTCCTCATACTTATTTAGCAAAGCGCTTGCTTGATTATCTTGCAAATCTTGCCTAGCAATTAAAGTGTGTTCATAACAATTCATTTACTTCTTTCCTACAATTAATTTAAGTGCAAACTCAACAATTTACCTTTAATAGGTAAAGTTTGTGGTTTTATACTATTAAAAATTTCAATATACAACTATTAAAATTCAATTATATTGTATTATATTTAATTATCTTATGCGTGCAGTTTTGTTTCCAGGACAAGGTTCTCAGTATGTGGGAATGGGTTCAGATTTTTATGAAAAATTTGATTTAGTAAAAAAAATTTTTAAGACAGTAGATGAATCTTTAGGTTTTTCACTTTCAAAATTTATATTAAATGGACCTGAAGAAAAATTAAAACTTACTGAAAATACTCAACCTGCAATCATGACGGTAGGAGTCAGCATATTTAATGTTTTAAATCAAGAGTTTGGATCAAATTTAAATAATGCTAGATATTTTGCTGGACATTCATTGGGAGAATACACAGCCCTTGTTTGTAGTGGATCTTTAAATATCGAAAGAGCTGCATACTTATTAAAAGAAAGAGGAAAGTCTATGCAAGAGGCTGTTCCTATCGGACAAGGATCTATGATGGCTGTACTTGGCATGAGTATAGAAGAAGTTGAGAAAGAAATTAATTTATTGCCCAAAAACCAAACTTGTGAAATAGCTAATGACAATAGTATTGGACAAGTTGTTGTTAGTGGAAAAAAAGAAATTATTGATATTTTAAATATAAATTTAAAAAAAAGAAAAAAAAGAGGTATTATTTTGCCAGTTAGTGCTCCATTTCATTGTTCTCTTATGAAAACATCCGCGGATAAGATGAGAGAAAAAATTGAAAGTACTATTTTTTTAAAATCTAAACCAAATATTATTAGTAATGTTACTGCAAAAGAAGAATCGGATCCAAACAAAATTAAGCCACTATTAATTGATCAAATTACCTCAAAAGTAAGATGGAGAGAAAGTGTAGATTATATGATAAAACAGGGTGTTTCAGAATTTGTTGAAATTGGACCTGGCAAAATACTTTCTGGTCTTGTAAAGAAAATAAACAAGAATGTTAAGGTGTCAAATATTAACTCTATTGAGGATATAAAAGATGTTAAATTTTAAAAATAAAAAAGTTTTAATAACCGGAGCAAGCGGAGGTATTGGCAGTGATTTAGTCAAAAAATTTGTTTCACTTGAAGCAAATGTGCTTGGTAGTGGAACGAAAACAGAAAAATTAGATTCGTTAAAAAAAAAACATCCAAATATAAAAGTTAAAAAATTTGATCTAGCAGAACATTCAAGAATAGAAGAATTCATTGAAGATGTATCTTTAGAATTAGGAGGCCTGGATATTTTGATAAATAATGCAGGCACAAATATGGATAATCTTTCATTGAGAATGAAGGATGAAGAGTGGAAAAAAGTAATAGATGTAAATTTAACATCTACTTTTTTGCTATCCAAACATGCGATTAAGAAAATGTTAAAAACTAAATTTGGAAGAATTGTAAATATTACCTCAGTAGTTGGGCATACTGGAAATGTAGGCCAATCAAACTATTCAGCATCAAAGGCAGGTATTATTGGTATGTCAAAAAGTCTCGCTATTGAATATGCAAAAAAAAATATAACTATAAATTGTGTTTCCCCTGGTTTTATAGTTTCAGATATGACTATGAACATTGCTGAAAAAGTGAAACTATATTTAACTTCAAGAATTCCTATGGGTAAACTCGGAACAGGTGAAGACGTGTCAAATTGTGCTGCATTTCTGTCTTCTGAACAGGCTTCATATATAACCGGAGAAACGATTCATGTTAATGGCGGTATGTATATGTCTTGACAAAATTCATTAATAATTTATTAAGAACAAATAACTAAAATTAAGGAATTTAAAAATGAATAAAGATATTTCAGATAAAGTTAAAAAAATGGTTGTTGATCATTTAGGAGTTGAGGAATCAAAAGTAACAGATGAAGCAAATTTTATTGATGATCTAGGTGCTGACAGTCTAGACACTGTAGAGTTGGTTATGGCCTTCGAAGAAGAATTTGGTTCTGAAATCTCTGATAGTGAAGCAGAAAAAATTCTCACCGTTGGTGATGCTATAAAATTTATTGAAAGCAAATCAGCCTAAAGAATTTCAAAAAAAACATTAGGCCGACTAATATTCGTATGGCAACAGAGAAAAAAGGCATGATGTTTGTTTTATCTTCCCCCTCAGGAGCAGGCAAAACAACTCTTACAAAAAAAATAGCAGAAAATAATAAAAACTTTAAAATTTCAGTTTCTTATACAACAAGAAAACCCAGACCCAATGAAATTAATGGCAAAGATTATCATTTCGTTAGCAACAATGAATTTAAAAATTTAATTAAAAAAAATAATTTTTTTGAATATGCAAATATTTTTGAAAATTATTATGGTACTCTTAAAGATGTCGTATTAGATTTACTGAGAGAAGAAAAAGATGTTTTATTTGACATAGATTGGCAAGGAACAAAACAATTAAAAAAAGCTAAGAACTTGCCAATAGTTACAATTTTTATCTTGCCACCAAATCTTAAGGTATTAAAAGAAAGACTATTAAATCGTCATCAAGGACAGGAAAATTTAATTAAAAAAAGAATGGATAAATTTAATGAGGAACTATCTCATTGGAACGAATATAATTATGTAGTTATAAATGATGATTTAAATGCATGTTATAGAAATATATTAGATATTATAGAATCTGAAAAAAAGGGATTAAAATTAAAACAAGATCTAAATGAAATTGAAAATAAAATAAAAGAATTAATGAAATAATTTTTCGTACTCCATAGCAATTTTATAGTATATTTCATTATTTAGTTCCTCAGGTCTTTTACTTAAATCAATATTCAAATCATTAATAATTGATTTTTTATTTACAAATAAAATATTAAGGTTTTTTTTTATCATTTTTCTTCTATTTGAAAACAAAACTCTTGTTACAATCTCAAGATTTTTTGGATTTTTTAAGTTAAACAAGTAATTTTTTTTAGGTTTAAAAGATAACAATGTAGAATCTACCTTAGGTTTCGGAAAAAAACAATTTTTAGATATGTCAAAATGTTTTTTAATTTCCAATCTCCAGTTAGATAAAATTGAAAGTCTTCCAAATTGACTAGTTTTTGTTTTAGCAATAATTCTTTCAGCAACTTCTTTTTGAAACATCAAAATTAAACTTTCATACCAAGGAGGCCATTTTTTCAAAGTAATGAGAGACGCTAGTATTTTAGTAGAAATATTGTAAGGAAGATTACCAAAAACTGTAATATTGCTATCTAAAGTATTTTTTTTAATTAAATTTAAAATATCGGAATTGATTATTTCTATATTATTTTTGTTATGAAATTTTTTTCTTAAAAAAAAAGATATTTTTTTATCTTTTTCAACAGCATAAATTTTTTTTGGATTCATACAAGAAATAACTTCAGTTAAGTTTCCATACCCAGCTCCTATTTCCAAAATTATTTTATTTTTATTAATATTTCCTATTTTTACTATTTTATTAATTATATTTTTATCTTTCAAAAAATTTTGACCTAAACTCTTTTTAGGTCTTTCTAAAGTTTCATAAGTCATTTTATGTAATTAAAGAATTTAATTGATTCAATCAAACTATCTGGGTTTGCAATATTTTTTCCTGTAATGTTTTCCGCAACGCCGTGATCTGGAGAAACTCTTACAAATGGTAATCCCAAAGTAATATTAATTGCATTAAAGTTATATAAGGCCTTGAAAGGAGTAAGTACTTGGTCGTGGTACATGCCAATTATTACATCAAATTTTTTTTTTTGGATCATAAAACTTGAATCAGTGGGAACGGGCCCCGTTATTTTAATGCCAAATTTTTTTAGTTTTTCTACAGCTTTTACAATAATCTCTTTTTCTTCTGAATTTTTAGATATTGAAAAATTATGGGGATTTAAACCAAGAACAGCAAAATAAGGTTTTTTACTAAAATTTTTTTTATAAAAGAAATTAATAGTTTTTACTTTCTTAATAATTTCTTTTTCATTTATTTTCTTTATGATTTGTTTGAATGGAAGGTGCGTAGTTATAGGTGAAACTGATAAGTTTTTGTTATAAATTAACATGACTTCGTTTCCTCTTTTTTTAACTTTTTTTGATAGAAATTCTGTTACTCCACCATGTTTATTCTTAAATAGGAATTCTTTAGAAACAGGACAGTTTACAAAACCTAGAATTTTTTTTTCTTTAAAAAGTTTCAAAGCTACATCAAAACATTTTAAAATATATTTACTTGATTTACTTGATATTTTTTCAAAAGGTTTTTTCTGCATATATTCAATATCAAATATTGGCAATTTATTAGTATTTAATTCATTAATCTTAAAATTTTTATCAATTTTATTAGTTTTAATTTTGTATTTTAATTTTTTCTTTTGTTGATCTAATAATTTTTTGCTTCCAATAATAAATATGGGTTTATGTCTATATTTTTTTTTAATTTTCCAACTTTTGAAAATAATTTCAGAAGAAATGCTATTTGGTTCACCAGCTATTACTGCTATTGGTTTGATCATTTATAGAATTTTACTGAGACCGATCTTCTTAATTTGTCATAGTGCGATAGAGAATGCATAGTTAATATTTTTAATTTTTCTGATTTTACTATTTCATTTTTTATTTCTTCTAAACTTTTATTATTTTTTATTTTTCTTATATCTCTAATTTTAAAGATCAAAATCCCTTCAGGCAACATTATTGGCTCTGATAGAGAACCTATAGCAGTATTTGTTATAGCTACCTTTAATTTTTTTGAAATTATATTTTCATTCAGCCAACCAAGGTCGCCACCATATTTAGAAGATTCAGCTATGCTTGAATTTTTTGCAACACTTTCAAATCCTTCTATCCCAATTTTGTTTATCAATTTTTTAGTTTCTTCTTCTAAATTATCTTTATCAGAAAAATTTAACAAAATTTCGGAAATCAAATATTCCTTAACCTCTTCTTTGTTCTGAATTATTTTTAATCTTTCTTCTATTTCTTTATTGTTTACTTGGAGTCTGTTTTTATATAATAGAAAAATTAAACTATTCCATAAAAGCTCAGTTTCCATTTGTTTTTCAATAATAGAAAAATCTAAAGCGTTAGATTCACATATATTTTTTAGCGTATCTAAATCAATATTAAGATTGGACGCCAATTGATTTAATTCCATAAGAAGATCAATTTTACTAAATTTTAAAGTATTGTTTTTTTCAATTTCTATTTCTTTAATACTCCTTTTTATTAGTGAATTTACAGCAATTTGATGTAATTCATCTCTTTTTTCATCAGAATAACTTTCGTTATTTAGTATTAATATTATTTTAATTTCATTTACAACGTCAGATTTAGTTACTGGTTTATTCCCAACGGTCATAAATAAAGAATCTCTAATTTCAGAATAACTTTTTCCCAAAAAAATTAGTGATAAAAAAATGATTAAAATTATTTCTTTTATTTTCATTATTGGCTAGTAACAGGTGTGTTTACACTTCCAAATGGAACAAAAGTAATAGTAAACATTAAAGAATTTTTAGGTTCTAGATCATCAGCATCTCGATAAAATTCTCTTCTATAAACTACTCCAGCCTTTAAGCAATCAATCGCATACTGATAGCTTATATCATAAAGTTCAGTACTCTCTGTTTTAAAGTTCTTTTTTGTACTAAAGCTTAATTTATTATAATCATTGAAATTTAATGTAATACCAGAACTTGCATAGTGTTCATCTCCTATATGATTTCTTTGTTCTAGATAGTCCAAGTTAAACTGTACTTTGCCAAAATTTAATTCTGTTGAAACTTCATTGTAATTTAAATCATTTAAATTATGATCGAGAGAAAATTTATAATCAATTTGACCAATTTCAGAAAAATTATAATTAAATTTTCCTACAACGTCAGACGCTTTTTGATCTAAAGAACTTTTTGCAGGCATATCATCATTTTCTTCATAACTAAAAACCTGCCCTAATGATACAGATAATTTTTCTTTATCATTTCCGTCTGTGCTTTTTTCATTAATTGTAAAATCAAATCCTAAGACGGCACTTAAACCATCTTCTATTTCTGATGTTTTATTTAAGGAGTATAAATTTGTATAATTGAGGGATACATCATTTTTTGTCAGATTTCTAACATGGCCCGGAGCATATCTAAGCATTACGTTAGGTGAAAAAATATTTGAAAAATTTATACCATTCTTTTTCATTGGAAATGAAGTTTTATGTGATAAGACGCCACTTAACTCATTCACTGTACCTTCATCTCTATAGTCTTCAGTTTTTTTTGCTTCATAATTTGTATTTCTCAACATTCCTTTAAATGAATTTACGAGACCGTTTTTCGTTAAATATGTAGATGGACTCCAAACAAGATCATTGGTCAAAAAGGCCTTGTGTTTGTTAGTCTCATAATTATTATAAATAACATTTGATTTAAAATCCAGTTTACCAAAATTTTCGGTAAAAAAAGTTTTTCCGTACATTATATTGGGTAGAATATATTCATACTTATCAGAATTATTTTTTTCTCTTAAATTCTCATAAACTTTTGCACTAACATCTAAATACGTATTATTTTTATTATAACTATACTTTAGTTCATTTTCTAAAGTTGTATTATCAGAATCAACTAATGATGTATTAATATCATGTACTCTGAAATATGTATTATTGGAGGTCTTTTGAATTTTTAGTAGCAAGTTGCTTTCGTAAGAATCATTTTTGCTAAAATTTATATCCAAATTTGCAAATATATGATTTCTTGAACCATCAGTTTTCGTAGAAGAAGTATTGCTGTAACCTTGTGTATAGCTAGTATCTAAAATTAAAAATGCATTTTTAAAGGCTTGTCTATATTCATTTAATAACAATATATTTTCTTTCGCGTAAATTTTTGGAGTAAAAGTCAAATCTTTATCATTGTTAATTGCCCAATAGTACGGGAGTGCAAATCCACCTCCCGTGGATGTGCTATTTGTAAAGAAGGGAGCTAAAAAACCAGACTGTCTTTTGACTGTTGGGTCTGGGTGAAAAAACTTTGGAAAATAAAAAATTGGAAAATCATATATTTTTAAAGTTGCATTTTCATAGTATATAGTTTTTTTTGCCCTATCATGACTTATCTTTTTTGCTTTTAATGACCAAGGGGGACATTTTCCTTCTTTTTTTTTGCAAATAGTAAAAACTCCTTTTGATAAATTTGTTTTATTTTTAGATATAAATATATCATTTGACACAAATCTAGGGTCACTTTTAGAACTTAACCCAAAATTTTCTTGATCTAAAATTACACTAACATCCGATCCAATAATTTCTTTTTCTTTCGTATCTATATGGATCTCTTTAAAAAAATATTTATTTTTTTTAATATCGATAATTTTTATATCTCCCACTGAAGAGAATAGGCTTTTTTCTAAATCAAATTGAAACATGCTTGTTTCAATAATATTTCCATCCGTGTCACTAAAAATTGAATTTTCATTTGAATTCAATATTTTTTTTATAACATTATAATATATATTTTTTGATTTAAGTTCGTAACCTTCTCTAATTTTTAAATTAGTAGTTTTGTGAGTTATAATTATTTCATTTATTTTATCATATGTAGCTTTATCGGTTTCTAAAATATTTCCGTTATTATCGTTTATTATTACATTTCCTTCGGCTAATAAGAATTCTCTAGATTTTTCATAAGTAATTTTTTCAGCTGTTATAAGCTTTCCAGAAGTATCTATTGCTTCAACAGAACCTTTCCCAATTATAATTTTATTTTCTTTATCAATTAAAATCTCTTTCGCCTTAATATTAAATTCTTCCGCACGAAGGTTTAGATTATTAAAAAATAAATAAACTAAAAAAACAACAAGAAATATTTTTTTATTTTTGGTTTGCATATATAGCTCCTACAGCACTAAAAATAAAAATAATTATTATTGGCATCCAAACAGCCACTTCTATAGCTAATTTTTCAGTTCGTCCTAATGCAGCTGAAAAATCATTGAAAAAATATATTATTACGCATGTAATTATAGTAATAACGATATACGTTAAATTGTTTTCCTTAAATTGAATTCCTAAAGTAAACACTCCACTTAAAAGTGCCATTGCTAAGAGAAAAAAAGGAAAAGCCAAAGATCTTTGGAATTTAGTTTCCATCTGTCTTGTTGAATACCCTCTGTCTTCTAAAAGCTTTATTTCATCGCCAATATTCCAAAAAGAAACGGCATCCAAATTTGAATATAGGCTTTTTATTATTTCTAGGTTGTATTTGCTATTGTAAGAAATGTTATCTATATCTTCAGAAAGAGTCTTTCCTTCCGAATCAACTATTTTTACATTTTTTAAATTCCATGTTAGAGAATATATGTTTGCTGATTCAGCCTCAATTCTTCTTGTAAAATTATTTTTTTTATCAAATTCATAAATTGTGACACCCATTAAATTTTCTTTTTCCAAATATGAGGATCTAATAATATTATTTTTTTCAAAATCTTTTTCTTTGATCCATATTCCATTTTCTGTAATTGCAGCTAAATAATTTTTATCTTTTTCAAAACTTCCTTTAATTGTTTCATGCTTTTTAATTAAAACGGAAGTGATAGGACTTATTGCAGTTATGAAAAAAATACCTATTAAAATTGATATAATACTTGGAATGAGAATTACTGATAAATTTGGCATTCCTGAGATTTTCATAGCAGTTACTTCATCAGTTCTTTTTATTTTTAAAAAAAACCAAATTCCAGATAGTAAAATTATAAAAGGAAGCATGTTGTATAAAAGATTTGGAATAACAAGCGAAGTAAGTATTAGAGGTACATAAATTCCAACATCAATATCTTTAAAGAAGTTAATTTCTTCGAATAAATTCATAATATAGGCAATGCCAGAAAAAATTAAAATTGTATTAATAACAACCTTTAGAAATTCTTTTGCTAAATATTTATTAATTATAAAAGATCTAATCATAATTTTTTAAAATAAATTTTCATATTTAAACTTCCTTAACAAGGTTAAGTAAAATAAAGGTATCATTCCGAGAGGAGATAAATAATAAATTCCTGTGTAAATCATAGAAGATCCCGAATATCTTACCAAAGCCTCAGATAATGCTAAAATTAAAAAACCAATGAACAAATAAATATACTTGTTGTAATTATAAATTTTTTTATCTTTTCTTGATGCAAGTAAAAAAGAACAAACTAAAGAAATTAAAGGAATAAAAAGTGGCATTCCAAATCTCTTGTTAATTTCTATTGTAGCATTCATCAAATATTTTTTATCTTGTTTACAATTTTCCTCATTTAAGTCTTTCTTTATAATACAATTTACTATTTGTATTGTTGAAGTTTCTTGAATTTTAGGTTTAGAAATAGTTTTAGTAGAAATATTAGAAAGATTTAGTACAGTTTTATTAAACTTAACTATGTTTACATCACCATCTTCTTTCAAATTTTGTATATTTCCATCATAAAGTATTAAACTATTTTCGTCTTCACTTATATATCCTGATTTAGCAAAAATCGTGGAAGAACTACTTCCTATACTGGACAAAATTTTTCCATCATCTCTTATAAAAATATTATGATAAACTTTTTGTTCATCTTTTTTATCTACAAATATGGTTAATCCTTCAACTGTGTCATTAAACTCTTTTTCTTTCATTAATGAAGGTATAAATTGTAATTCTGAACTTTTTAATACATTTCTTGAAAAGTTTAGCAATTTTGGATTAACAAGCGAGGTTAAAATAAGTTGAACGAGCATTACAATTAAAGATATTCGAAATATAAGATTCACAATATGAATTTTATTTAAACCAGATGTCCAAATAGCAATTAACTCATTATCTTTCTCAAGTTTTAAAATTGTAAATACAGTAGCTAATAGAAAACAAATGGGAATTAGTTTTGTAAAGACTTTAGAGAGAGTTAAAAAAGAATATAAAAAATAAGTTGTAAAAGCATGGCCATCTTCGGTAACAAGATCAAGGTAATTTACTGATTGAACAGTCCAAACAATTATAGCCAAAGCAAGCAATGTAATGAAAAAATATCTTTGAAATTCATGAAAAAAATATTTGTAAATTGTATTTTTCATTGTAAAAG
>CEUZ01007374.1_pt1 | contig 12018 bp, 13 predicted proteins | sample 361511 | NCBI WGS metagenome assembly CEUZ01 (sample SAMEA2622822, study PRJEB7988) | marine metagenome | biome: marine biome (ENVO:00000447); feature: surface water layer (ENVO:00002042); material: "saline water (ENVO:00002010), including plankton (ENVO:xxxxxxxx)" | depth 5 m
TCCATTTGATGAAATCTAGTAATCATATCCTTTAAAATTTTATTTAAAGCTGTACCCATATGAATGTGGCCGTTTGCATATGGTGGACCGTCATGCAAAACAAATTTTTCTTTACCTTTTCGAGATTCTCTTAGCTTTTTATATAAACTTAAATTTTCCCAAAATTTTAAAATTTCTGGTTCTTTGCTAGGTAAATTAGCTTTCATCGAAAATGAAGTTTTGGGTAGATTAATATTTTCCTTACTCATAGGACTAGCTTTGTTTTTAAACCTTTTTTAACAAGAATCACATCTTTATTCATTTGACTTATTAATTCTTCGGAATTCCTAAATTTTTTGTCTCCGCGTACAAATTGTAAAAAGAAAACCCTTAACTTTTTTTTATACAAATTCTTATTAAGATTAAATATATTTGTTTCGAGAAAAATTTTCTTTCCGTTAAATGTGGGGCGCGATCCTAAATAAGCGATACCCCTATATATCTTTTTTTTATTTCCAATTAGCACCTTAACTGCGTAAATACCCATCTTGGGTAAAATGTAGTTTCTAATCTGCATATTGCAGGTTTTATACCCAAGTTTTCTTCCTAATTTTTTTCCCTTAGATACGATGCCCTCAATATACCAGGTTCTTGATAACAATCTATTAGCAAGCTCAGGTTGACCATTTTGTAAACTTTTTCTTATTCGTGTAGATGAAATTATTTTATCTTTATATTTTTGAGGTTTAATTTTTACGAGTTTGTAATTGTAATTTTTGCTAAGTTTTTTAAGTAAATTTACATTACCTTTTCTTTTATTACCAAATTTAAAATTATGACTGACAAAAATTAATTTGGGGTTTATTTTTTTGTAAATAATATTCTCAATAAATTTATTAGCTGTTATCTTTGAAAATCTTTTATTAAACTTAATATTTAAAACAAAATTTACTCCATTTTTTTTGAATAGTTCTAATTTTTTTTTCTCTGATGTTATTTTATAGTTTGTAATATTTTTGTTAAAAAACATTACTGGTAGCGGTGTAAAAGTCAAAATACCAAATTTAATTTTATTTTTTTTTGCTATTTTTTTTGCACTGTAAAATACTTTTTTATGTCCTTTATGTAAGCCATCAAAATTTCCAATTGCAATCACAGATTTTTTGTAATTTTTAGTTAAATTTAAATTATTAAAAATTTTCATATCTACCAGCTTAGCCTTTCTTGATAATAGTCAGCTTCAGTATTATACCTTTTCAAAATTTTATCATAATTTTCTTTTGGCAAGTTTAAAAATTCTTTTTTGTGAATTCCACCTGTTATAAATAATGAATCAAATTTCATATTATTTGCTCCTTTAATATCAGTTCTAATATTATCTCCAATAGCAAGAATTTTTTCATTTTTCTTTATACAATGATTATAAATTTCAGGATAAGGTTTGCCTATATACACAACTTTGCCTCCAAGTTTTTCAAATATCATTGCGACTGACCCTGCGCAATATTCTTTTTTAGACCCTCGGTGAACTATTAAATCTGGGTTAGTGCATACCATTTTAATATTTATATATTCCTTTAATAAGTTTTCATAATAATCTAATGAATCTTCATAATTTTCAAAAAGACCTGTGCATAAAATAAAATCACACTTTTCTATAATTGTTTTATTATTTTCAAATCCTTGAATTAAATCATTGTCTCTTTTTGGGCCCAAATGATAAAATTTTTCTCCATATAAATTTTTTTTTAAAATTTCTAAAGCAGCTTCTCCAGATGTAAAAATATTATTTAAAAAAAATTTATCCATTCTTAAATTTAACAAATATTTTTTTACACTTTCCGAGGGACGTGGTGCATTAGATAATAGCACAAATCTTTTTTTAATTTTTTTAAGATTTTTTAAAACATTTATTGCTCCCGAGTGAAGTTCCACACCATTATGAACGACCCCCCAGAGATCTATAAAAAATGCATCATATTTACTCTGAATTTCTTTTAATCCGCTAATTAATTTAGTTTGCATGATAATAAATGATTAACTTAAGAGAGATTAAAAATACACTATTTTGATAAATTTGTTATATAAATCAAAGGTTTTTAAGGGGTATTGAAATATTTGTCACCAATACTATATAAATGCATATAAAAAAATAGGAGTAAAATTAGTATGAAATTTAGACCCTTACACGATCGTGTGTTAATAGAAGTATTAGATAGTGAAGAAAAGACGGCTGGCGGAATAATAATTCCAGACACTGCAAAAGAAAAACCCCAGGAAGGTAAAGTGGTAGCAGTAGGATCAGGAACAAGAACTGAAGATGGAAAAATTATACCTATGGATGTTAAAGTTGGAGATATTGTTCTTTTTGGAAAATGGTCAGGAACAGAAGTAAAAATTGATGGAAAAGAATATAGCATAATGAAAGAGTCTGACATTATGGGAATTTCGAAAGGAAAAAAGTAAAATGGCAAAAATTGTAAAATTTGATACGGAAGCAAGAAACAAAATGTTGAAAGGTGTTGATACACTAGCAAATGCGGTTAAGGTCACTCTTGGACCAAAGGGAAGAAATGTAGTGCTAGATAAATCTTATGGAGCCCCTAGAACAACAAAAGATGGTGTAACTGTTGCTAAAGAAATTGAGTTGCAAGATAAATTTGAAAACATGGGAGCGCAAATGGTTAAAGAAGTGGCTAGCAAGACTAATGATGAAGCTGGTGACGGAACAACTACAGCTACCATTTTAGCTCAATCAATAGTTAGAGAAGGTATTAAATATGTTACAGCAGGGATGAACCCAATGGACGTTAAAAGAGGTTTAGATAATGCTGTAGGGCATGTGATTGAAAAATTAAAATCATCTTCAAAAAAAGTGAAAACTAATGATGAGGTTGCTCAAGTAGGCACTATCTCTGCAAATGGAGAAAAGGAAATTGGAGATATGATATCAAAAGCAATGCAAAAAGTTGGTAATGAAGGTGTGATCACAGTGGAAGAGGCTAAAGGTCTTGAGACTGAATTAGATGTGGTTGAAGGAATGCAATTTGACAGAGGGTATCTTTCTCCATATTTCATAACAAATGCTGACAAGATGACAACAGAATTAGAAAACCCTCTCATTCTTTTGCATGAAAAAAAATTAGCTAACTTACAATCTATAGTGCCATTATTAGAATCTGTAGTACAAGCTGGAAGACCATTAATGATTATATCAGAAGATGTTGAAGGTGAAGCTTTAGCAACTTTAGTTGTAAATAAACTAAGAGGTGGATTAAAAGTAGTAGCTGTAAAAGCTCCAGGTTTTGGTGATAGACGAAAATCAATGCTAGAGGATATTGCAATACTAACTGGAGGTCAGGTTATATCAGAAGATTTAGGTATTAAATTAGAAAACGTTAAAATTAATGATCTTGGTACTTGTAAAAAAGTTAAAGTAGATAAAGATAATAGTACAATAGTCGCTGGATCTGGCAAAAAATCGGATATCGAAGCAAGATGTAATCAAATAAGACAACAAATTGAAGAAACAACTTCAGATTATGACAAGGAAAAACTTCAAGAAAGATTAGCAAAACTAGCTGGTGGAGTTGCGGTAATTAAAGTGGGCGGCGCAACTGAAGTAGAAGTCAAAGAAAGAAAAGATAGAGTAGAAGATGCGCTTAACGCTACTAGGGCTGCTGTTGAAGAAGGTGTTGTTGTGGGTGGTGGTTGTGCTTTACTTTACGCAGCACAAGACTTAGATAAAGTAAAATCAAAAGGCGCAGATCAAAAAGCAGGCGTGGAAATTGTCAAAAAAGCATTAGAAGCTCCAATAAGACAAATCACTACAAACGCAGGGGTAGATGGATCTGTGGTTGTCGGAAAACTTTTAGAAGGAAAAAAAGCAAACCAAGGATACGATGCTCAAAATGAAGAGTATTGCGATATGTTTGCAAAAGGAATTATAGATCCAACAAAAGTTGTAAGAACAGCATTACAAGATGCTGCCTCTATTGCTGGGTTATTGATTACCACTGAAGCAATGGTTGCAGATAAACCAGAAGAAAAAGATTCAGGCCCTGCTATGCCACCTGGTGGAATGGGCGGCATGGGTGGAATGGGCGGCATGGGAATGTAATCCCATTCACTAAAAAAATTCAAAAAGGGCAGTTTTTACTGCCCTTTTTTTTGCTTATCCTAAAAATTTTACATGTTAAAATTAATTTATGGAAAAGAAAGATAGAAATAAGTGGACGAACAAATTTAGAGAACTAGGGAAAAAGAAAGGTTCTCGTTCAGATTTTATCAAACTTTACAAAGAATTGAAAAAAGCGAAAGAAGAACCAAAAGCAGAACCGAAGAAAGAAGAAAATCAAAAATCTGTAGTTAAGGAATCTAATACTTTACCTACTTTTGACCCTAAAAAATCCTAAAAATTTCAGAACGAAAGTTTCGGGGGTTTTTTATTTCTCTTCAGGAGGTTCTAACAATTTATCAGGAAGTACATTTCCAATTTTAGATCTAAATGATAAGACAATTTTTTTGAGTCCGTCATGCATATCTATAAGAATATTTTCCTGATCTGCAATATTTTTTTCAAAAAAAGTTTTTTGTTTAAGCAGAGATTTTTCAATTTTAATTATTTTTAAAAATAGACTACGTAATGCTAGATGAAATTGATCACTTGTAACAAGACTCCACATCCTTTTCATTTCTGCTGGAGCATCAAAATCTTTACTATTTTTAGATTTTTGTACCATTTCACTTTTTATAAAACTTACAACTGAATGGATCAATTGATAACTCATTGGTACAATTAAAATACTATTGTGACGTGAAACGTATGCGCTATCTTTTTTAAAATCTTTTGGAAGAGCTGCGGAAACAAGTATTCCATATCCTATATTTCTATTTTCCATATCTTTAAGAAGTTTATCTATCCATTTTTCATTAAAAGTCTTTTCTCTATCTTTGCTTTCAAAGTATATTTCACCAATTTTTTTTTTGTTCTGATCCAATATACGGAATATACAATCTCCACCTTTTTCACCTTTTTTAATTGGTATAACTTGATCTGTTGGAAATTTACGTCTCAAAAAATCTTCAATTAATTCTTCTTGAACTTCACCTTGTACTTCTGTTGATTTTTGTTTTAATAATTTCTTCATTTCTTGGTTTTGTTTTTCAGATCTGTCCAGTCTTTCATATAATCTTCTGTTATTTATTTCATTTTCCTTTTCCCGTTTCTTAGAAGCTTCTTTATATTTTTTTTCCAATTTAAGCGCTGCTTTCTCATCTGATTCTTTTTTAATTTTCTCAAACTCTTTATCTTTTGAAATCAATTCAGATTTAAGTGTATCTATTTGAGATTTAGATTTCTTTTCTGCTTCTTTTCTAATTTTTTCTTGCTCCTGTTTTGATACACTCTTAATATGAGCATCAATTGCTGAACCAGGATCAAATTTTTTACCACACTCAGGACATGTTATTTTAAAGACATCACTCATCTTATAATTAGAACATTTTAAAATAAATATTTAACAAAGTCACCTTTCTTTTTGTTTAATATGTTTTTTTTGAAATCGTATATTGTAGTTTTGTAGTTTTTTTATCTATAAATAAAATCTTTCTAGTAATCACAATAATAAACTTAATAATAAATCCTAAGATAGTAGAAATTCTTAAAGGAAAAACAGGAAAATTTACTGCCATATTTGACCACAAAGATAATAATTTTTTTAAATTATAATTACTTGCTCCACGCAATCTCTGGCTATGCGGAACAGATATCATTGCTATGTTTCTAGTTGCTTTTAAAATTAATCCATCAAGATAAACATCGTTTCTTTTATATACTGTTAATTCTTTAGCAATTTTTCCTTTAAGCCCTCTAAAAGAGGAAAGGTATATATGATAGGGCTTATTTAAAAGGTAGCTAGATACTAGATTATTTAGCCAACTAACAAATTTTTTCCATAAAGGATGTTTTCGATTTATATAATTAGTGTAACAAACATCATGCCCCTCATTTAATTTTATTATTAAATCTTTTATGGAATCGGGAGGGTGCTGCAAATCATCGTCCATTGTAATAACAAAATTTCCCTTACACTCATTGAGGCCACACATTATTGCATTATGCTGACCAAAATTTTCTGCAAGATCAATTCCTTTTACTGAGTCAAATTCTTCTGAGAGTAAGTTAATTTTATCCCAACTATTGTCTGGGCTACTATCGTTTACTAATAATATTTCATAAGAATTAATTGTTTTAATTTCATTAATCGATTTAACTATTTTACCTATTAAATCTTCGATTATGTTTTCACTATTATATACAGGTATAACTATTGATAGATCCATTATTAACTAAAATATTTTATTAAAAGATTTTCTAAATAATTTTTTTTAAAAATAATTTTACATCTTTTCATAGAGTCATTTGTAGCTGATGTGTCTATATCCCAATTTTTCTCACCTTTTGATACTATGTTATACTTGGCTTTGATTTTAGTTATATTTTCTAAAATTTTAACAATATGAAAAGCTGAGCTTTTTTTCGTATTTGCTATATTTATAATTTTATTCTTATTTTGTGTATCATTTGAAAGAAAATCAATCAAAATGTTAACCACATCTTCTATATCAATAATGCTTCTGTTAGCTTCTATCCATAAATCAAATTTTTCTTGTTTTTTAATTTTTTTGAAAAAAAAATTTACTAAAGTGTTATTATTTTTACTTTTACCTACAACCTCTGGTAATCTTACAATTAAATATTTTTTAAAGTTTTGCTTTATAAATTCTTCAATATCTAATTTATGTTTTACGTAAAAATTTTTATTTCTGGATGGATCATCAATTGAACAAGTACTAAAGTACAATAAAGTCTGTCCATCTTCGATGCTTTTGCTAAAGTCAACCAATCTATTTTTGTCTTCATTAAAAAATTCTTTATCTTTGCACAAAGAATTTGATACCCCTGCTGCGTAAAGATGAATCCGGAGTTTTTTAAAAAATTCCTCGTATTTAATAAAACTTTTAGCGATAAAACCTGATCCTAAAATTGATTTTTGATATTTTTTATCCATTAGAAGAAATGTATTTTACAAATTAGCTACAATATTCTATCTATTACAAAATACATAATGAGTCAAAAAACTAAAGGAATATACAGTATACTTTCAAATCCTCTATTTTACTCTTTTTTTCAAAGGATTATGTCTGGAACATCATTAAGAAGCAAAATAGCAAAAAATTTAATTAAAAAAAAAAATGTTAACATTCTCGATGTAGGTTGTGGCCCTGCTGAAATATTAGATTCTCTACCTGATGTTAAATATTTTGGTTATGACATAAGCTCTACTTATATTAACTATGCGAGGAAAAAATATAAAGATAGAGGAAAATTTTATTGCAAAAAATTTACTTCTGCCGATGTAAAGAAATTACCTAAATTTGACTATGTTTTGTTATTTGGCATTCTTCATCACTTAGATGATAAAAAAATAAATAATTTAATGAAACTAATAAAAAAAATATTAAAAAAGGGTGGTAATATAATCACAGAAGATCCAGTTTTTGTAAAAAATCAAAACCTTATTGCTAAATATCTCATTGCTAACGACAGAGGAAACAATGTTAGAAATAAAAATGAATATTTAAAAATAATACGAAAATATTTTAAAAAAATTGATTGTAAAATTTATCATCAAAAGTTTGTGCCATATACATGGTTTGTAATGCGGTGTAAAAATTAATTTAATAAATTGAAGTAATAAATATTTGATGAAATTAATAAAACAGTTAAATATAAATATAATATTGTTAAATTTTTAGCATTAATATAAATTTGCCCACTTAAGAAGGTAAACGCTAATATTACAATTAGAGGGTCAAAATACTCTTGTAAAATAGGTCTTATAACAACAGACAGAATGAAAAAAAATAATATTATTAAATAATTTTTTAGCTTTTTGTTAATAAATAGTAAAATAATTATCCACGAAATGAAGAACGAAAAATATGTAAATATTTTTCTTAAATTTTCGTTATCAAAGAAAACTATAGAAATTTTATGAATAAATCCTTTGCCAAGAATTATATCGTTAAAATTATAAAAAATTAATAAATAAACTAAATAAAAAATAAAAATTATAATAAAAAAATAATTTATTTTCTCGCTAAAAAAATCTATAAGTTGATCGGTAATTTTTTTCCCTCTAAAAAAAAGGAAAGGAAGAAGATAAAAAGCAATTATGGTAGTTGCATAACCTATATGACCAAAATATAGTTGAGTTCCTATTCCTCTTTTTATCATATCACCTTCTGGTAGTAGAGCCCCCCACAAAAATATCATGTAAATATAAGGCAAAGAAAATAAAAAATATAAAAAACTAAAATAAATTTTTAATTTAAATATTTTTTTAGAAAAAATAATTGAAAAAAAACAGATCAAAGGAATTATAATTAACTTTTGATCAAAATATAAACAACAAGAACTAAAAAATGATATTAAAAATAGTTGAGCATAGTTTTTTTTGTCAGATTGGTGTTCGCTTTCCATAAAAATATTGTAAACTAAAAAAGTTAGTAGCATGAAAATAATCCCATAATTTTCTTCCAAACCCCAAAAAGCAGTTGTTCTATAGTAAGGGCTAAGTAGAGGAATAAATGCGGCTAATAAAAATAATGAATTGTAATTTTCTCTAAATTTTTGTTTTAAACAAAAATAAAAAATTATTGGCGTGGTTAATGAAATTGCAAAAATACTTCTTCTGTAAACTATAGGGTCATATAAAAAGGGATTGAATAATTTATTTAATACGTAAATCAGAGGGGTTCTGCTACTTTGGTAAATACTCGATTCTGAGCTATCAGTATATTTAAGAGCAGTTAATAAATCGTTGTTAGCAAAAGTTTGTATATTTTTCCATATATGAACCCAATCACCCGTGTACGTTCCTGCACCTGCAGAATTTTCATCAAAATAAAATCCTAAAAAAAAAGAAAAAATGCACAGAAAAATTAAGAAATAACAATAAATATCTATTGATTTTTTTTTATTGATTGTTTCCATTTAAATAATTTTTTTTATAATTTTTAACAAACCTTCTTTGGGTTTGCTTTTGCTAAATGAATTAGGGTTAAATTCTTTATTTTTTAAAGAATGCAAATAAGTCTCTTCGAACATTCTTTCTACAGTATAAGTCGGCTCCCAATTTAAAGTTTTTTTAATTTTAGTAGTATCTAACATTATAGAAAAATTAAATATTTTTTTATGATAAGAATTGTAAGGAACAAGTCTTAAAAAAGTTACTATATCAAAAAGTAAGTTTCCAATATTTTTATTAAAATGAACCAGCTTTGACTTTGAGTTTGCGGTATTAATCAACCTTTTAAGAATAAATTGAAATTCTTCAAATTCATTTGAAGCTATATTAAAAACATGTTTTCCCTTACAATTTAAAAATTTTTCAATCGCTAGAGCCACATCAGTTATATGAATGAAACTTAACTTATTTTTGCATTTGCCTATCAGCGGTAAATTGTAACCATCTTTAATTAAATCAAATAACAAACCAAATCTATTAGCTCTATTTTTACCAAGTATCATCGGACATCTCAGAATGCATATATCTCCAGAAAAACTCATTTTGAGAAGCATTTTTTCAGCTTCGTATTTAGTCTCTCCATATGCTGTTTTATATGTTGGGGTTTCATTTTCATCTATAGGATTTTCATAATTTTTTTGGAAAATTGAGAAAGTGGAAAAAAAAATAAATTTTTTTACGTTATACTTTTCTGAAAGTTCACAAAGCTTTTTTGTGGCATAATAGTTAGTTTTCCATACTAAATCTTTATCACTATAATTTAGCAATATTCTGGCGGCACAATGGATAACGACATCTGGTTTATATTCAGAAAAAATCTTTTCCAGTGTGTCAATATCATTAACCAAATCACATTTTTGAAATTTTATTTTATTGTTTGCATATTCTTCATTTTTATCTATTCCTAAAACTGAATGGTTGTTATTTTTTTGAAAAAAATATGATAATTCCTCTCCAACAAAACCTGATACGCCTGTAATCAAAAATTTCATTTATAATTTAAATCCAATTTAGTTTTAATATTTAGACTTTTGAATTGTCACATATTAGCTCGGTATTAATAAATCGTTTTATATCAAAATACAAGTATATCTAATTTTGCTCTTTAAAATAATTTTGTAATTACGTTTTTTTTTAAAATGCTGCTTGATTTTTTAGAAAACAAAAAGCATGCACAAGATTCTAAAATATAACCATCTTTTAAGATTCTCAAATTATTTGCCTTCAAGGTTGCACCTGTTGAAGTTATGTCGCTTATTATCTCGGATGATCCAGTAAATGGATATGTTTCAGTTGCACCAAGACTGGGGACAATTTTACATTGAGTTACACCTCTCGAAAAAAGAAATTTATTAGTCAAATTTGGATATTTGGTTGCAACGCGAAGTCTAATATTTTTTTTATCTCTAAAATTAAATGAAATTTCTTCCAAATCTGCGATGGTTTGAACGTCAATCCAGTCATCTGGAACAGCAGCAACAAGGCTGGCCTTTCCAAAATCCAATTTTTTTTTTATTTCAATTTTTTTTTGCAAATTAATTGGAGACTCGCATAAAAGATCCAATCCTGATATTCCCATATCAAGAGTTCCATCTCCGAGTCTCTGTATGATTTCTTTGGCATGCAAATAAATAACTTTTGTATTGGATAAATTTTCTATTCGGGCAAAATAATTTCTATCATCAATATTAGAGGAAATTTTTAAATTATTTTTTTTGAGAAAGTTAATTGAACCCTCTTTTAATCTCCCTTTGCTTGGCAAACCTATAGTTATTATATTTTTCATATTTTTAAATTATTTAAATTAATTGCAGCACCGACTGCAGAAATATTTTTTTTAGATCCAAGACTTTTCAGTAAACCATCGTACCTTCCCCCTCTGGCTATCTCTTTCTTAGATGAATTATATATTTCAAAAACAATTCCAGTATAGTATTCAATATCCCTTCCAAAATTTGTTGAGAAAACCATTTTTGAATTTATTTTTGATATGTTTTTTATATTTGATAAATTTGCAAAAACCCTATCACTTAAATTATTTTTTCTTACAAAATTGTTTAAATTTTTTTCTAATTTATTAATTGGACAATTAATATTTAAAAATTCTCTAATAATTTTTACAATTTTTTTATTTTCTCTAAATGATCTTGGGTCTTTTATTTTTCTATCAAACCTTGATAAAATTTCAGAAACTTTTCGATTTGCAATTTCTATACTTTGATCAATATTTTGCATCTCAGAAAATTTTTTTTTATCTAATTCTACTGCCACAGGATCAACATCAGAGTTGGTTTCGAGTCTGTTAAGCAGATCTTCAAAGTATTGGGGTCTCCAAAAATGTCTTTTTAATCTCATCTTCCATCTTTCGGGAATTTTCAAAGACTCTATTAATCTTTGAAATAAACTAACATCACCTACTTTAATCGAGGTATTTTTAATTTTTATTTTTTCAATTGAATTAGTGATTGTTTTTAAAACTTTTAGATCATCAATAGATTTATTTTTTGAACCTAAAATCTCAATTCCGAGCTGATCATTAATAATTTTATCTTTTGAGCTGTTTGATCTTCTGTAGGCTTGGCCAGAATAGTAAATTTTAGAATTTGCTTTAGAATTATCCTTTAAATATTTTATACAGGAAGCAACCGTCAAATCTGGTCTTAAACACATGCTTTTACCAGTGTCATCTTCAAAAGTGACCATTAACTTTCTAAAATTTTCACCAGATCTTTTAATAATATAATCTGAGTCTAAAAGAACATCAGGTTCTGATAAAACAAAACCACTATTCTTAAAAACTGTTATTATATTTTCAGGATAATTTTTTGATTTCATTTACTAGATTTTCGATTTTAATGGAACTCTCATTGCCAGTCTTAAGATTTTTTAAAGTTGCTTTTCCTGATTTTATTTCATCATCACCATACAAAATAACAGCTGGGGA
>CEUZ01280020.1_pt1 | contig 12017 bp, 7 predicted proteins | sample 361511 | NCBI WGS metagenome assembly CEUZ01 (sample SAMEA2622822, study PRJEB7988) | marine metagenome | biome: marine biome (ENVO:00000447); feature: surface water layer (ENVO:00002042); material: "saline water (ENVO:00002010), including plankton (ENVO:xxxxxxxx)" | depth 5 m
TATAAGTTTGAAAATAAACTTTAGCAGGTTTTCCAGTTCTACCTGCTCTACCAACTAACTGGTGATAAAGTTGTAAATTTTTTTCTGCTGTTCTTAAATCATGTCCATTAGATGTAAGATCAATATCTAAAACAACAATACAATTTAAATTGGGAAAATGAAAACCTTTAGATATTAATTGCGTACCAATTAATATATCAATTTCACCGTTCACTATACTTTGAAGTTTTTCTTTAGATGATTTTTTATTCATTGTATCACTTGAAAAAATAGATATTTTTTTTTTGGGAAATAACAAATTTATTTCATCAGCTATTCTTTCCACGCCTGGTCCACTAAAAATAAAATCACACAGATTTCCTTTAGTACATTTTCTATTTAAGTTACTTTTAAAGCCACAATAATGACAAAGTAAATTATTTTTATGTTTGTGGTAAACTAAATTTATAGAACAATTCGGACATGAGTAAACTTTCACACAATTTTTACATAAAGCAAAAGGCGCAAAGCCTCTTCGATTCATAAAAAATAAAATTTGGTCTTTTTTTTTTAGATGCTCTTTAACTTTTTTTATAGTCTCTTGAGCAATCCATGATTGCTTTTTTAATTTATTTTTATATAAATCAATAATTTCAAATGAAGGAAGATTTGCCTCTTTATATCTTTTGATTAATCTTGATATCGAATATTTTTTTTTTTTTACATTAGCATATGTTTCAACTGAGGGAACTGCAGTTACGAGGTTGATTGGAATTTTTTCAAAATTAGCTCTGGCTATTGCCATATCTCTTGCGTTATAAATCACTCCTTCGTCTTGTTTAAATGATTGATCGTGTTCTTCATCAACAATTATTATTCCCATTTTTCTAAATGGTAAAAATAGTGATGATCGAGCTCCAATAACAACTTTAATTAATCCTGATGAAACACCACTCCAAATAATTTTTTTCTTTTTTGGAGTTATTCCTGAATGCCAAATTGCTGCTTCAAACCCAAAAAATTCCTCAAACTTTTTTTCAAATTCTGTTGTAAGTCCAATTTCTGGTAACAGAATTAGAGCTTGAAGTCCTTTTTTTAAAACTTCCTCTATTTGTTTAAAATAAACTATAGTTTTTCCTGATCCAGTAGTCCCTTGAAGTAAATGAACTCTAAATTGACTACTTTTTTTTAACATTTCTCTAAAAACTTCTTCTTGATCTTTAGACAGTTCAAATTTTTGTTTAATTTTTTTTTGATAATAAAATTGATATTCTTTATCATCAAATTTAGTTATTGCGTCTCCACTAAGTAAATGAAGTTTTAAACACATTCCAACTGGTACTAAATTATACTTTGAGAACCAATTTAAAAATTTTATTGTCTCAATATTCAGTGGATCTACATTAATAACAGACTTAATTTTTTTTAACTTAAATTTTTTTTGAATTTTTTCCTCAAATAAATTCCAAACAACTCCCGTTAAATCTTTTTTTCCAAATTGTACCTTTACGTAAGTGCCTGGACTCAATTTTTTTTCACTCTCATAAGTGAAAGGGTAATTAAAAATATTTGGTAAAAGAACTGGAACTTGCATCTATTTTAACCAAGGATATTTTTCTTGGTACTCCTTAAATAAATTATAATATTTTGAATACTTATTAGAATTATATTCAGTAATTTTATTTCTAATTTGAATATTACTTGATGTTCTTATATCTAAATTATCTCTTTTATAAAATTCTAGAACTTTAGAATTCCACTTGATATTACAGAAATTAAAAATTTCTCTAGAAACTTCTTCTTTGTTTTGTGTCAAATATTCTAAAGAAATATCATAAATCTTATCTGGATATTTTTTTTTAAAAAATTTAATAATTTTTTTATAATTATCAATATAATTAATTATATTTCCAATACTATGAGTCCATGACAAATCAGGTAGTAAAGACTGATATATTCCAACAATTGAATCTTTAAGATTTCTATGACAGTGTAAAAATTTAGCGTTAGGAAATATATTCAATATAAATTCAATATTTAAAAAGTTTTCTAAAGATTTATCAATGAAGTTTGTTACATCTCTATCAATTAATGAAAATTGTAAGTATTTTTCTTTTACAAAATTTCTAAATATATTTACTTTAAAATTATATCTATCTTGACTACGGTTTTCAGACAGTATATTAGTTGATAATTGTTTTATCACTCCCATATTTATGAAGTTACATTCTCCAAATGAAGGAATATTGTTTTCTGAGGATGTTAATATGGCTTCAACTAAAGTTGAACCTGACCTTGGCAAACCTATAATAAATAATGGTGAAATAGCATCAAATAAGCGATTTTTTTCATCTTTTTCTATAAAATTTGATTTATTGAAGTGATCTAAAATTACTTTTGAATAATATTTTTGTGATTGAAAGTTATACTCTTTTTTAAAATCGAAACATAGCTGGTGAGAATTTTTCAAAAAAATTAACTCTTTATCTAAGTTTTTCTCCTTTTTTTCTTTTTTTGATAATAAAAAATATGATAAAAATTTTTCAAAAATATTTGCTTTTGGACTCTCATTAATTTCTTTAATAAATTTGAAGTGACTATCTTTAAGAAAGTTTGGATTTAATGTGAAAATTCCGTAATAAATTCTTATATCTCTTTTGTTTATGTTTAAAATTTTAAGGTATGTTGATAGCGACTTTTCTATGTTGCCTGTGGACTGCTCTAAGTATGCAATTTTTAAATAAGTATTTATAGATTTTGGGTCTATTTTTTTACATTTTTCAAAATATTTTAAACTCTCTTTATTTTTCTTTAGTTCAAAATTTATAACTCCAAGATTATAATTGATGTCAAAGTTATCATTTGTTTTATATAATTCTAAAAAGATTTTCTCTGCATCTCTATAATTTTTTTGAAAAATATAATTTTTACCTAAATTTAAACTCATACCTAAATATATCACTACTTTATTATTATTATAATGAAAGATATGTATTTAATTTATTTAAGAGTGTATCTGTCTTTTATCTACTGATAAGGCTGCTTCTTTAATTGCTTCTGAAAAAGTAGGATGTGCGTGGCAGGTCCTAGCTATATCCTCTGAGCTTGCACCAAATTCCATAGCAACTGACATTTCAGCAATCATTTCACCAGCGTGCGGACCAATTATATGCACTCCTAGAACTCTATCTGTGGTACTTTCAGCTAATATTTTTACAAAACCTTCAGGTTCATTAATTGCTTTAGCTCTTGAATTTGCCAAAAAAGGAAATTTTCCTACCTTATAATTTATTTTATCTTCTTTCAGTTCTTCCTCATTTTTACCAACATATGCTACTTCTGGTGATGTATAAATAACTCCAGGTATAATGTTATAATTAACATGGCCTGACTGACCTGCAATGAGTTCTGCAACAGCTATACCCTCTTCCTCAGCTTTGTGAGCCAACATAGGTCCATCAATAACATCTCCAATTGCATAAATATTCTTTACATTGGTTTGAAAATTTTTATCAACTTTAATTTTTCCTTTTTTATCAAGATTTACTCCAACTTTTTCTAAATTAAGTTTATCTGTATAAGGTTTTCTTCCAACAGATATTAAAACAACATCTGCATTTATTTTATCTTTTGTTCCTCTGCTTGAAGTTTCTATGACTACTCCTTCATTATTTTTAGTTATTTTTTCAACTTTAGTATTTAATTCAAATTTAATATTCTGTTTTTTTAGTATTTTCATAAACTCATTTGAAATTTCTCTATCTAGTCCTGGGGTAATATGATCTAAATATTCTATAACTTGAACTTCTGTTCCTAATCTTGACCAAACAGAACCCATTTCTAAACCAATATAACCACCACCTACAATGATCATTTTTTTAGGAAGCTTAGAAATATTAAGTGCTCCAGTTGATGAAAGAATTTTTTTTTCATCAAACTCTATTCCAGGAAGTGATAAAGGTTCTGATCCAGTGCTTATTATAATTTTACCAGTTTTAATTATATATTCTGTCTTGTCACTTTTAACTAAAATTTCATCATTTCCATTAATGGATCCAAATCCTTTAATATAAGTAACTTTATTTTTTTTAAAAAGAAATTCTACTCCTTTTGTAAGTGTTGAAACTGAATTTTCTTTGTTGCTCATCATTTTTTCAAGATTTAGTTTTATTTCACCTGTTTCAATTCCAATATTAGAGAAGTTTTTAGCTTTATGAAAACTTTCAGACATATTTAGTAGGCTTTTGGAAGGTATACATCCTATGTTTAAACAAGTTCCACCCAAAGAACCCCTGGTCTCTACACAAGCAGTTTTTAATCCTAATTGGGATAATCTAATTGCACAGACATATCCTGCGGGCCCACCTCCAATTACAGTTACATCAAATTTTTCAGCCATTAAATATTTAAAAATAATCTTCTAGGGTCTTCTAAATTTTCTTTTATAGTTTTTAAGAATGACACGGATTCCTTTCCATCAATAATTCTATGATCATATGACAATGCTAAATACATTATTGGTTTAATTTTTATTTCTCCATTAACATTTACTGGTCTTTCTACAATATTATGCATTCCTAATACACCTGATTGAGGTGGATTTAATATTGGGGTTGAAAGCATAGATCCATAGACACCACCATTACTAATTGTAAATGTTCCTCCCTGCAACTGATCAATTGTTAAGGAGCCTTCATTTGCACTTTCGGATAATTTTTTTATTTCTTTTTCTATCTCAGCAAATGACATTTCATCTGCATTTCTAAGAACTGGAACTACTAAACCTTTTTCAGTTCCAACCGCGAAACTAATATTATAGTAATTTTTATAAATTATATCTTGATCTTCAATTTCAGCATTAATTGCTGGAAACAATTTAAGTCCAACGACACACGCTTTTACAAAAAATGACATCAAGCCTAATTTAATTCCATATCTACTTTTAAAATCCTCTTGATTATCTTTTCTCATAGCTATAATCCCAGACATATCAACCTCATTAAATGTTGTTAACATGGCAGCATTTTCTTGTGCTTGCTTCAATCTTTTAGCAATTGTTTGTCTTAATCTAGTCATTTTAATTCTCTCTTCTTCGCCGTATTGAATTCTTCTTTGGTTCGGTTCAGGATTGGCACCCATCATACTAATTAAATCTCCTTTTAGAATTCTTCCAGCTTTACCTGTGCCTTTTACATTAATTGGGTTAATGTTTTTTTCAGCAACCATTTTTCTCACTGCAGGTGATAAAATAATTGGTTCTTTTGGAATTTCATTGGTTTGTATTTCATCAGTTAAAAGTAAAGGCTCTTCTTCTAACAGTTCCATAGGTTTGTCGTCAGTTAATACTAATGGTTCCTCTAAACTAGTTTGATGTTTTTTTTCAATTTCTAAATTAATTATGTTGCTTTTCTGATCTATTATTTTTTTCTCCTCGGTTATATCTTTTTCAATTTTCCTTTCTTTTTCAACTGATTTATTTGTTGCCATATCTCCTTCAGATATAGAGCCAAGAACTACTCCTACTTCAACAGTATCTCCGTCATTAAAACTAATTTCAGTTAAAGTTCCGCTTACTGGGGAAGGAACTTCTAGGTTAACTTTGTCAGTCTCTAACTCAACTATTGCTTCATCTGCTTCGACAGTTTCACCTTCTTTTTTTAACCATTTTGAAACTGTCGCTTCAGTAATACTTTCTCCTAACTCAGGGACTAAAATTTTTTCACTCATTAACTAAACACTTCATTAATAATTTCTTGTTGCTCAATCTGGTGCCTTTTAGCATACCCAGTAGCAGGTGATGCATCAGGACTTCTACCAATATAAGAAATCTTATTATTTCTAGCTTTAATAGTATCTAATGTCCATTGTATATAATCTCTCACTGAAAACCATGCGCCCATATTTTTGGGCTCTTCTTGACACCAATAAAAATTAGCATTTTTTGCGTATGGTTTAAGTTCTTTAACTAAACTTTTAGCAGGAAAAGGATATAGCTGTTCTATTCTAAATAAAATTATATCATCTTTCTTTATTTTCTCCCTAGCATCTAATAAATCAAAGTATACTTTACCAGAGCAAAGTATTACTTTTTTTATCTCAGAAGGATTTTTTAATTTTATAAAATTTGTTGAGTCTTCAGTTACTGCATGGTCCCATAAAATTCGGTGGAATGAAGTATTTTTATTAAAATCATCTATGTTTGAAACACAATATTTATTTCTTAGCAATGATTTGGGTGTCATTAAAATCAGTGGTTTTCTAAAATCGCGATGAATTTGTCTTCTAAGAGCATGAAAATAATTTGCTGGTGTTGTACAATTCATTACTTGAAGATTATCTTTGGCACATAACTGTAAAAATCTTTCTAATCTTGCGGATGAGTGTTCTGGACCTTGACCTTCATATCCATGAGGTAATAACATAACTAAACCTGAAGCTCTCTGCCATTTTCTCTCGCCCGATGATATAAATTGGTCTATAATAACTTGAGCACCATTTGCAAAATCACCAAATTGAGCTTCCCAAATAGTTAGAGTATTTGGTTCAACTAAACTGTATCCATACTCAAATCCTAGAACCGCAAGTTCAGACAAAAAACTGTCAACTATCTCAAATTTTTTTTGTTTTTCAGAAATACTATTCAATGGGATATATCTAGAATTATCTATTTGATTTCTTAAAACTGAATGTCTTTGACTAAATGTTCCCCTGCCAGAATCTTGTCCAACAAATCTAATTGGAAAACCTTCATCTAATAATGAAGCAAATGCCAGTGACTCTGCTGTCGACCAATCAATATTGGTACCTTTGTCAATTGTTTTTTTTCTATTTTCAAAAATTTTACTTATTGTTTTATGAACATTAATATTACCAGGGATTATATTTATCTTGTCTGAAATTCCTCTCAATTTATTAATGTCTGAGCCTGTAATACCTTTTTTATCTTGTCCTTTTCTTGGTTTATAACTTGACCATGCACCCTCATACCATTCTATTTTTGGTTTATAATCTTTTGCATTTTTAAATTGATCATCTAATAAGTTTTTAAATGTTTTTATCTGATGATCTAATCCTTCTTCTGAAAGTAGTTTTTCTTCAACAAGTTTTGATCCATATATTTTTGTAGTAGATGGGTGTGATCTTATTTTTTTATACATAAGTGGCTGAGTAAAAGAAGGCTCATCTCCCTCATTATGTCCAAATCTTCTGTAACAAACTAAATCTAAAACAACATCTCTATTGAATTGTAACCTAAATTCTGTTGCTATTCTCGATCCATATACAACTGCTTCTGGGTCGTCTCCATTTACATGAATTATAGGAGCCTCAACCATTTTAGCAATGTCAGATGGGTGAGGTGAAGATCTCGCAAATCTTGGACTAGTAGTAAAACCAATCTGATTATTTATTATTATATGTATTGTCCCTCCAGTATTGTGGCCTGGTAACCCTGACATTGCAAAACATTCAGCAACAACACCCTGGCCAGCAAAAGCTGCATCTCCATGTATTAATATTGGTATCACTTTATTTCTTTCGCTATCCTTATGGAAATATTGCTTAGCTCTTGTTTGACCAAGGACAACAGGATTTACAGCTTCTAAATGTGAAGGATTTGCAGTTAGGCTTACATGAACTGGATTTCCGTCAAATTCTCTATTTGATGATGCTCCTAAATGATATTTTACATCGCCCGCACTATCTTCTTCAGAGTTATTAATTTCACCTGCAAACTCGTTAAAAATTCTTTTATATGATTTTTGTAAAACATTAGCTAAAACATTAAGCCTGCCTCTATGGGACATACCAATTTTAACCTCTTTTATTTTTGATTGTCCTCCAATTTTAATAATCTGCTCTAAAGCTGGAATTAAACTTTCTCCACCATCTAAACCGAATCGTTTTGATCCTACATATTTGGTGTGTAAAAATTTCTCAAAACCCTCTGCTTGTATTAATTTATTAAGAATTGCATTTTTTCCGTTTTGCGTAAATTTTAATGCATTTTCATCTTTCTCTACTCTATCTCGAAACCATTTTCTCTCTGTTGGATTTGAAATATGCATATATTCATAACCAATATTTCCACAATATATATTTCTAAGAATGGAAAGAATTTCTTTAATATTGGAGTTGTCTTTATTTAAAACTCCATCAAGATAAATTGATTTAGTATAATCTTCTTTTTTAAATCCGTAATTTTCTGGGTGTAATTCATCTAGATATTCGCTTTCCCTCATCTCTAACGGGTCAACTTTTGAAAGTAGGTGGCCTCGTTGTCTATAAGCTCTTATTAAAGATACAGCCTTTATAGAGTTGCTATTACTTTCAATTATATCTTTTTGATTAATATTGAGATTATTGTTTTTTATAATCTCAAATTCATTTTCGTTAATTTTACTTCCATCAATTGTATTTTTTTTTGGGTTCCATGATGGTCCATTAACTTCTTTGACTATTGAATTTATATCATCTCCGATTTCAATAAAATATTTCTTCCAACTTTCGGGTAGCTTTGGATCATTGTTTACATATTTGATATACATTTGCTCAATAAATGCACTGTTTGTTTTATTAAGAAACGAAGTTTTTTTATATTCTAAATTTTTTGATGAAGACATTTTACGAATTATACACGAATAAAATGTTATTAATTAGACAATTTATTTAGAAGAGTTACACCAATTTCTGAAGGTGATTTAGCCATTGTAATACCTGATTTTTCCATAATTTTGATTTTATCTTCAGCATTACCTTTGCCTCCTGCTATTATTGCACCTGCATGTCCCATTGTTCGTCCTGGTGGAGCAGTAATTCCAGCTATAAATCCAACCATAGGTTTTTTAATTTTATGGTTTTTGATAAATTCAGCTGCCTCTTCTTCAGCAGTCCCTCCAATTTCTCCAATCATAACTATAGAATCTGTTTTTTCATCTTTTAAAAATAAATCAAGACAATCAATAAAATTTGTACCATTTATTGGATCACCTCCAATTCCAATACATGTGGATTGACCAAGTCCATTTTCTGTCGTTTGAGCAACTGCTTCGTAGGTTAGTGTACCAGATCTAGATACTATACCCACTGTTCCTTTTTTATGAATGTTTCCAGGCATTATTCCAATTTTACATTCATCTGGTGTTATAATTCCTGGACAATTTGGACCAATCAATCTTGATTTAGAATTTAAAAGTTTTTTTTTGACTTTTAACATATCTAAAACTGGTATTCCCTCGCTTATGCAAACAATTAATTCAATAGATGAGTCAATTGCCTCAATTATTGCTGAGGATGCAAATTTAGCTGGAACATAAATCATTGTTGCATTCGCTCCAGTTTGATCTTTTGCCTCTTTGACTGTATTAAAAACAGGTCTATCTAGATGAGTTTGGCCACCTTTTTTTGGTGTAACTCCTCCAACTAAATTAGTTCCATATTTTATAGATTGTTCAGAATGAAAGGTTCCATGAGCACCAGTGAAACCTTGGCAAATTACTTTGGTATCTTTGTTTATTAAGACTGACATTATTTTATAGCTTCAACTATTTTTTTTGCTGCATCAGATAAATCATTTGCAGATATAATCTCTAATCCTGAATTATCTAGTATTTCTTTTCCCTCTTTAAAATTTGTTCCTGCTAATCTTACAACTAAAGGAACCTTTATTTTTATTTCTTTTGCTGCATCCACAACACCTTGTGCCAGTACATCGCATCTCATAATTCCTCCAAAAATATTTATTAGTATTCCTTTTACATTTTTGTCAGATAAAATGATTTTAAATGCAGCTGAAACTTTTTCTTTGGATGCACCTCCGCCTACGTCTAAAAAATTTGCAGGTTCTTCACCATACAATTTTATAATATCCATGGTAGCCATTGCTAATCCAGCACCATTCACCATGCATCCAATATTTCCATCCAATTTAATATATGCTAGATCATGTTTGCTAGCTTCAATTTCTGTTTCTTCTTCTTCATTTAAATCTCTTAAATTTTGAATTTCTGGATGTTTAAATAATGCATTTTCATCAAAAGTCATCTTTGCATCTAAACAAACAATTTTATTTTTTTTTGTTAAAATAAGAGGATTTATCTCTACTAAATTTGCATCTTTATCAATAAACATTTTATAAATCGATTTTATTAAATTGATCGCTTGTTTACTTGAATCGTTATCTAAATTAAAAATTTTAATAATTTTACTACAGTCTTCCTCTGAAATACTTTCATCAAAATCTACTTTGGTAGTAATTATTTTATCTGGTGATTTTATTGCAACTTCCTCTATATTCATTCCTCCCTGGTCACTGGTAATAAATGCAATTTTTGCAGAGGCTCTATCAACAAGACAAGATAGGTAAAATTCTTTTTCTATTTCTGACGCTGTTTCAACATATAGCCTTTTTACCTTTCTTCCTGTCGGTCCAGTTTGATGAGTAAACAATGTTTTGCCAAATAATTTTTTAGCTTCCTCTTCCAAAAGAGCAATATTATCAACGATTTTTACACCTCCAGCCTTTCCTCTTCCTCCTGCATGAATTTGGGCTTTTAATACGTACTTGTCTGCTTTGAGACTTTTTACTTTTTCAACTAGTTCATTTAAATTAAGAGCATAAACGCCTTCAGGAACAGCTGCGCCATACTTTTTAAGTATTTCTTTTGCCTGGTGCTCGTGAATATTCATTTAGTCTTTGTTTAGGTCAGGGTCAATTTTAGATGCTACATCCCATAATTTAATTACTGCTTCAACAGAATTATTAAACTCTGTTTTTTCATTTTCATTAAGGTCAATTTCCTCAATTTTTTCAACACCTTCGCTTCCAATAATAACAGGAACACCTGCATAAACATTATTTATTCCATATTCGCCATGTAGATATGCTGCGCAAGGTAAAAGTTTTTTTTTATCTTTTAAGAACGCTTCAGCCATTTCAACTCCAGATGCTGCTGGCGCATAAAATGCAGATCCTTTTTCCAGATATTTTACAATTTCTGCGCCACCATCTCTGGTACGCTGATTTATACTTTCTAATTTTTCCTCAGAAATCTTTCCCTCTTTCACTAAATCCATTAATGGTTTACCAGTGACTTTTGTAAATCGTGGAAGAGGTACCATAGTATCTCCATGTCCACCCATCACCATAGCATCAATTTCTTTTACAGGTACATTTAATTCTTGGGATAAAAATAGTTTAAATCTTGAACTATCTAATATACCTGCCATCCCTACAACTTTATGAACAGGAAGTCCTGAATATTTTTGAAATGCCATTACCATTACATCTAATGGATTTGTAATACAAATTACAAAAGCATCAGGTGCATTAATTTTTATACCTTCTGCAACTTGTTTAATAATTTTTAAATTAATACCTAATAAATCATCTCTGCTCATCCCAGGTTTTCTTGGAACACCCGCTGTAATTATAATAACATCTGATCCTTTTATATCTTCGTAGTTATCTGTTCCTGAATATTTTACATTAAACCCGTCTACAGAGGAAGATTGGGCTATATCTAAACCTTTGCCTTTTGCGACTCCACTAGCAACATCAAATAAAACAACTTCATTCACAAGTTCTTTTAGACCAATTAAGTGAGCCAAAGTTCCTCCTATTTGACCTGCACCTATTAAAGAAATTTTACTCATTTTTTATTTCATTGTTGGCATGATAAACTCAGGATTAGATCTTATTCCTGATGGCCACCTAGAAGTAATTGTTTTTAATTTAGTATAAAATTTAACCCCTTCCATTCCATGCGTTCCACTGTCTCCAAATAAAGACCTTTTCCAACCTCCAAAACTATGAAAAGCCATTGGAACTGGTATTGGGACGTTTATACCTACCATTCCAACTTGAATTTTACTTGCGAATGTTCTACCTGCATCTCCATCTCTTGTGTAAATGCTAACTCCATTTCCGTATTCGTGCTCGTTAATTATTTTTGTAGCCTCTTCAAATGTTTTTACTCTAACTACTGATAAAACAGGCCCAAATATTTCCTCTTTATAAATTCTCATATCAGTGGTTACAT
>CEUZ01271150.1_pt1 | contig 12013 bp, 11 predicted proteins | sample 361511 | NCBI WGS metagenome assembly CEUZ01 (sample SAMEA2622822, study PRJEB7988) | marine metagenome | biome: marine biome (ENVO:00000447); feature: surface water layer (ENVO:00002042); material: "saline water (ENVO:00002010), including plankton (ENVO:xxxxxxxx)" | depth 5 m
ATTTCAGAATCTATTTGGGATATCGTTGAAGAAAGATTTGAGATAACAGAACAATTTCTAAATAACCCAAACTTTGAAGATTTGCCGCTTTGGTCAAATCCAATTGATGATTCTAATCAATCGAAGAAGGAATCTTGAATTGCCTCGTATGACCAAAAAACAAATCGATCTCCACTTGAGAAAACCTTTGATCTCAAATTTCGCGACTATTCGACCAGACGGATCACCTCATATCGTGCCTGTATGGCACCATTTTGATGGTAAAAATTTGATGGTATTATCTGAAACCAAATCGATAAAAGTTCGGAATATTAGATATGATTCCAGAGTATCTATATCTATACCTCAGGAAAAGGAGCATACAGGATACGACGGCTACGTCCAGGTAAACGGTAATGCCAACCTGTTTTCATCGTGGGACCCAAAACTTCTTTGGGAAATGTCAGTAAATTATTTGGGGACAAATGATGGTACTGAATATGCTGACAATACATATAAAGAAGCTGAATTTATTTTAATTTCTGTCACCCCAACATCCATTTTTGGATTGATATTGTCATAAATATAGGTAATCAACGTTTGCCTCATGAAGGAGATGGTATATCCACCAATTTGTTATTCAAAACCAATTTGGGAGTGTCAATAACCATAGCCATTGTTTTAAAATCTCCGACCAATTCAATACATTTAGCAATTCCAAGATCTAAATTTGGAGACCGATCACCTAAAGATGAATGACAATCAGAAGCCAGTATGTGAGCGAGATTCATCGATAACATAGTTTCAGTAAAGCTTTGTACTTTTTCTCCAAAAAATCCTAACAAACTTCCAGCGGTAATTTGGTTCAATATACCCTTCTCTACAAATTCGTATAATAGATCAGGATTACTTTGGACTGCTTCTATCCTTTCCGGATGCGCAAGAACAGGTGTTATGTTTTTAGATAAAAGATCATCTAATTGATTCGTGATGCGGTCTTCCCCTCCAAAAAAGGGCATTTCGACCAAAACATACCTAGTTTGATTTATAGAAAGGGCTTTACCGTTTAGTATATCTCCGGTTAATTGATCATCAAGATGGTTTTCCATTCCACTAAATAGTTCACAATCTATGCCTTCCTTAATTAAATAACTATTCAGGTCATCAACCAACTCCAAAACTTTGTAAACGGATGTATTTTCGCTGACGTCTTTGCGATGCGGAGTACATACTATCTTATTTACACCAGAACACACTGCAATGCGAAGCATTTCGAGAGTTTCTTCAATTGAAGTTGATCCATCATCGAGTTCAGGTAGTATATGGCAATGGAGATCATACATATTTAATAGGTCGATATTTCCAATTTCAATCGAACTTGATTAATTATTCGAAGTTTGGTGAGGGTCCGTAATCGCCGGCTTATCTGCAGTAAAAGCTGCTTTAGGCAATACTATTCCTCCGGAGAAAACAGCTTTCATTGCTTCTTCAACACTCACATTGGCATTAATTAATTCGTTTTCGGGTATCCAGGCCAACATACCAGATGTAGGATTTGGGACGGTTGGTATATAAACAACTACTAATGGTATCGGATTATCAGGTCTATCCAAATGACCTGTTACAAAACCCATTGCTCTAATACCTGGTCTAGGCCATTCTAAAAAAACGACCCTGCTATAGTATTCTCCTGACGATGATAATGCGTCTATAGATTGTCTAGAAACAGAGTAAATACTTTTTACAATAGGTACTCTCGTTAAAACTGCGTCCTGTGCTCTTTGGAATCTTTTCCCAGCAAGAAATGCACCGGTAATATAAAGAAATATAAATGTGAACAGAATACCGATACCTGGGAAATTAAGCCAAGTATCACCTAAAAAGGAATTGCTGATAAGCGGTCTAACAAAACCATCGATATATGCGAAGGCATATTTGAAAATCAGCACGATTATGATCAAAGGTACAAGTAAAACGAACCCAGAAGCTATTCTACCTAATAGGTGACTTTCAATTTTTCGAACTATTTTGGCCAGCTTATCTGTTAAATTATTCGATTTATTTTCAATCATATTTGCACAGTAACCGGATTCTTAAATGAATACGAACGACAATGATTAATAAACTTTTCCGCAGTTGACTCCCAACTCATTGTCTCCGCTGTTTTACGGGATTCAAGTGCCATAATATTACTTTCCACATTATTTTGAATGATTTGGTTAATTCTTTTTGCATATTCCATAGGCTCTTGATTGGGTACAAGATAGCCATTTCTACCGTTTTGTATAAAAACTTCCGGGCCACCTATTCCGGCAGCAATTACAGGAAGCCCACACGCCTGTGCTTCTAGAGCTGCCAATCCAAACGTTTCGTAGTGAGATGGCATCACTAAAACATCAGATGAATTGTAATATTTAACCAAATCTTTTTGTGAAACAGGACCTGTAAATTCGACATTATCTAATAACCCTAAATCGCTTACTAACTTCATCAAATATTCAATTTGATCTTTTGAATTTTGGTCCCCTCCGACAATCAGCAGTTTAATATCACCTAAATTTTTTAAATAGGGTAGGGCATTTATCAATAAATCCAGTCCTTTCAAAGGTTCAATTCTTTGCGCAACTGAAATTATCACGTTTTTGTGGGTAATGTTTAGGCCATTTTTACATTCCAGTTTATCTAATGGTCGAAAAAGTTTTAGGTCTACTCCCGCTGGTATAACATGTATTTTGGAACCTTCCAAGTCATAATATTTTATTATGTCTTGCTTTTCAGATTCTGTCGAAACCACGACTGAGTCAGAACCTATAAGAACTTGTTGTTCAGCGATTATTCGTTTTTGGGATTCAACAATAGATTCGTTCGCAGCCATTTTGGGTTTAGCTAAAGTGTGAAAAGTACTAATATTAGGTACATTCCAAACAGTTTTTTGTTGATTTCCAACCACACCTGATAACCAATAATGTGAATAAATAAGATCATATTTGAGTTTGTTAGTCTTAGTGAAATGGTTCAAAGCATTGGCGAATTTTGGTATGTGATTATGAAGTTTTGTCTTTGATTCATCTGGTGGTCCCGCTTGGAGATGAATTACTCTGGCAGTTTCCGATATATCAACAATTACAGGGTCAGTCATATCATGAATCCTTGTAAAAACATCCACAATTAAACCGAGTCGACCAAGTTCTTCAGCCAGCTTGAGTACATATATGTTCATTCCACCGGTGTCCCTGTCACCGATTTTGGCATATGGACAGCCGTGGAAGCTCAAAAGTGCGATTCGCTCCATCAATTATCTCCAATTCACATAAAATATATGGCCTAGAGTAAAGCTTTTTAGTGAACCATATAATTTACCCAATTAATCTGACCCGAAACTATTCATTATAATCAATCCAGGAATTCTTTAGTCAGATTTATCAATGGATATCTGGTAAATAAATTTGTCTTTTCCGCCAAGTTGATACTTGTATCTTTCAGGTCCTCTTAGGAAGTCAAAATATTCCAAACCCTCATCTATAGACACTTTGATAGCATTGACCGTGCTTTCAATACCGACGCTAAGGTCCGAATATTCTGGATCGTAACCACTATTATACAATAAGAAAGAGTCGTTGTAATTGAATCCAAGAGTGGATGAAACGGGTTTATCTTCTATAAATGTAAACCTAAGTCTTAAATGGCTTTTATGAGAAGCTTCTTCGGCTATTTCTGCAAAAAAGCCAGCCCGTTTTTCGGTCATGAACTCAGATTTTTGAGGGCTGCTTTTTTTGTGTAAATCGACAAACATGGCAATGCCCTGTTTTAAATTATCTGTGGAGTCAAAATTCATGTGTTTTATTTCATGTGTAGAAGAAAGTCTTTTTAATTTCCTTCTTATTTCATGCCGGTGTTTTTTTGAAAGTAGAGCAATATATTGATCCCAACTGTTTTGTAAAATGCTACCTGGAGTAACATCTTCTTGAACTGATTTATAATTGTAACCAAACGACTTAACTACTTTAGGTAATTCACTTAAGATGGGAGAAGTCTCCACAACCGACTCTAAAACAATATTATCCCATTCAATTGAATCAAGGAATTCGATTATTGAAAAATATACTTCATTTTCATATCCTGGAACGATTAGAAAATCTTGATAATCAAACAGGTCAGTTCCTCCCATAAACCTTATTGTTTTACCTTCGAGCATAAGAGGAGCAATACCAACAGCTTCTGTTTGATTTTTTACTACAAGTAATAACGGCGTCCGTTGCCCAATAAAGTGTTTATACCAAGTCTTTTGCCACCATTGTGTAAGGAAAATGGTATTTGTAGGATTGATTTTTAAAATTCGGTGCCAATCATTGTCTAATTGATCGTAGCTATCTAATTTTTTGGTTTCCAATTCTATTTTCCACGTAATAGTTCAAATTCATTGCGAATAGATTGATCTGTTTTTAAATTGCCTCTCATTGCCGATGTAACTATCTGGCTACCAGGTTTGTTAATTCCTCTCATAGTCATACACATATGTTCTGCCTGCAATACAACAGCTACCCCTGAAGGTTGCAGTACACGATTCAATGTATCAGCTATTTGATTTGTTAGTCTTTCTTGTATTTGAGGTCGTTTAGCAAAGATCTCTAATAACCTGACTAATTTGCTAGCACCTACAACTCTACCGGTCGGGACATATGCTATATCAGCTTTACCTTGGAAGGGAAGAAAATGGTGTTCACATATAGAAAAGAAATTAACATCTTTCGCAACTACTATTTCATTATGATTTTCAGCAAAATCGGTGGTTAGGACCTGGTCGGGATTAGTGTGCATTCCTGAAAACAGTTCAGAATACATAGATGCTACTCTCTGGGGTGTTTTAATTAAACCTTCACGTGAAGTGTCTTCACCTATAGCTTCAATAATTGTTTTAAATGAATCTGCCAATTGTTTTTCGTTAATCAAAATGATGGCTCCCAATAGTGTTGTTCAATGTTCTACCTGAAAATCAGTAGGTATTTTTAGTTGAGGATACCATACAAGGATAATATCTTTAATTACTTTTTTTCTTTCGTTGACTAGGTGTATCAGTAATATTAGACTAATGGTTACTAAGTTTTTGGAAGGTAAAATTGGAATGAATCATAGATCGCCACTTGAATCATTTTTGGATAAAAGTATATCTGAAGGAAATGATATAAACCCTGGTTTTATTGCATACCTAGCTTCATTAGAGCAGATAAACTCCAATTCTCCAGAGGTAGTAAAAAGCATAGTTCAGGAATTGGATGACCAAAGAAGCAATCTTAAAATGATTGCCAGTGAAAATTTTTCTTCATTAGCTGTGCAGTTGGCACAGGGTAATCTTTTTACAGATAAATATGCCGAAGGATACCCATTTCACAGATTTTACGCTGGATGTGATAATGTCGACACTGTAGAGAGTAACGCAGTTGACCTTGCGAAGGAAATCTTTGGATGTGAACACGCTTACATGCAACCACACTCAGGAGCAGATGCTAATTTAGTGGCTTACTGGGCTATTTTATCGTCTCGAGTACAAAATCCATATTTAAATTCAGTTGGTAAGAAAGATGTTTCGGCTCTTGACGATTCTGAGTGGAAAGAATTGAGAACGGCATTTGGAAATCAACGTATATTGGGGATGGACTATTATTCTGGTGGTCACTTAACCCACGGATACAGGCACAATGTATCTTCCAGAATGTTTGAAGCACATTCATATTCTGTCGATCCAAAAACAAAACTTATCGACTATTCAAATGTCAGAGAACTCGCTAAACGTATTAGACCTTTGATCATGTTAGCAGGGTACAGTGCATATCCCAGACATATAAACTTCCGGGTTTTCAGGGAAATAGCTGATGAAGTCGGTGCAGTATTTATGGTCGATATGGCACACTTTTCCGGATTAGTTGCGGGTGGTTTATTTGTTGATGACAACGATCCCGTTAAACATGCTCATGTCGTCACTTCAACTACTCACAAAACACTTCGGGGCCCTAGAGGAGGAATGATCCTATCCACGAATGAACTTGGAGAACATGTAGACAAAGGATGTCCGCTAGTTCTAGGCGGCCCTTTGCCACATGCTATAGCATCAAAGGCAGTTGCATTTAGTGAAGCTAAAACTAATGAATTCAAGGAATACACTAAAAATATTGTAGTCAATTCCAAGACTCTTGCAAAAAGGTTCATGAACCTTGGGGTAGAAGTTTTAACTGGAGGAACTGATAACCATTTGATGCTGATAGACGTGACACCTTTCAAGATAACCGGTAGACAAGCTGAATCAGTTTTGAGAGACGCAGGTATCACTCTTAATAGAAATTCGCTACCTTTTGATGTTAACGGTCCATGGTATACAAGTGGTCTTAGGATAGGTACACCAGCGATAACAACACTTGGCATGGCTGAAGCTGAGATGAATGAGATCTCAGAAATCGCTGCCATGGTTCTTAAAAATACAATTCCTGAAACTATTTCCAAAGGCCGTAAAGCAGGAAACATTAGTAAAGCTAAATACAAAATTGATCAATCTGTATTAAACAAAGCAAAATCTAGGATTAAAGATCTATTAAAAAGTTTTCCGGTTTACCCTGAAATAGATCTTGACTATTTAAAAGAGAAGTTTTTAAAACAATAATTTCTCTTCTTAAAAATTAGTACAGGTCTATATGATCAATTAAAGGTCAGAATCCATCAAATAATTTAAAGCTTGTTCTGCTGCATTTTGTTCAGCTATCTTTTTCGATCTACCGTTACCAACGCCAATTTCTTTTCCTTCTATGCTAACTTGAATTGTAAAACCGATATCCTGATCTTGTTCAGTCAGTTTATAACTTGGTAGAGACTCACCCTTTTTTTGTACGTATTCTTGTAATTTGCTTTTATTATTCGCTGACGTTCCATTACCCTTTAATAAATTGTTATCTAATAAATTATTTATGATGAATTGTCGAGTTCTTTCATACCCGCTATCAATGAATATTGCTCCAACAACTGACTCGAACACACAAGCCAACATTCTTTGATTATTCCTTATAGAATATTTCTCGTCCCCCTTTCCCATAATCAAATATTTGCCTAAATCTAATCTGGATGCCGTTGCAGACAAATTTTGAGTGTTAATAAATAATGACTGGCGATTAGTTAATTCTCCTTCATTCCAGTCTTTATGGAGAAAATACAGTTCTTGAGCTGTCACTGCTCCAATTATTGCATCGCCCAAAAACTCAAGTCTTTCAAATGATTGTAGTTGATCTTCCTGGTGTTCGTTTACATAAGAACTATGTGTAAGTGCAGTTGCCAAAAGGTCTTTGTCTTTAAACGAAAAACCAAGTTGTTTTTCGATTTCTTTTACAACCTTCGGTTCAATAAAAATGTTCATTTCAGTTGTTTAACCCTATAGGCCAGGGGGGTTGGGGACGTTTAAGTTCACCTAAAAATGGTGCTGCTGAATTCATTGAAATAAAATTATTATAGAATTCCAACGATTGCTCTATTGGAGGGATAAATATTTTCAAGTACCCTGCATTCTTTCCATCGGATATTATTGTAGGTGTTCCAAAGACACCATGATTCTTTACAGCATTGGTGTGTTCGCTGCCTATTTCTTCCCTTAATCCTTCATCTTTCATGTCCAATTCAAGTTTATCTGTGTCCAAGCCTGCTTGTTCTGCTACCAACAAAATATTTGACCAATCGTTAAGTTTAAATATTTTGCCTGATCCATGTTTGGACTTTAAGATGTTTAGGTGAAATGTTTCAAATTTATTCTGACCTTGACGTTTTGCTGCCAATCCTGCGATTTGGGCTAGAAGAGAACGTGGTTTAGTAAGATCAGCATTATCCCAAATATCGGTTCCTGTTTCATTTCTTGAATTGGCTTGGTCCAACATAAAGGGCTTCCATTCAACTGAAACTTCCAATCCACATTTGGTCTTCAAATTATCCAGCCAAATTGCAACATTGTGGACAAACGGGCAAGCATAGTCAGAGTAAATTACCAGATGATCTATCAATACGTATTTTCTCCTAATTGTTCAATTGTTATAGATAACTATTTTAGGTTTATATTGCGTTACCGTCAAAATAAACTTTATTCCAATATTATCGGTGGATGAAATTGTAACAAAAACTTAACATTTGAGGCTTAACATACCGAACTCTATAGCGTAATATTCGGAAAGGTCACTTTTCCATCTGTGGTGGAAGGCGACTGAATCACAAATTTTATAACAGGTGTTAATAATGGCATTTAAAGCAGAATACTTATGGATAGATGGTACAGAACCTACTCCTTCAATTAGATCAAAGACTAAAGTTGTCCCGGATGGCACAACGGAATTCCCAATCTGGGGATTCGATGGGTCAAGCACGAATCAAGCTCCTGGAGATAACTCGGACTGCGTATTGAGGCCAGTTTTCAGTTGCCCAGATCCAATAAATTTGGGCGATAATATGTTAGTGATGTGCGAAGTACTCTTACCTGATATGACACCTCATCCTACAAACACACGAGCTGCTTGTGCAGAAATCGCAGAGAAATTTGCAAATCAAGAAGCTTGGTTTGGAATTGAACAAGAATACACCCTTTTTGAATCAGATGGAGTACAACCCATTGGATTCCCTGAGGGTGGATTTCCTCTCCCTCAAGGTCCGTACTACTGTGGTGTCGGAACTGATAAGATTTATGGTCGCGAAATATCAGAAGCACATGCAACAGCTTGTATAGATGCAGGAATTGGGATTGCAGGTACCAATGCTGAAGTCATGCCTGGTCAATGGGAATTCCAAATAGGTCCTCTTGGTCCCCTAGATGTTTCAGACCAATTATGGGTTGCAAGATGGCTTTTGCATAGAGTTGCTGAAGAATTCGATGTTGTTGTATCTATTGAACCGAAACCCGTACCTGGTGACTGGAATGGGGCAGGAGCACACACGAACTACTCAACTAAAGCTATGAGGGAGTCTTATGCACCGATTGTGGAGGCTTGCGAAGCACTTGGTAAAAACATAACTGAACATATCACAAACTACGGTGCAGGAAATGAAAATCGTTTAACTGGCCTGCATGAAACTCAACGAATTGATCAGTTTAGTTATGGAGTTTCCGATAGAGGAGCTTCAATAAGAATACCTTGGCAAGTAGAAGTTGATCAAAAAGGATATCTTGAAGACCGAAGACCTGCATCAAATATGGATCCGTATTTGGTAACACGTTTACTGATTCAAACCACATGTGGATAAATGGTTTAATTTACAACTAAAGATAGATACGTTAAATACCGGGTGTCCATTGTATGTTCAAATACCTTGATCACACCTTTCATCTTAAGATTACTTAAAAAATGGGGCAAAGCGTCGTAGGTAACACAATCTACGACGCTTTGATTTATATAGGAAAATGCAAAGAGATTCTGAAGCTATTGATTATGTGGTCCGTACCGCGCGTGAAAATGACGTTAAATTCATACGCATGTGGTTCACAGACATTCTTGGAAATTTAAAAGGTGTTGCTGTAACTGTAGAAGAACTAGAGAGCGCACTCACTAGAGGAATTGGTTTTGATGGAGCATCAATCGAGGGATTTGCAAGATCCAATGAGAATGATATGTTCGCTCTGCCAGACCCAACAACATTTAATATCCTACCGTGGCGTCCCCGACAAAATGCTGTCGCCAGAATGTTTTGCGACATATTGACACCAGATGGGACTCCTTTTGAAGGGGATCCTCGATTTGTACTTAGACAAAATTTGGAACGTGCATCCCGGATGGGATACACCTATTACGTCAGTCCTGAAATAGAATATTTCTATTTTAAGGATTCTAAAAGTACCGACCCTTTAGATCAGGGAGGATATTTTGATCAAGACCCTCAAGACCTGGCAACAGATCTAAGACGAGAAACTGTTTTGACTCTAGAAGAACTCGGAATTCCAGTAGAATTCAGCCATCATGAGGTTGCACCTAGTCAACACGAAATAGATCTAAGACACACTGACGCATTAACGATGGCAGACACTGTGATGACCTATCGAGTAGTAGTCAAAGAAATCGCGATGAAACACGGTTACTATGCTACCTTTATGCCAAAACCGATTCAGGATGTTAACGGAAATGGAATGCATGTACATCAATCCTTGTTCAAAGGAGACAGTAATATATTTTTTGATTCTAATGATCCTGACAAGTTATCTACGGACGCCCGACAATTTATAGCCGGTCTTCTTAAACATTCTAAAGAAATCACATCAGTTACAAATCAATGGGTAAATTCGTATAAGAGACTTGTTGAAAATAGTACATCCACAACTTTAGGATATGAAGCACCAACATATATTACTTGGGCTATGGTAAATAAATCAGATCTGATTAGAGTTCCATCTTACAAGCCTGGTAGGGAACAAAGTAGAAGGATCGAATATAGGGCACCGGACCCTGCATGTAATCCTTATCTTGCTTTTAGCGCGATGCTGGCAGCTGGATTGGCAGGTATAAAAAATGCTTACGAACTTCAAGCTCCGTCAGACCTTGATGATAGTGATCCCACAAATAGTAACTATCCACAGAGGAAGGATATAGATAGACTACCGGATAATCTATCAGAAGCATTGAAGTTCACCGAAAATAGTGAATTAGTCAAGAATGCATTAGGAAAGCATGTTCTCGAAAGTTTTCTTCAAAACAAAAAAATTGAATGGGAACAATATAAAACACAGGTTACTAATTACGAAATACAAAAATATTTACCTAGGCTATAAGACAACTAACGTTATTCAAGATATGAAAATTGGACGTTTTTTCATCTTGTAGGACTTACGCTATAATGCTATTCTTTCAGTTAGCTATAATTTAACTCCTTTAATTTGATCAGCGTTAAAAAATCTTCATCGGTTTCCATTCAGTATCTTGCTACCTAAAATTCAGAATCTGGTTGTTACTTTACAACATTAATATAATCAATCGAATATGAACTATATCCAAAAACAAGAATATCAAAACCCGGACCTACCAATACCAACAAAGTCTGGGTTATATGACCCAAAATTTGAACATGATGCCTGTGGAGTAGGTTTGGTAGCCAATATCCAAGGTGTGGCCTCCCATGGTGTTATACGACAAGGTATAGAAGTCTTGGTAAACCTAGGTCACCGCGGCGCAGCTGGAGCAGATCCAAATACAGGTGATGGCGCAGGAATCATGTTCCAAATGCCTCACCAATTTTTTTCAGCCGAAACAAATAGAATTTCTATATCCTTGCCAGAGGTTGGAAAATACGGAGTAGGGATGATTTTCCTGCCAACCGAAACGAAGGCTGCTAGCCAAGTTGAAAAGCTTATTGAACAGGTAGCTAAAAGTGAAGGACAAGAGTTCATCGGCTGGCGAACCGTGCCTGTTAATCCGAAAGCTATCGGAGTGTTAGCGTCCAGGGTACAGCCATTGATAAAACAGTTTTTTATACGCCTGACGGATAATTTGAAATCAGGTTATCCATTTGAAACCAAATTATTTGTGATCAGAAGATTGATAGAAAAGGGTATCGATGGATTGAATATACCTGATAAAGATAATGTATATATCTGTAGCCTGTCTTCCAACAAAATTGTATATAAAGGATTGGTTTTAGCCGATCAAATCGATGAATTTTACCCGGACCTTACAGATACTAATCTTGTCAGTTCTTTTGCTTTGGTACACTCAAGATTTTCTACTAATACACTGGGTTCTTGGAAATTGGCTCATCCGTATCGACATGTAATTCATAATGGTGAAATCAATACTCTTAGAGGTAACATCAACTGGATGTCAGCACGGGAAGCAATTCTATCTTCCTCAATTATGGATGATGATTTATCAAGAATTTTGCCACTTATTGACCCAGACCAATCTGACACAGCTTCGTTAGATAATGTAGTAGAACTACTTCTTGCATCTGGAAGAAGCCTCCCGCATACAATGATGATGATGATCCCTGAAGCTTGGGGTGATCATATTCCAATGGACCAGAAACGAAAAGATTT
>CEUZ01116174.1_pt1 | contig 12011 bp, 14 predicted proteins | sample 361511 | NCBI WGS metagenome assembly CEUZ01 (sample SAMEA2622822, study PRJEB7988) | marine metagenome | biome: marine biome (ENVO:00000447); feature: surface water layer (ENVO:00002042); material: "saline water (ENVO:00002010), including plankton (ENVO:xxxxxxxx)" | depth 5 m
AAAAAAAAACCTGTGGATTTACTTAAAAAGTTAAATGATTTAGGTAAAAAACATGCAATTGGTAGGGTGGATTTAGTAGAAAATAGATTTATTGGTATAAAATCAAGAGGAGTCTATGAAACCCCAGGCGGAACGATTTTATTATTTGCACATAGAGCAATTGAATCAATTACTTTAAGTAAGGATCAACAACATATGAAAGACGAGATAATGCCAAAATATTCCGAACTTATTTATAATGGTTATTGGTTTTCTAAAGAAAGAAAAAAATTGCAAATGATGATTGATAAAACACAAAATAATGTAGAAGGTGAAATTAAATTAAAATTATATAAAGGCAATATTACGATTTTGGGAAGACATTCAAAAAAAAGTCTTTATTCAAAAGATATTGCATCATTTGAAGGAAAAAAAAAATTCAATCCTAAATTTGCTGAAAAATTTATAAAAAAAAAGAGATATTAGTTTTAAACAAACTTAGGTACTTCAATATTATTTTTTCTGCATGTAGCAATTAAAGTATTGTGAAGAAGACAGGCGATTGTCATTGGACCCACTCCTCCAGGAACAGGAGTAATTGCACCAGCAAGTTTTTCTGCTTCTTCAAATTCTACATCACCTACTAATTTTTTTTTACCACCTTTTTCTATTCTGTTTATTCCAACATCAATTACTGTAGCCCCTTGTTTTATCCAACTTCCTTTTACCATCTCTGGTACTCCTACTGCAGCTACAACAATGTCATTTTTTTTGACTTCCTCTTCTAGATTTTTAGTTTTTGAATGTGCAATTGTAACTGTACAATTTTCACTAATTAATAGGCTTGCCATTGGTTTTCCAACTATATTTGATCTTCCAACGATTATTGCTTTTTTTCCTGTTAAATCCTTTAATTCGTTTAGTAACAACATTTTACAGCCTAAAGGTGTACAAGGTACTAACGCATCTATATTTGACCATAATCTTCCAGTGTTAATTGCATGAAATCCATCTACATCTTTATCTGGGTTAATACTATTAATTACAGAATCTTCGTTAATTTGTTTAGGTAAAGGAAGCTGAACTAATATACCATTTATAGATTCATCATTATTTAATTTATCTACAGTTTTAAGTAATTCTTCTTCCGATGTATTCTCGTCTAATATTTTTGTAACAGAATGCATGCCTACTTCTTCAGTTTTTTTTGCTTTCATATTAACGTATACTGCGCTTGCAGGATCTTCTCCAACACGTACTACAGCAAGTCCAGGTTTAATATTTTTGTCCTTAAGCTTGTTTACTTCTTCAGCTATTTTATTACATAATTTATCGGCAAATTCTTTTCCATCTATCAAATTACTCATAATATTCTCTAATTTAATTTATTGATAAAATCATAATAATTACTATTAATCAAATCTTTTAAAAATATTAATAATAAAATTAGTACTACTGGAGATAGATCAATTCCTCCCAAGAAAGGCAAAAACCTTCTTATAGGGCTTAAAAAAGGTTCTGTTAAACGATTTAAAGAATCAGCAATTATGTAAACAATTTTATTATTAACATTCACAACATTAAAGCCTATTAACCAACTCATTAATGCTGATAGGATTATTGCCCAAACAAATAAATCAATAACATTATTAAATAAATTTATAGCTGCTAGCATTTAATTTGTCTTATATAAAAAAAAAGACCCCGCATATTCGCGAGGTCTTTAAAATGAAAAAAAATATAATTCTATTAGTTCTTAATGAAAGTTACCATTTAAGACCAACTGAATAAGTCACACCACCATCATTAACATCTAGGTCTTCGCCTGGGCTTTCGAATAAATGTTCATCTAAGCCAACTTGCCAATGATATCCAATTGAAAATTCAATCGGTAGTTTAAAGTATTCAGGTAGAGATGCTCCAGAAAGATTAGAGAAACCTCTAGCTAATTTGTCAAGGCTAAGGTTAACTCCAGCTCCAGCATTTACAGCGCCGGTTGCACCACCGCCCCATGCTCCTCTTTCACTACAAGTAGTACCTTTTTCGTCATTTCCTTCACCACCTGTTCCACATCTACGATCGTAACTTAAGTTGTCAACTACTCCACCCATTACACCAATACCGTACATTGCATATGGGCTAATTCCGTAGTGAGCAGGGTTGTATTTAACTAATGGTTCAACACCACCAAATTCACCTAGTAATTCAAGCAAATCAAATGGTTCTGCTACAACATTACCAAAAAGTCTAAATTGGTGAACTGTACCATCAGTTGCTGCGTGATCTCTCCATTGTACAGCAGCTCCATCTTGGTATGTTCCTTCAGCTTCTAATCTAAAGAAACCAAAGTCAGCACCAACAACTAAACCCTCTCCATCATCTTCATTCCAACGAATTGTATTGTGAGCCCATCTATCAGCAGAATCACCCACAGTCGCTGAATCATCTTTTTGTCCTGATGCAAATTTACATCTGTCACTATTATCAGATTGTGCAGTTGTATTTGCAGGACACGTTGTAAAACCAAGTGAGTGAAAGTGACTTTCAAACCCCTTGATTCTAACATATCCACCAGTATCTGCTTGAGCCACTGACGCTGTCAGTAACGCTGCAGTACCTAGGATCGTTGAATATTTTAATATTTTTTTCATTTTATCCCTTTCATTAAAAAAAACTAATTAATATATAGATTTTATGAAATATATTTCAATCTACAACCTAAATTATAATTTATGTTAAATATGTTGCAAAATTACCACAATTACAATTCACAGTTTTTACTGTATTTTTTACAATTATAGTTTAATTTAGGATTATAAAATTAAAAAATATGAGAGCGTTATTAACATATATATTTTGTGTATTGATTGTCACTATTCCTAGTAAAATCCTAGCATTTGATGGTAAAACAGCAAAAAACTTTTTGGGACTTTATGAAGTAAAACAAGGAGTATTAGCTCATGATAGGGGCTGGTTTGGTAAAAATAGAGAAGGATTTGGACCTGATTATAATTTCGAACTTATGTTTAATGATTCCAAGTTTTTGAAGTTTTTAGGATCACCAAAACCTATTTTAGGATTAACTCAGACATCGACTGGTGGTAGCAGTTTATATTATGGTGGAATTACCTGGGATAAAAATATTTCTAAAAATTGGTTTGTAGCAGGAACTACTGGCATTGCATATACAAATGGTTTATCAAAACTTCCACAAGGCGAAGAGCCAAAAGGTGATAAAAAAATTCAATTTGGTTCAAAATGGTTGCATAGAGGAGCAGTCGAAATTGGATGGAACTTTTATGGAAATGATACAATCTCTTTAATGTTTAGCCATGTATCACATGGAAGTATGCTAGATAATAAAAATCAAGGCATGGATGAATTTGGCATAAGATACGGATATCGTTTTTAAGTCCTACCATTGAATTATAATAACTTTCAAAAACAAAATAAAATTATCATAAAAAAAATTAACTTCTTCGATGATATACTTGGAGTTCATCGATTAAATCAAAAAAGATATCCCTACATACTTCAAAGTTCGGCTAAAGGAAATTTGTTATGTCGTTATGACATTTTATTTTCATTTCCTCAAAAACAAATAATTTTGGAATACAAAGACTTAAAAAAAAAGAATTTTTTAAAAGACTTTGATGCTGAATGGAAAAAAGAAAAAAAAAAAGAAATAAAAAATAAAACAAACTTTCCTTTTTTTGGAGGGTGGTTTTTGTATTTAGGTTACGAACTAGTTTCACAAATTGAAACTAAAATAAATAGCAATAAGCATCGCTATAATTTTCCAGTAGCTTTTGCCACTAGAATACCAGCGGCAATAATTAAGGATAATTTTAATAATGAAACCTTCATAATTTGTGAAAATAAATATAAAAATTTAATAAATTTAATTGAAAAAGATATTAAACTTTTGCAAAACAAAAAGAAATTTTTATTAAAAGAAAAGCGAATTAAGAATAAAATTATTTTAAATTCTCTTAAGGAAGATTCTCCTAAAAAACACATCAAAAATATAAATAAAATTTTAAAATACATTAAGTCTGGGGATGTTTTTCAAGTAAATCTATCAAGAGAGTGGCATGGTAAAATAAAAAAAAGTTATACCGCTTCAGACATATTTTCTAAATTAAAAAATACTAATCCCTCGCCATTTGCCGGACTAGTAACTTTCAAAGATAAAGCAATTATAAGTTCTTCACCTGAAAGACTAATAATGGTTAAAAATGGACAAATGGAAACTAGACCAATTGCAGGAACTAGAAGCAGAGGAGGAAGTGGAATTTATGATGTAGCTTTATCTCAAGATCTTTTAAATAATAAAAAAGAAAGGGCAGAACATATAATGCTTGTTGATTTAGAAAGGAATGATTTATCAAAAGTAACTATCAAAGGATCTGTCAAAGTAAATGAATTGATGATTGTAGAATCTTATGCTCATGTTCATCACATTGTTTCTAATGTTACTGGAAGAATAAAAAAAGAAATTTCACCTGGAAAAATAGTGGAAGCTATATTTCCTGGTGGGACAATTACCGGATGTCCTAAAATAAGATGTATGGAAATATTAAGTGAAATTGAGAAAACCGGAAGAGGGCCATACACTGGATCCATGGGATATATAAATAATGATGGAAGTATGGATTTGAATATATTAATAAGAACTATAGTTAAAGATAAAAACAATGTATCAATAAGAGCGGGCGGTGGAATTGTTGCTGATTCTGTCCCAAAAAGAGAATTGGAAGAAGCAAGGGCAAAAGCAAAAGGTATGATTAATGCATTAATATAATTATAGAAATAATAGTATTCATAAATGTTTCAGGTAAACGGAAAATTAACAAATAAAATAAATATTAAAGATAGAGCAGTGCAATATGGTGATGGAGTATTTGAAACTATTGCTGTAAAAAAAAATTCAGTAGAATTTTGGAAGGAACATTATCGAAGATTAAGTCAAGGATGTAGAGTTTTAAAAATTAAATGTCCTTCGGAGTTATTTTTAAGAAAAGAAATTACCAATTTTCTAAAAAAAATTAAAAAAAAAAAATTTGTTCTAAAATTAATTATTTCTCGTGGTGAAGGAGGAAGAGGCTACAAACCTCCTAAAAATATAAAACCAACTAGAATTTTAGGAGCTTATGATTGGCCAAACTACCCTGAAATAAATTATAAAAAAGGAATAAAAATAGGAATATGCAAAAGTAAAATAGGTTTTCAACCATTTCTTTCTAAAATTAAACATTTAAATAGATTGGAACAAGTTATTGCTAGATCTGAATGGGAAACAAAAAAAATTACCGAATCCATAATGTTGGATTTTAATGATAATGTTATTGAAGGAACAATGAGTAATATTTTTGGGATAAAAAAAAATATTTTCTATACTCCTTTAATTCAATTTTCTGGAGTAGAAGGTGTAATGCGTAATGTAATTTTAAAATTATTAAAAAAAAGAAAAGAAAAATATAAAATAAAAAAAATAACAATGAAAGAACTTTTAAATTTTGATGAAATTTTTATTTGTAATTCTATTTTCGGGATTTGGTCAGTTAGACAAATTTCTAATAAAAAATTTCCTTTTGGAAAAAAAACTCAAGAAACAATAAATTTTTTATCTAATTACAAAAATTAACTTTTTCTAAAAATTCCTTTTATTAAAAAAATTCCAAATAAAATAATAAATATTGGGGATAACCAAAGAATGTAAGTCTTAGCACTGAATTTTGGTTTAAATAAAATAAATTCACCGTACCTATCTACCAAATAATTCGTAATTTCTTTTTCACTTTTACCTTCTTCTAATTTTTTTATTATTAATGACCTTAAATCTCTAGCTAAAATTGAATCTGAATCATCAATGCTTTGACTCTGACATACAACACATCGAATTTTTTTATTAATTTCTCTTGCTTTTTTTTCTATATTTTCATTTGAAAATAAATTTAGTGGAAAAAAAATTAAAGTAATTAAAATTAAAAAATTTTTCATTTTTCAAGATCCTCAATTTTTGTTAAAAGAATTTTTATTTGTTTTTCATCAATTACCCCATTTATTTTGTGCTTTATTATTCCATTTTTATCTATTAAAAAACTTTCAGGTATACCATTTACCCCCCAATTTATTCCCACTATACCAGTTTGATCGATTCCAATTTTAGAATATGGATTTCCTAATTTTTTTAGCCAAGTATCAAGATTATCTAAATCATCTTTATAATTAATTCCATAAATTTTAATTGATTTTTCTTTTTTTAATTTGAACAAATAATCATGCTCAACAATACATGGTATACACCAACTTGCGAAAAAATTTACTAAAAGAATTTCATTTTTAAAATCATTGTTATTTAAACTTTCATTTTTTAAACTAATTAAATTTATTTCAGGAATTGGTTTATTCAAAAGAGGTGATTTTAGCGTTTTATCTTGTTTATTTAAGCCAATAATTAAGCAAATAAAAATAAAAATCGTAGATATTATTAAAATTTTATATTTCATTTTTTTCTAAACATTCTATGAGAAAAACTTAAAATTCCACCAATAAAAGCCATTATAGAGCCTATCCAGATCCAAGGTGTTAACGGGCTATAATGAAATCTAAAAAGCCAAGAGTCATTAACTGGTTCACTCATTGCTATATAAATATCTGATATGCCACGAGAATAAATAGATGCTTCTGTGGTTGGAAATTCTTGGACAGGATAGAATCTTTTTTGAGGTTTTAAAGTTTTTATAAATTTATTTTTTTTATACAAATTAAACTCTGCTTCGTGACCAATATAATTTTTTCCCCTAATTTTTTTTATTTTATCAAGATTTAAAGAATAATTTTTCAGTAAAATTTTTTCACCTATTTTTAATGTTTCAATTTTTTCAACTTTCCATAATGTAGACCCTGTTACTCCGGCTATAAAAATAGCCACACCTAAATGTGCTATAGTCATACCTAAATATGATTTATTTAAGTAATTTAGTTTTTTTAAATAATTTGTTCTTTCTAAAAAATTAATTAATGTTCCTATAAAAAGCCAAGCAGCTAAAAAAATACCTACTAATGCGATAATTGGTCCTTGAAAATTTATATAGAAAAAAATAAGAGTTATTAATATACTTAAAAAAAGTATAGTTTTTAATCTCGATAACAATCCAAAAAAATCATCTTTTTTCCAATTTATCATTGGTGCAAAAGCCATAACAACTATAGCTGGGCCCATAATTAAAGTTGTTGTTAAATTAAAATAAGGTGGCCCAACTGAAATTTGTTCACCAGTAAAAATTTCTAAGAATATAGGATATATTGTTCCAATAAATATAGTTAAGAGCAATGCAACCATTAATAAATTGTTAAATACTATTGCACCCTCTTTAGAAATTGGCGAAATTAATTTTTCTTCTTTAATGGATGAAGCTTTTTTTGTTAATAAAATAAATGAGCTGAAAATAAAAAAAGCACAAATTATTAATATAAAAATTCCTCTTGTTGGGTCAGTAGCAAAAGCATGAACAGATGTGATAATTCCAGATCTAACTAAAAAAGTTCCGATCAAACTAAAACTGAAACTTAAAAATGCTAGAAAAATTGTCCATTTCTTCAAAGTATTTCTTTTTTCTAAGACTAAAGTTGAATGTAATAAAGCTGTAGCACAAAGCCATGGCATCAAAGAAGCATTTTCAACTGGATCCCAAAACCAAAATCCACCCCAACCTAATTCATAATAAGCCCACCAACTTCCTAATGCGATTCCAAGAGTTAAGAAAGACCAGGATAATAGAACCCATGGTTTAATTAGTTTAGCCCAATGGGAATCAAAAGTTCCTTTATAAAATCGTGCAATAGTAAAGGAAAAAACAATTGAAAGTCCAACATACCCAATATACAAATTCGGGGGGTGAAATGCTAAACCTGGATCTTGAAGTAAGGGATTTAAATCTTGGCCATTAATTGGTATTGGCGAAATTAAAATAAAAGGATTAGAAGTCAATAAAACAAATAATAAAAAAATAAAAGTAATTAGAGATTGGAAAGATAAAGTTAAAGTTTTATAAACAAGATCTAATCTCTTATCAAATTTTGATATTAAAAAACCAAAAAAAACTAAGACTAATATCCAAAGAAGCATAGAACCTTCATGATTCCCCCAAACACCTGTAATTTTATAGAGGAGAGGTTTTGCCGAATGTGAATTTTCATAAACATTTAATATAGAAAAATCAGAAACAACATAAGCATACATTAAGGTAAAAAATGCTAATAAAATAAAAAAGAATTGTAATGAAATAGATTGATCAGGATTAATAATTCTTTTTTTTTTTATATTTGTAATATTTAAAAATTGATAAAAACTAATAAATGTAGCAATTATCAAAGACATATTTCCAATTAATGCTGTCATATAAATTTATTTAATTTCCAACTTTTTTTTTATTTCAGGAGGCATATAATTTTCATCATGTTTTGCAAGAACTTCAGTTGCTTCAAATATATTATTTTTTAAATAGCCTTTAACTATTACACCTTGCCCTTCTCTAAACAAATCTGGCAATATACCTTCGTAAGTTACTTTCATTGTTTTTTTTAAATCAGTTATAATAAAATTGATTTTTGTATCATTTCTTTTGACACTACTTTCTTCTACTAAACCACCTAACCTTACTTTTTCATTTTGTCTTAAATTTTTTTGTAAAATCTCTGAGGGTGTATAAAAAAATAAAATGTTATCTTGCATTGCAATTAGAATTATTCCAACTACAAAGCAAAAAAAAGTAAAACCCGAAAATAATAAATAAAAACGTTTTTTTTTTGGTGTCATTATTTTTAATTATTTTTTCTATTTTTTGAAATTTTATTTAAAATTTTTTCTTTCTTCTTTAAAGATGTAAAAGAAAAAAAAATCAATAGAACCATTATTATTATCGCAAAAGTACTTGCAGAGATTATATAGAATAAACTATTTATCATTTATAAAATTTAAGTTATGAATTTTTTCATTAATTATTTCAGAACGCATTCTAATAATTAAAACAACTAAGAAATAAAAAAAGAAGCCTAATGCAGTAATTAATAATGGTATTAACATTGAGCTGTGTATTGTAGGGCCTGATAATTTCATTACACTTGCAGGTTGATGTAAAGTATTCCACCAATCTACAGAAAATTTTATAATTGGTATATTTATAAACCCTAATATTGCTAATAAAGCAGCTGTTTGTCCTGACTTTTCAGTATTTTCAGAAAAATTAAAAATAGTCATGTGTCCGAGATATAAAAAAAATAAAACTAACATAGATGTAATTCTAGCATCCCAGACCCACCAAGTACCCCAGGTAGGTTTACCCCAAATAGAGCCAGTTATAATTGCAATTAAAGTAAAACTAGCACCTATTAAAGAAGCAGATTTACAAAAAATGTTAGCTAATAAATGTTTGTTAATTAAATATATGGCGCTTGCTATTGCTATAGATGAATAAATCATTAAAGCCATCCAAGCAGAAGGCACATGAACGTACATTATTCTAACTAAATTTCCTTGTTGATAATCTTCAGGTGAATTAAAGAAACCTTGATATAAACCAAAGCATAAAAAGACAATCATTAAAAAAAATAAATATTTAAAAATTTTATCACAAAGATTTAAAAACTTTGCGGGGTTTGCATATTTGAATATTTTAAAATCAAACATAAAAAAAAAATAAATTTATTTAAATAAACTAGTTTCTTTTTTTATACAATCAAAAGCATATTCTGCTGTTATACTATTCATACCTTTTTCTTGAGGTATTTTATCTGCTCCAACGATGTTTTTAATTTCACCTGTTTGGGGCACTACAGCTTTATAAGTTGGTAAATGTTTTAAAGGAGGAGATGCACCCATTATTCCATAGGAATTGGTTCCGATTAAAGCTGATAAATTATATGCCCCTGAATCTAAGCCAATAAAAAGTGAACTACTATAAATTATAGAAGCATTTTCATGCAAAGATTTACAAGAAACTATAATTCTATTTAGATTTTTTAAATTATTAGTTATTTCTTTAATTATTTTTTTTTCTTCAGGAGCTCCAATAATAAAAATTGTCCCTTTAAAAGATTCCAATATTAGTTCTATTAATTTTTTAAAATTTTGATTTGGCCATTTTTTAAAATCTGCTTTATTAGTTGTAGAAATAACAACCCAAGGCTTATTTTTTTTTTTGTATTTTTTTTTTATTTTAATTAATGATTTTTTTTCAATAAAAAACTTAGGCTTTATTTCCTCTTTTTTTATATTGTGTGACTCTAGAAATATTCTTGCTTTTTCAAACGGTCTTTCAGTTTTTGAACTATGAGGCATAATATTTTTTTTTGATAAAAAAAACTTTTGCAATCCATACTCATATCCAAATCTTTCCTTAACTCCAGCTAATAAACTAGACAGCGCATATTTAATACTTTCATGAAAAATCCATATTTTTTTTACATTATTTTTCTTTAAAGATTTATGAATTTTATAAAAGCTAAATAAATTTGTAAAAATACCTCTTGTATCATCTAAGCTAATTATTTTTTCGATGTATGGATCAGCACTTAATAGTTCATAAGCATTGGTTGGTTTTTTTGAAAACAAAATAATTTTTTTTTCTTCTGTTTTTTTTGCAATTGCATGAATGTATGGTAAGTGCCAAATAAGATCTCCCATTCCATTGTAAGAGTGAATTATAGCTGTTTTCATTATCTATATTTTAGCTTAAGAGCTAAACCTCCAATCCAAGGGGATATTGCTATCACAATTAATAAATAACCAATTAAAATTTTAAATTCTTGACTTATATGATCAAAAATAAAATTTGAGTTCGCTGCTTCTATTCCGAATATTAAAACTGGAATATATAGAGGAAGAGTTATTAAAGATATTATTGAACTACCTTTATTAAACCCCAGAATTAAAGCTGAGGTAACAGAACCAATTAAACATAAAATTGGAGTTCCAAGCAAAAGGGAAGCAAAAATATTTATTATATTTTCAAACTGTAAATTAAAAAGAAACAATAATACAGGAGATATAAAAACTAAAGGCAAGCATGTAATTATCCATATTGAAAAAGATTTTGAAAAAAAAATTGTTTCTAATGGTATACCGGAAATGTAAATTTGATCTAATATTCCATCTTCATAATCATTCTCAAAAAGTTTTTCTACAGAAAATATTATTGTCAATAAAGTTAAGAACCACACAATTCCAACTAAAAACTTTTTAATGATTTCTTGATCTCCTTGAAAAATAAGCGGAAGAATTAAAATTGAAAATAAAAAAAATAATACAGAAATAATACTTTCATTTTTTTTTCTAAAAGAAATTTTTATATCAGTTATTACTAAATTAAAAAAATTTAACATTAAAATTACCTAAATCATAAACTAATACTTCTATTTTTTATTTTTATTTCATCATGACTTGCAATAATTGCGATACCATTAAAACGTAAATGTTTTTTTAATATTTCTAAGAAATTTAATGTATTTTTTTTGTCTAAACCATTTGTAGGTTCATCTAAAAACCAAATTTTGCTTTTTGATAATAATAATTTAGATAAAGTAACTCTTCTTTTTTCTCCTGAAGATAAATTTTCAACTTTAATATCTAATAAATTTTTTAAATTGAATGTTTTTACAGCTTTTTCTAAATTTATCTCATTTAAATTTTTTCTAATTTTTATATAAAATTTCAAATTTTCTTTTACAGTTAAGGAATTTTTTATCGCATTTTCATGTCCAATATAGTCAAAATGTTTGAAATATTCTTCTTTAGATAAATTTACATCTTTTTTATTAAAAATTACTGAACCTGATATAGGGCTCAATAACCCACTTAAAATTCTGAGTAAAGATGTTTTGCCCGATCCATTAGCCCCTTTAATGATCAGAAGTTCTTTATTATTAAGCTTGAAATTAATGTTTTTAAATAATAGTTTGTTGCCTCTGATACAGGAAATATTTTTTATTTCAAAAAAAGACATTAATTTTATTTAATTAAGTTTTAT
>CEUZ01132389.1_pt1 | contig 12004 bp, 12 predicted proteins | sample 361511 | NCBI WGS metagenome assembly CEUZ01 (sample SAMEA2622822, study PRJEB7988) | marine metagenome | biome: marine biome (ENVO:00000447); feature: surface water layer (ENVO:00002042); material: "saline water (ENVO:00002010), including plankton (ENVO:xxxxxxxx)" | depth 5 m
GCCGCCATCCACAGCTAGAAGCGCCATTTGGTAATTGAAATGAATGTCGGCTACCAATGGTACGGACATCCGTTTTTTGTATTCTGGAAGAGCTTTGGCAGACGCTTGGTCAGGCACTGTGACCCGTATGATCTGACATCCCGCTTCCTCGAGCCGCTCAATCTCTTTCAATGTCTCATCAACGTCGTCAGTCTTGGTAGTGGTCATGGACTGAACAGAGATGGGCGCGCCCCCGCCCACAGGCAAGTCTCCGACCATTACCTGCCGGGTTTGACGGCGTTCTATCGCTTTTGTCGATTCCATCGTGACGAAAAATTACCCTTCATCCAGCCAAAAACCAATGAATTGGCTACTGAACAGAAAGTGTGTAAGGGCGCCGCAGATATCCCCGGGCCTCACGGACAGCCGAAGTATAATTATCCAGTAGGATGGCTGAACGGTAATCGTCTACCGCTTCCCTCCTTTCACCGCGTAGATCGTTTATCATCCCCCGAAGCAGATAGCTGTAACCGAGCGGAGTGTCCAACTCTGTATTGAATTCATCAATAGACTGAGTTACCAGTCTATGGGCCTTTTCATAGTCCTCCCTGTAGAATGCCAAGAGCGCTTCCTGATATTTCAATGTCGGCAGCCACCCTTTCCTGGAAACCGGTGGAGTCTCGTCCGCCATGGCTCGAGTGCGCTCAAGGACTTCCTCCGCTTCATTCAATCGGTTATGACTGATCAAACTTTCGGTCAACAGATGTTGATTATATATGCTGCTCGGAAGCCGTTCTACCAGTCTTTCCGAAATGGCCAAAGCCTTGTCGTAATTCACCTCTATCCAAAGATAGATGTAAACAAGAATCTGGGACGCCTCGATCCATGCAAATTCACCTTTTTCCGCTGTCGTTGTCATCAGTTCAAGGCCTAACTCCTTGTCGGGCTCAATGCCAAGAAAAGAAGAGATGAAACGGACAAAACCAGACATATTCCCCGCGTAAAAATTGAGAATCCCCATGGGGAAATAGGTATCATAGATCTCCGGATGCTCCCTGTAAAGAGACCGAACGCCTCCATACCCTTTGATTCCCTCCATGACCACACCGACCCACTCCTTCTTCCCAAGGTGAACTCTCGCCTTCAGCCCTTTCGCCGCCGCAAAGTAGAGCCTGTATTGAGGTTCTTCTGGAAATGTTTCCACATAAGTTTCATAGGTGGGAACGATGGTGTCCAGCGCAGTCAGAAGGGTATCATAACTCGCTTCAATACCATCGTACGCTTGTGCTCGAAGCCACTTGGCAACGGCCCAGGTGAAGTGAACAGTGGGATGTTCCGGATGATTCGATTTCACTTCTGTCAAAATGGCGACAGACTTTTGGAATTCGTATGAGTAGAAAGCGTAGATACCCTCCCACAACCGGTCGTTACCTGGTCGCTCGGCTGTCAAGCTGGAACAGAGAAGGACGCAGAGAGAAAATGTTTTCAAGAACGGTCGAGAGGGGAAACAATGATGGGAAGAAAAAACGATCGGCTAGTCGGAAGAGCGGCTCGCCAGAAGGAGCCACCCTTTGGCGGCGTTGTCATCAGAGCTGATGGCAAGACTCTTTTCCCAGGCTGCGACAGCCATCTGTTTTTCGCCCATGTACCAGTAAGTAGCACCGACTCCATTGTAAGCATCCACGTCCGAGGGGGCAATCTCCATGGCATCCTGATATGCTCGAAGTGATAGGCGGTACATGCCATTTTCACGGTAGAACTCCCCGGCGGTTTTCAGAGCGTTGGTGAGCCATGCTGAACTGTTGGCATTTACCGAAAGAGCGTTTGCGAAAGCACGCCTGCTTAAATCGGTGAAACCAGTCCGCTCATATTCCAGACTCATGACATAGTACACTTCTGGAAGAAGCATTCTCACTTCACCGTGGCTGGGGGCGTAACCAAGCAGCTCCTCCCAGGCTGAAGCTGCTTTTCCCCACTCAAAAGCACGGTAATAACTTAGACCAAGTTTGTTTCGAAGCGCAATGTTGCGGGGATCTCTCGGCAGGACCGACTCATACCTAATGGCAGCATAGAGGTAATTCCCCTGCCCGAAGTAGAGGTCACCTAACGCTATACCGCCTCGGGGATCAGAGTCATCCATGGCCATACTTCGCGTGTAAGCTTTCTTCGCCGCCTCACTGTCTCCTGTCGCCTCAAAGGCCCGCCCTTTCATGAACACCAGCGACGCACTCTGAGAAAATCGAGATGACTGCTCTGCCGCTAAGGCAAGAACTTTTTCATAATCACCCTGCTCAAGATGAGCTTGAACATCCTTCAGTATACGCGCCTGTCCATCGGGCTGTCGTTGAGTGACTTCCTGAATGATTTCGCCGGCCATCTGCTTTGTGGCAGCATTTCCCCCGTATCGAGAGAGGGCCTCAATGGTCGGTCCGTGGTTGGGATCCAATTGAAGTGCTTCGCGGAGAGCAAACCGGGCATTGCTGGTTTGTCCCATTCGTGTATAGAGAGAGCCAAGAAAATAGTGGTGATCCGCCTCATCGGGCTCAACGGCAATGAGCCTGATATAAATATCTTTAGCATCAGCATACTTTCCCTCGTTCTCATATTGAAGAGCAAGGTTGCGTTGGGCTCTGCGATCGGCGGGCTTTTCTACTGCTTCCGTTCGAATAGTCTCAAGCCGCTGACGGTTCACCTCTTCCGGCGTTCGAGTGTCTACCGGTTTCAGCGCCATTCGGGCGTTTCGCATCATTCGTGTGGAGGCGTTGAGTTCGTTGGACAGTTTGTAAATGCTATCCGAAAGCTTATATGGACTCTGGGGCTTCGCCTTTGGCACGACCGGCGTAAGTTTTTTCCTGGACGATTTCGCTGACGCTGTCTTCTTCGCCAGCGGCGTCAGTCTTTTGATATAGTTCTGGGTGGACTTGGACGGCGCAAGCTTGTGTGCTTTCTGGAAATCACTCAGGGCACCTGCATAATTCTTTTGCTTAATCCGCTGTTTACCCCGGTTGATATATTTTTTTGCCTGAGCTGCTTTCGCTGATGCGCTGGGAGCCTTCTTCTGGGAGGAACTTCTTTTGCCTCTAGTCTGTTTCTTCTGTACGTTTGATGAAGATGATGCGGAAAGATGATCCGTAACGCCGCCTACAAGAATTGACAGCGCAACAAGAGTCAACAAACTTCGGAGTATATTTCTCAATGCGAAGACCTCTCTATAGAATATACAATGTTCGCCCGTTTTTTGGCTCAAAGTTTTTAACTTACGTATCAGAGGTTGTGATGTATTTCCGATGCGGAAGATCAATAGCTGTTCTGCTGCTCACTTTGGTGGCTTCCCTTCAAGGTGAGGTAGTTGTTAAAGGTATCGAAATCGAACAAAAGTCAAATGGAACATTGATTACCATCAGTTTGAGTGATCATCTTCCTGAAGAGGAGGTCACCGGCTGGTTCAATGAAACTGGATGGTTCTACATCACACTTCACGGTGTTTCTGTGGACTCCTCTCGGACGTGGCCCTTTTCAAGAACAGGAACGGTTACCGGTTTTGAAGCGCATCAGGTATCTGAATCGGCTCAGCTCAATTTTCGATTAAAGCAGAAGGTGGAAGATTTTGAGATCAGCTCTGGCGAGGACGGAACGGTTGCCCTGTCGCTCAGAATGCCGCTTTCCGAATCAGTTTCGGTCTTTAAGGAGGCGAGCGAAAGAATTACCTCTAAGGAAATGACTGTCGGCCCACTGGCACAGCTCACCTGGCAGGCATCTTTACCTTATAATCTTATATTCCTTGGTGGCGGCCTGACCGCAAAAGGGGCGCTTCGTTCGGAGAATGAATCAGTAATAATCGGCATTTTAATGATGGCTGCAGGCTGGCTTCTCAACTCCCAAGATGACGGGAAAGAGTGACAGATGGACAATCTCGACTATTTCGCCCTTTTCTATGTTGGAGGGATTCTCCTGTTCGGCCTATTTATGCGGCGGAGGTACAAAAGAAAACAGGACCAGGCGCCGAAAATTCTCCTTGGAAGAGATCGAGTAAACGAGGAAATGGCAAAGAAAATTATGGAAGATGCCCGAAGCCACAGGAAGGCCCGGGGCGTGGACGAGGAGTCATGAGACTCGCGGTCTCCACACTGCTACTGGCGAATCTTATCTGGAGCGGCGAGCTGGCTTCCCGGGAGGTCGATGTGGAAGCGCTGGTATCGGCCCTGCGGCAGATGGCCGGACACGGCAAACATCAGGCCGGGAACCTAGACCGCGGCGACTTCACCAAGTGCGGTGTTCCCGTACTGAAAAAGCTTGGGCAGGCGTCTGCTGATCTCGATGAAAAAACCGTGGAAAAGTTGGCTGAACTTGGGATCAGGCACAACAACCAAGGTATGCTTGGTTTCAGTCGACCTCAAGGACTGGAGTGGCACTACGATACGGGAATATTCAGAATTCATTATACGCTGAGAGGCAGACATGCCGTTGATTCAACGGATTCTAACATGGACGGCATTCCCGATTTTGTGGAACTGATGGCCGAAACGGCTGAAAGGGTATTTGAAGTTGAAATAGGGTCCTTTGGCTTTACCCGTCCTCCTTCTGATCAGTGGTATGCCGACAATGGCGGGTCAGACGCTTACGACATTTATCTGCTAGACATTGGTGAAAACCTATTTGGCTACACTCAGATGGAACACCTCGCCAACTACATGTCCGGTAACAATGAATTCTCTGATACCAAAGAAGAAAATGCCCTGACCAGCTATATCGCAATGAATAACGATTACGGCCAGTTCCTCTGTGAGGAATCAGCCTGTGTTGAGGTGACACTGGCCCATGAGTTTTTCCACGCTATCCAGTTTGGTTATGATGCCTGGGATAAAATATGGTTCCTGGAGGCGAGTGCAGTCTGGATGGAAGATGAAGTATTCGATGATATAAACGACAACTACTACTATCTCGATCTATGGATGAGGCAGCCTCATGTGGCACTGGATCAGAATCGAAGTCCCCACTGGTATGGAAGCTGGATCTATTTTCGTTATTTATCGGAGCATTTCGGCGGGCCTTTGACGATTCGCAAGATTTTTGAACGGAGTGTTGTTGATGTCAGCAAACGGTATACAAATAACTCTATCCACTCCATTGATGTTGTGCTTCGGAACCGGGGAAGCTCTTTCCGGGAAACGCTGAACGCCATGGTAGTCGCCAATCATCTTCTCACATCCAATACCGACGCCGGTGATTATCGCTACGAAGAGGGAGATGCCTACCGTCAGTATGGGATTGAGCCGCAATTAAGCAGATCTGTAGCTCTCAGCGGCAGCGGGGCTATCGTTCAATACTCCGGCTCGCAGCTGATGCACAATGCCGCTCACTATATCGGCTTTACCGTCCCAGAAAGCGCGGTCCGGCTCAACTTTGAGAGCCTGGTCGACTCTATTCGGTTCAACGTGAACGGTATCCCCGAAATGGGCAATAGTTTCTCTGTTTACCGTGCCCGGGGAAACACCATTATTCCCATCACCATCGGGACAGACCGATTCACTGTCGCCATCGTTACTGACACAGTAAAACATGCCGATTATCACTACAAACTGGATATGGATACCGATGTGGTTATACCGACCACCATCGCTCTTTCATCAAACTTTCCCAACCCATTTAACAATACCACCACCATCCGTTTTTTCCTCCCGACGTGGGAAGAGGTATCCCTTTCGGTGGTTGACCTGGGCGGGCGGGAAGTGAAACAATTAGCCTTGGAACAAGTCCAAGCCGGCTACAACGAAGTAGTACTGGAGGCGAGGGACTTACCTAGCGGCCCCTATCTCATAAAACTAGACGGAGAGACTGAAACGGTGGCGCAGAAGATGATGTTGATCAAGTAGGAAAGCTAAACTAGCATCTCGCCTGCACGTACCAGTGACATAAGATCATCGTAACCTCCGATAGGCTTGCCATCAATGACGATTTGCGGCACGCTCATTCCCCCAGCAATCTTCATCATCTCTTCCCGGCTGATTCCCTCCTCTTCGATATTAATTTCTTCGTAGGGTTGTCCCTGCTCATCGAAGTATCGCTTCGCGAAGTTGCAGTAGGAACACCAGTTGGTGGTATATATCTTAATGTCTCTCATTTTTTCACTGTTTACTCTGCTCAAATTTACTGACTTCCTATCGATTTTGATTTCACCTTCCGGAAATTTTTTCTTTGATTCTCAGCATGAAGCTGACCGCATGCCGCGTTAATATCTTTACCTTGACTCCATCGAACAGTTACTGTTCTCTTCGCACTGTAAATCAGTTCATAAAACCGTTTCAACTGATCCCTGTTGGGGCGTTTAAACGGTTCTCCCGAAATGGGGTTGTAGGGGATTAAGTTCAGTTTGCAGTCGAGTCTTTTCAATATCCCAGCAAGACGGGTAGCGTCTTCCGGACGATCGTTCGTTCCGGCCATCAGCACGTATTCAACCGTGAATCTTTTCCCAGTCCGTTCCGAATAATGATCAAGGGCGGAAATACACGCTTCCAGGTTGTGTTTTGTGTTGATGGGCATTAGTCGGTCCCGAAGGACATCATCAGCGGCATTGAGGCTTAAGGCCAGCTTGAAAGGATGACCTTCGTCCGCGTACTGCCTGATTCTGTTGGCCATGCCTACAGTGGAAATGGTAATCTTTCTCGAACCGATATTCAGCCCCTCCGGATGGTGAATGATGCTGGCGGCCTTGATGACATTATCATAGTTCAGCATCGGCTCGCCCATACCCATGAAAACCACATTAGTTATCCTCTTTCCTATCTCCCGGCCCACCGCAAGCAGCTGCCCCACAATCTCACCGGAGGTGAGATTCCTGAATAGCCCCATCTTCGCTGTGGCACAGAACTTACAGTCCAGCGGGCACCCCACCTGGGAAGAGAGGCAGACCGTCCGGCGCTTCCCATCCGGCAGAAATACGGATTCGATCTTCATTCCATCGGTCAACCGAAAGAGGAATTTTCGTGAAGCGGTCTCTCCAGATTCGGTGACATCTATCACCTCGGGAGCCTGAAGTGTCGCTTTCGATTCGAGTTTACGCCGAAGCTCCTTCGATAGGGTTGTCATGTCGGTAAAGCTTTCGGAGCCGTGCTGGTGAATCCACGAAAATATCTGTCCTCCACGGAAGGACTTTTCGCCGAGCTCCGTTGAAAAATCACGGAGTTCTTCCGGTGTCATCCCTGTCAGATCGTTCATGGTCAAAACGGTTGTTGCTCCCTCAGTGGATTGATAATGAGCTCCCTCTCTCCCCTTAAGAAATCGTAGGCGACCCAGCCGAGAGTAGTGACAGGAATTATAGTCGTTCCTGTCTTGTACGCGGCATTGGCTTTTTTGAACAACTTACTGAGATTAAATAACTCCTTAATGGCTTTGAATTCGATTAGAAAAAGGAAGGTTGTCACGCCCGCTGCCGCTAGGGCTCCTTTTTTGACGGCGTATTCCGAAACTGTATGGTCGAGCTGAATTTTATGAATGTCCGTTAACACAATCTCGTGTCGTTCCGATTTTTCCTTGGTCTCGTAGACAAGTCTGGGCGCAAACATGAACAGCTCCTGCCCAAGTCGCCTGTAATGGATATTCTCTCCCCCCACGGTGGTGATGATACCACCGCGACCAAGTCCTTTCTCAAAAAACTTCCTTATCTTTGGTGCGAGGTAGAACAGCTTACCCTTTGAATTGTGGACATAAAGGACCGTGTCTAGCGCAACGGAGACCTGCCTACCACCGGAAGAAGGGATCACCTTGAGTGAATCGTGGGTCATTTCTGATACATAACCAGTCATTGCACTCCCTCCCCGAAAGATCACCTTATGGCGCATCTCTCCTCTGGCCATGACCCCAACCAAGAGAACTAAAACAACAGAGAACTTCATTTGACCTTGTGGCATCACGCTCTAAATTAAACCGTTTATGACCTTTTCAAGACATTCATTTGTTCGCCGGTTTAGATGGAGCTTCGCATTGGCTCTTCTTCTTGCGGCGCCCCTCGTTTCTACCCTGTCGGCTCAGTACAAGGTAAGTTATCGGCTCGGCCTTGGCCTCGGATTCACCGACCCCAAACAGTTCAACGAATCTCTCTCAGCCCAGGAACTGGGTACCATCGGTTCCATGTGGTTTCCCCTCAACTACGATCTTTCTGTAAACATCTATCCTTCCCTTAGAGTCGGTTATAAGAAGTTGTCTACGCGCCTCATTACCTACAACAGGTCATCAGGTGATTACATTCTCCCCATCGTTTTTCGAGGAATCACAGCGGAATCCTACTTCACCTTTCGAAACCGGCTCGAAGCAATCTTTGGCATCTCCCCCATGTTCGGTTCCGCCGCTTTTATGAATAAAAAACTGACTGCCAGCGATGAGACCCTGGGGGTAGAGAGTTCCACCACAGCGGAAGTGACAAACAGCGCCTTTGGATTTTTAAGCTGGGTCGGGGTACGATTTTACCTCTTACCTTTCCTTTCTGTTGAGGGGAGCTCCGGTTATCTATACTCCAAGTTCGATGAATCCTGGAAGTCTGCCAGCGGCAGTACACCAATTTCGGGGCAGATCAAAATGTCGAAGCCGTTCCTGAGAGTAGCCGCCGTGGCGGGATGGTAATCGGTGAGGGCTATTCTTTTCGCGGCGCTGCTTATCAGCGGGGTGACGGCACAGGAACAGGAGCGCGGCGAACCGACCGCTCAGCCTGAAAATTCAACTTCAGAGCAACAAACATTCCTTGTCAGCTGTGAGCATCCGGTGATGAACAAAGCACGGACTGAGGGACTCGCTTCCTTAACCTGGAAAGAGACGCCCGTCTTTATCGCCATGAGCGTCCGGTGCAAACTGCAGGCGAGGCAGGCAAATGTGCAAATGCCGTTGGGACAGCTCTTTAAAGAGAAGCAGGTGCAGCGTCACGCGGAAGCGAAAACCATTTCGGGCCCCGGCTCATGCTGCGCCACCGTCACGGGATTGATTATGGTCTATTCTTTGCTTGGTACCCTTTTGGGCGCCTCGAAGTGATTTCGTCGGCTGAATCGGGAGTATGAATAAGACCGGCGCTCAAAGGGTTTGTTATCGATGCCACAGCAACTACCCGCTCCACGTTGCTGGGGCGCTTGCTTCCGGAGCAGGAGGTCGGGAGTTCGAATCCTATCGGGCGTACCAAATAATCCCACCTTCATAAAATCCCTTTAGCGAGAGGTTTTTCGTTAGTATAGTAAACTGACACACACCGCTTTAGAGCAGATTCCATATGGACAGCTTTAGTCATAACGGGATACAAATCTGTATCGATTCATATCTCGCATAAATTTTTCAATCCAAAAAGTAATTGATCCCCAATATTTGAAATCTTTAGTTTGAAAGTTAAATTTATCTCGAACCTGGTATAATTAATAAGAAGACTATTCATGAAAAAACTGTTAGCTGTTATCGCAGTCTGTTTGTCTACTGGTATATTAACTGGTCAGCAGGTTTATTGGTCGATCTATGAACTTAATATTGATCGAAAGAACAGGACTGCCGTTGTTGATTTAATGGATGAATGGTTTTCCAGTGAGGATTATTCTTCGAAAGCAAACGTAGCTCTATATCAGATACATTTTAGTGGGGCTGATAAAGATGTAACACATGAACTTCATTTCTTTTCTGAAGATTTATCAGAAATGAATAAACTGTATTCTGGCGATTATAACCCTAAATTTGATTTGTTTTTAACCAAATTGAATCAGCTCTCTGAAGGGAAAGATGCTTTTACAGGAAAATCATTAGTCCGGGTAAATCCAAAGGAATCGAAAGATCATTCATTTGTAGCTGTTTGGCTCCTAGATGTTCAAGATGCTGATGTCTACGCATCGGCGTTTGAAAAAATGGTGAACAAAACTAAAAAACTCAGATCTGGTCATCATTTTTCATTTGGTGCAACATTGTTTGGGATAGAGCCAGGAGTGAGTCACTATGTTCTCCATACTTTTGAATCATACCAGGAGATGATGGAAACAATGGAAAAATATCACGAGAACAAAGATTTCCAAGAATTTGCAAAAACAATTTCACCCATTCGAACAATGGTTTACAACATCACAAGAAATTTAGTCAAAAAATGGTAATAAGACATTTTTCGAACTGATCTATTTCAATTAAATAGCCTCCTCTCGGGGGCATTTTTATTTACGGGCTCCTTGCAAACTTTACGGCAATTACTCATTTCGAGAAAACAGGAACTTAATAAAGAAAGAGGGTAGCTTAACCGCTACCCTCTTTCTCTTTGAAAAATTCTACTAACGACAAATAATTAGATTAAACAATAATATGACAGTTATATCGAGAAGAAACTTTATAAAGGGGTCAGCACTTATTCCTATGATTAGCCCTATGGCTGCAATTGCTCGGTTATCTAATGATAATAATTACAAAATTGATGAAACTAAAGCTTGGATTCTTAAAGCAAGAAATTCCATCCCCACGACAAAAGACGCATTTTTCCAAACTGCTGGTATTGGTCCTTCTCCAAAATCGGTAATGGAAGCGGTATCAGAAAAAATGCATTTTCAAAATGAAGGTCCCGTGAATCCGCAGATTACCGAAGTGATGAGCGTTATTGAACCTAACTTACGTAAACACCTAAGCGAAGCATTTGGTTCGCATGAAAATGAAGTTGCATTAACACACAGCACTTCTGAAGGCATAAATATTGCGTCTTGGTCTATCAATTGGGAAAAAGGTGATGAAGTCCTGATAACAAATCAAGAACACCCTGCCAATATAATCCCCTGGTATTCTCTCTCAACACGCTTTGGTGTAAAAATAAATCGTCTAAACTTTGCCACAGGGACAGATATCATAGATGAAATTCAAAAAAAGGTAAATAACAAAACAAGGATGGTTAGTATTCCCCATGTTTCCCGCAATAACGGAAGAACCCTAACACGAGAAGAATCCGAACAGATAGCAAATATTTTACGAAAAAGAAATGTACGCTATCACTTGGATGGAGCTCAAGGACCATTATGTGTCCCATTTAATTTTCACGAACTTGAATGCGATTACTATAGTGCATGTGGGCATAAGTGGATATTAGGGCCAAAGGGGACGGGGGCATTTTTCTGCAGAAAAGAAATTTTGGATTCAACTCGATTAACTTGGACGGGATCACATAGTCATTCTACTATGGACCAAAAGGGCAATTATGAGCTTATTCCTGAAGCAAGACGCTTTGAGTTTGGTACCCGAGGATTAGCTACGTTTGCAGGTTTTGATGAAGCATTAAATTGGAACGAATCAATTGGAATTAGTCGAATTTTAAAACGTATCGATGATTTAGTCATTTATGCAATTCAAAATTGGACAAACAGGGGCTTTAAAGTGATATCACCAACCTCAAAAAATCAAAGATCTGGTGTTTTTGTGATTCAACTCCCAAATGAGTCTAATGGATGGGAAATCTATAATTCTCTAAGAGTAAATGAATCAACTTTTACGTCACCTGTAGATGGACCAAATCATCTAAGAGTTGCTATTCACTTCTTTAATACTCAAAACGAAATAAAAAAAACTTTTGATATTATTGAAGGTTACTGCAAGAAATAATATCAATCACGGGCTGGTTTCGGAGATTCAAAAATGAAAAGCCTCTGGCTAAAATAAAGGAGGAAAATGATGTCAATATTAGAGAAAATAGGGAAAGCACTTGATTCGCGTGATGAAGCGGGTTTGAATGACTGTTTACATGATGATTGCAAATTTACATTGCATGCAGCCGGGAGAGTTCTATCCAAACCCGAGGTTGTCAGCTGGGGTATGAGTGGAGACGTAAAAAGAAAAAACGTCAGGATTCTTTTCGAAAATGAAGATGTTGGTGTAGAGCACGCTTTTGTATCGTTTGATGATGGAAATAAACAAGCAGTCTTGGCGTTTTATACCTATAAGGATGGGAAAATATACACGGTTGAGACTGGTGCATCAAATTTGCCAAAATAGATACATGAAAAAGCTCGCGTAAAGTAAAACCCCCGCATCTCTGCAGGGG
>CEUZ01291869.1_pt1 | contig 12000 bp, 12 predicted proteins | sample 361511 | NCBI WGS metagenome assembly CEUZ01 (sample SAMEA2622822, study PRJEB7988) | marine metagenome | biome: marine biome (ENVO:00000447); feature: surface water layer (ENVO:00002042); material: "saline water (ENVO:00002010), including plankton (ENVO:xxxxxxxx)" | depth 5 m
TCTGGATCTAAAGCTGAAGTTGGTTCATCAAAAAGCATAATTTTAGGATTCATTGCTAATGACCTTGCTATTGCAACTCTTTGTTGTTGACCCCCAGATAATTGTCCTGGAAATTTATTTGCTTGTTCAGGAATTTTTACCTTCTCTAAATGCACCATAGCTAATTTTTCAGCTTCCTCTTTAGGCATTTTTCTTACCCATATTGGAGCTAGGGTTATATTTTCTTTTACAGTTAAATGTGGAAATAAATTGAACTGCTGGAAAACCATACCTACTTCTTGTCTAACAATATCAATATTTTTTACATTTCCAGTTAATTCTGTTCCATCTACAACTATTTTTCCTGCTTGGTGTTCTTCTAATCGATTAATACATCTTATCATGGTTGATTTACCAGAACCTGATGGACCACAAACAACAATTCTTTCTTTTTTGTTAACGGTTAAATCAACATCTTTTAAAGCTTGGAAATCACCAAACCATTTACTGACTTTTTCTAGTAATATTATTTGTTCTTCTTGCATTTTTATTGATATAATTGATTAATACATTTTTTTTATTATTTTTTCCAATGTTTTATCTATATGGTGGTGCATATAAAAGACCACCATTAAACCATAAAGCATTCATCCCTCTTTTGAGACCTAAAACTGAATTAATACCTACATTTTTTTCATATATAGTTGAATAATTACCTATTTCATTAATTATATTATAAGCCCAATCATTATCTAATTCCAACATATCCCCATAATTTCCTATTTTACCTAACAATCGTAAAGTTTCAGCATCTCCTGAAATTAATTTTTCTTCAATATTTTTTGAGTCTAAATTTTTTTCTTCTGCAATAATCAATACATTTAATGTCCATCTTACTAGATCGCTCCAATGATTATCTCCCTGTCTTACTACTGGCCCAAGTGGCTCTTTTGATATCATTTCAGGTAAAATCACATGATTGAATGAATCAGGCATATCAACTCTTGAAGTTGCTAAAACTGTTAGATCTCCTGTATATGAATCACATTTACCTTCAATATAATTGTCCTGACATTGTTGAAATGTTTCAAATGGTAAAGATTTATAATTCATATTGTTTTTTTCAAAATAATATTTAGTGTTTAATTCATTACTTGTTCCAGAAACCACGCATATTGTCGCTCCATCCAATTCATCAATACTTTTTATATCAAGAGATTTTGGGACCATAAAAACTTGACCATCATAAAAATTAATGCCTGCAAATTCAAATTCGAGATTCACATCTCTGCTAAAACTCCATGTAGTATTTCTTATAAGTACATCGATTTCTTTCAGTGCTAATAATGGAAAACGTGATCTACTATTCGTAGGAATAAAATTTACTTTATTTGTATCATTAAATATTGCAACGGATAATGCCTTACAAAGATCTACATCAAAACCCGACCAATTTCCTGAATCATTTGGGGCAGCAAATCCTATAAATTCTTCTGATACTCCACAATTTATAAAACCCCTTTCTTTGATTTCATCCAGTGTATTAGCATTAACTTCATTAAATATGCAAAAAAATTGAGCGAGAAAGATTAAAGAGCAAATTTTAATTTTTTTTAATAACATAATTTAATAATTATAGAGTATATATACTTTATATTAAATCTTAAAGAAAATTTATGAAAATTAAAACTCTAATAAATAAACTAGGAAGAAATTCAAAAAAACAAAAAGGGTTTATTAACCATCCAATTTATAAGGGTTCAACAATTGTTTTTAAAGACTATAAAACTTATAAAAAAGAAAAAAATATGTATCAAGCCTTGTATGGTTTAAATAAAACTCCACTTAGTGATAGCCTGGAATCATCATTAAAAAAATTATATGATTGTGATTCTGTTGTTGCAGTATCTTCAGGTTTAGCAGCTATATCTGTTCCTTTAATTTCCTTATTATCTAAAGATCAACATATAATTGTTACTGACTCTCTTTATTCACCTACTAGAAAATTTATCGAAGATCAATTATCGAAATTTAATATACAAGTTGATTATTATTCATCATCAAGATCAATTGAAAAAATGATTAAAAAAAATACCAAATTAATATTCATTGAATCTCCAGGAACGGCTACTTTTGAAATTCAAGATGTTCCAGCTATAACAAAAATAGCTAAAAAACATAATATTGCTACAATTGCAGATAATACTTGGGCTTCATTTTTTTATTGTAATCCATTCAAATTGGGTGTTGATATTGTAATTGAAGCTGCTACAAAATATATAAACGGACATTCAGATGTACTTCTTGGAATAGTGGCATCTTCAAAAAAATATTCAAGGACTATTAGAAATACTGCAAAAGGATATGGCATTTGTTGTGGGTCTGACGAATTATATTTATCACTAAGAGGTCTTAGAACTCTTCCAATAAGAATTGAAAAATCAGAAGAAAACGCTTTATTAATGGCAAGATATTTACAAAAGAATAAGTTTGTTTCGAAAGTTTTACATCCTGCATTAAAAACTAATGAAAACTATAAATTATGGAAAAGAGATTTTTCTGGTAGTAGCGGATTATTTAGCTTTGTATTAAATAAAAAATATTCTGAATCAAAAATTGAAAAATTTTTTAATAAATTAAGTTTATTTGAATTGGGATATAGCTGGGGTGGATATGAAAGTTTAATTACTTTTCCTGATATTTCTGAAAGAAAAGAAAAAAATTTATATAAGGGAAATATTATTAGGATTCATTGTGGACTAGCTGACATAAAAGATTTAAAGGCCGACATGGATATAGCTCTAAAAACTTTAGATAATAATTAAAATGGAAAAAATTAAATTTAATTCAGAAGGACTTATTCCAGTAATTATTCAGCAATATAATACTAAAGAAGTCTTAATGCTTGCATGGATGAACAAGGAATCGCTAGAAGAAACAATAAAAACTAATAAAACTTGTTTTTGGTCAAGATCTAGAAAAAAATTATGGAGAAAAGGAGAATCTTCAGGAAATATTCAAATTGTAAAAGAAATTAAAATTGATTGCGATCATGATACTATACTAATCAAAGTAGATACCAAAGGACCTGCATGCCATACAGGAAAAAATTCCTGTTTTTTTAATAAAATATAAATAATATATGTTTGATTTTTACTTTTATATTACTGCTATTCCAGCAGTAATGATTTTTGGAATTTCTAAAGGAGGATTTGCGGGTCCTATTACAATATTAGCAGTGCCTTTAATGTCAATGGCAATAAGCCCGGTAATTGCTGCAGGTATAATGTTGCCAATTTTAATAGTTATGGATATCACGGCATTATATTTTTACTGGAATAAGTGGAAAATTGAAATTGTAAAATTAATCATTCCACCATCCATAGTTGGAATACTCATTGGATCATTAACATTTTCTTATATATCTGATGACGGTGTTAGAATAATTATTGGCTCTATAGCAATATTATTTATTTTATTTACAGTTTTACAAAGTGGAAACTTACTTATAAAGCCAACAAAGAAAAAAGGGATGTTTTGGTCGACAATTGCTGGCTATACAAGTTTTTTAATTCATGCAGGTGGACCTCCATTAAATTTTTACTTACTTCCTCTAAAAATGGATAAAACTATATATGTGGCAACATTTACTTTAGCTTTTGCAATTATAAATGCAGTAAAATTAATACCTTATTATTTCTTAGGTCAATTAGCTACTTCAAATATGTTAATATCTTTAATATTATTACCTTTAGCTCCAATAGGAATAATAATAGGATATTATTTGCATAAAAAAGTTTCAGAAAAAATTTTCTATAATTTAATTTATTTTTTTCTAGCTATTGGTGGTATTAAATTAATATATGATGGAATTTTCTAATTATAAAATTTAGTTTTAATTTTTTTTTTAAAATTAGTTTTATAATTAGCTCTGCCCTTTTTTCTTAAACCAAAAGGACCAGGTATAAAAAGTGTCATTGTCTCTGTGTTAGGTTTTAAATCTACTCTATGAAGATGATCTGCTGATCTGAAACCAATATATCCAGGTCGTCTCCAAAATCTACCTTTATTTGTAGTCTCCCAATATCCTCCTTTTAAAATTATTGTGATATAAGGACATAAATGATTATGAACACCTTCACCATGATCATCGTCAAGCATTTTATGCAAAATTATATTAAAAGGAAACCATTTTGGCCTTTTCCTAAAAAGTAGGTAATATCTTTCCATCCAAGGTTTAGCTTTTTTAAATTGAGGATGAGATGGTCCTCTATCTAATACTATTTTTTTTCTACCAATTTTTTCTAATAATTTTAAAAACACACTAGAACAATATTAATTTAAGAATAATTTTCAATATAATTTATCCAGTTTATTAATTCTTTACTTCTAATATTTATGTCTAGAATATCATCTCCTATTTCTAATTCTTTTCCATCATTTTTATTTTTAACAACATCTTCCATAACATTAATTATTTTATCAGCATGATTATCATCTTTAAATATATTTTCTTTTATTAAAATTGACTTTCTAGCGGCTAATATTCTAGACATAATATTAAAATTAAATTCTGGATGATATTGTGTACCCCAAAAGTCTGCTCCATTTATCTTAAAAGTTAATGCTTGCACTTTACTATGATTATTTTCAGATAAAATATCTGATCCTTCAGGAATAGTTTCGATTTCGTCTAAATGCGAACAAAATGCATCAAATTTTTTACTTTTATTTGAATACATTTTATGTTCTGAGCCGATTTGATTAATTTCAATATTTCTTGCAAAAATCATTTCTCTTCCTTTAGGATTTTTTCTAACTACACCTCCGGCTGCTTGAACATAAATTTGTAAACCCCAACAAGTTCCAAAAATATTAACATTGCAATTTAAAGTTTCTTTAGCTAACTCAATTTGTCTCAAAATCGGAGGAGTAGAATCATATATATTTAAACTACTACCGGTCCAAATAATGCCATCAAAATCATTTAGAGATAAACCAATCGGTAAAAAATCAATTTTTTTTCCTGGATGAATTGTAATTATATCAAGAGGAGTTTTCGAAATTGACTTTAAGGTATTAGAGTAATGCTCAAAAGCATCTATGCAATTAGCATCATTTAGACTTTTCCAACCATTATAATCATAGCCATCAACCATTAATATTTTTAAAGTCATTTTATTATAAAAAAAATAATTAAATATAACTATTTTATTAAAATATTATTACAAGTAAAATTTTTGAATATTTGGCGCGCCCGGGAGGATTCGAACCTTCGACCCTCGGTTTAGAAAACCGATGCTCTATCCAACTGAGCTACGGGCGCATATAATATTACTATTATATTAATTGGAGCAATTATTCAAATAATGGGATAATTTTCATATTATTTACGTCTATTAATCCTTTATTTGTTAATCTGAATTCTGGAATCACTGAAAGTGGTAATAGATTAAATCCCATATAAGGTATAGTGCATTTATATTCATCCCAATTTTTTTTAAAATTCTTTGTTTCTTCAGCAACATTTGATGCTCTTTTATCTGATAACAACCCAGCTATAGGTAAATCAACCTTAGAAATTATTTTTTTATTATCAACTATTATAATGCAACCTTGAGATTTTTTAATTTCCTCAAGAGCAAAAATCATATCATCCTCATTTGTACCTGCAATTATTACATTATGAGCATCATGGCCTACGCTACTCCCTACTGCTCCAGATTTCAAATTGAAATCTTTAATAAAACCATAAGATATTTCATTTGTTTTTCCGTACCTTTCAATTACTGCTAAATGCGTGAGATTTTGTTCTTCAATAATTTCTGACCAGCTATTAATATTTTTTTGAATTTTAATTTTTACATGTTTAGTTATTATTCCAGGTAATTCAGTTTTTATAGTATTTATGGATACAGGAGATTTAGGAATCTCAGGAATTAGTTTATGAATTTTAGAAATATTAATCGTTTTATAAGCCTTATTCGGATATTTATATCTTTTTTTATCTAGTTGCTCTTCTAATATTGATGTAATTTTTTTATCTTTAACTACGAGCTTGCCTCCTAACCAAGTATTTTGAACTTCAAAATTTTTATTTAAAAGTACTATATCTGCTCTTCTTCCACCCCCTAAGGCTCCGTAATTTTGATCAATATTATATCTATGGGCTGGGTGTAATGATCCCATACTCCAAGATGAGACAGCTTCGATTCCAGAATTTATTGCTTCACGAGCTACCCAATCTAGTCCAAAATTAAAAATATCATGGGCATCTCTATCGTCGGTACAAATACATACTCGCTTATTACTTGCACCCATCTCTGTTATTGCTTTAATTGCTTCAGGTAAACTATGCCAAGGTGTATCAGGATTTCCTCCTCTTAAAAAAATCCATAAACCTGAATCTAATAAATCAAGTGTTAAATTTTTTTCCTCAGATTCATGTGTATCTGTAATGCCACTTGCTGCATAAGCTGAAACAAATTCTCTTCCAAAAATATGCCCTGAAATAGGTTTATTTCTTTTTAAAGATTCAGAAATTATTTCATGACTTCTTTTATTTCCTTTGCATACAGATACAAAATCCATCTTTTCACCCAATGCAAGAGCTTCAGGCCATTTATCAAAAAGTTTTGCTATCTTTTGCGCATCTAAATCGCCACCTGCAGTCTCAATAAGATTATTTGTTGCTGGAATAGTGCTAGGAATAGTTAAAAAAATTGATAAAGGAGATTCTCTACAATCTTCTAACATCCATTCAATTCCTTCAACATCACAGACATTACCAATTTCATGACTGTCACAAAATATTGTTGTAGTACCATTTAATAATGCTGGTTCAGAATAAGCGCAACCTGTCATCATGCTACTTTCTATATGCATGTGAGGATCAATTAAACCTGGCGCTAAAATTCCTTCTTCAGCATCGTAAGTTACTATATTATTATTAAAATATTTTTTTGAATCTCCTTTATTTTTAATTGCTGCAATTCTTCCTTTTGATATCCAAAGTTCTTTGTTATTTAAAATTTTATCAGTATAAACTGATAAAATATTACAATTATCAATAACTAAATCAGGTTCTCTTGTTGCAGAAGCAACTTCTGATAAAGTAAGAGTACATTCAGATAAAGGTTCTACTAAAAATCGATTTATCATTATAACTAATTAATGAGTCCAAGGTTCTTTTTTTTTAAATGAAAAATTATCAGAATATTTTTTTGGAATTATTTTTCTCTCATTTGGATAGATAATTTCATATTGATAATTATTTTTTTTTGCCCATTCAATAGCTTTTTCTTTAGTTTCAAAAAAAATTTTAACTTGACTCATTGTATCTTTAGATGAATTCCAACCCATTAAAGAATCCTTATCTATATCTTTTTCTGAAATATATTCTGCTATCCATTTTTTAGTCTTATTTCTTCCAGACTGCATTGATGTTTTAGCGGGTTTATATATCTTTAATGTCATTTATAATTTATAATTATTTTAGATATAATAACAGATTTAAAAATTAATTAACAGTTTCAAGAATTGTCGCTATTCCCTGACCTAAACCAATACATTGGGTAGAAAGAGCATATTTTTTTTTCTCTCTATTTAATAAACTAGCTGCTTTAGCAACTATTCTAACTCCCGTAGCTCCTAAGGGATGACCTAGAGCAATTGCTCCTCCGTCAATATTAACTTTTTCAGGTTTAATATTTAATTCCTTTATGCAAGCAATTGATTGAGAAGCGAAAGCTTCATTTAATTCAATAATATCAATATCGTCTATTAATAAATTTGCTCTACTTAAAGCTTTTTTAGTTGCACCTATAGGTCCTAAACCCATTAATTCAGGAGGACATCCATTAACTGCTGTTGAAATTATTCTTGCTAATATATTTAAATTGTTTTTTCTTGCATAATTTTCTTCACAAATTAGAGTAGCTGATGCTCCATCAGTTAATGGTGAGGAAGTACCAGCTGTAATAGTACCTTTTTCATCAAAAGCTAATTTTAAACCACTTAAAATATCTTGGGATGTATTAGGTCGTATTGTTCCATCTTTATTTATTCTTTTTTGATCGATAATTATTTCTGTAATTTCATTTTTAAAATTTCCTTCGATTTCTGCTTTGTGAGCATTAGTATGACTTTTGATAGCAAATTCTTGCTGAATTTCCCTATCCAAATTATATTTCTTTGCAACATTTTCAGCAGTTTCTCCCATAGACATATACACGTTAGGGTTATCATTTTTAAGTTTTGGATGTGGTGAAAAATTTAAACCATTGATAGGCACACTTGACATACTTTCTATACCACAACAAATAAAAACTTTTCCTGAATTCATAGCTATAGCTCCAGCAGCATTATGAATTGCTTGCATTGATGATCCACACCATCGATTAACTGTCATTCCCGATACATGTTCGGGCATATTTGTCATAAAGGTAACTATTTTTGCAATATTATAACCTTGTTGACCTTCAGGATAAGCACAACCCGCTATTATATCTTCTATATCATTAATTTTGACATTTGTATTTTTAACTAAGTCATTAATTACTTGAGACAAAATATCTTCAGGCCTAATATTGGCTAATTCACCTTTTGTGGCTATTGTAAAAGGTGATCTTTTAAATCCAACAATAACAGCATTATTCATCTTCTGTAAATTCCATTAAACTATGAACTTTAATTCCCATATTAGACAATTTTTCGTATCCTTTTAAATCTGTTAAATTTATAATAAAACCTGCTCCGACTATATTTTTATTTTCAAATTTTTTTATTAAATCAACTGCTGCTATAGCTGTACCTCCTGTTGCCAAAAGATCATCTATTATTAATAAATTTTTATGATTAACAAGTGCATCTTTATGGATATGCATTTCTGTAGAACCATATTCTAAAGTATATGATACTTTATAAGTAGCTCCTGGTAATTTATCTGGTTTACGTAAAGGAATAAATGCAGTTTTTAATTTGTAAGCAATCGCTCCAGCCATTATAAATCCCCTAGATTCAATACTTAAAACAGCATCAATATCAATATTTTTCCAAGGCTCAGTCATCTGATCAATTACTTTTTCAAAATTTTCAGAATTTTGAAGAAGAGAAGTTATATCTCTAAATCTAATACCTTTAACTGGATAATCTAAAATCGTTCTGACGTCCTTTTTCATTTATAATTAATCATATCCTTTATTGAAAAAATTGTTATTGGTGCAAAATTATTTTCACAATCATATGTTATAGTATGAGGGAATTTTTTAAAAGCTTCAGATATTTTACCATCAGTACCTAAATTGCTTTCAAATAAAGATAACATAAGTTTATTAGGATTTGCATGTGGAGCTAAAGATCTCATATATTTTATATTTAATTCTATATTATAAGGATTAATTTTACATAAAATAAAGGTTGCTGTCGCCATTGATCTAGAAATTCCGCACCAGCAATGGATTACCATAGGGGTTTTTTGATCCCAAGATTCTACAAAATCAATTATTTCATCAATATGTTTTTTGTTTGGTAAAATTTGATTATCTAAAGAATTTGATTTAGTAATTTTTCCTTTTTTTCGATGTATTAAATTATCTTTTTTTATTTCAATAATATCGTCAAAACCGAGTTTAAGATGATTTTTAACATTTTGCGGAGTTTGAGGTGCAAAACCTGGGTCAATCACAGAAATTAAATGACTTGGATTAACGCTTAAACAAACATCTGAATGATCTTTTAAAGAAGTTACAATAACCATAAATAAATATAAAAAAGGGGTTTATTAACCCCTTTTTCTTAATAATTAAATATATATTTTTTCCTATATATCAGAAAGTATTTCGTTAGCTTTCTTATTTAAATCGTTCAGCAAAGATTCAACATCACCACCTTTTATAATTTCAGCCATAACATCTTCTACCTCACCTCTTACAACATCATAAGCTGGAACTGCAGGCTCAGACATTGAATATTTAAGTAGGCTAAATCCTTCTTTATATTGAGGAGACATTTTCATAATGTCTGCAACTGATTTTCGCGAAGGAAAATATCCTGATTTTTCTGCCCAATATGATTGTTGATCAGGACTAGTGAAATGTTTCATGAAAAGCCATGCCGCGAGTTGTTTTTTTGGATCTCCAGAATTACCTATAGATAAACTAGCTCCATAGAGATTTTGCCTAGGCTCAGAAGTTGAGTGTCCTAAAGGACCAACATTCCAATCAAAATTAGCTCCTTTTTCAACTGCTGACTTATAATATTTTAAACCAGAAATTGATGATATTGAAAACATTGCATTACCTGCTCCATACTCTGTTTGATTAGCATATTTTTCAGTAAAAGTTTTCATACATCCTTTTGAAGATAGTTCTGATAACAATTTTCCTGCCTTAATTGCTTCTGAAGAATTATATGTGTACTGAACTTTTTCTTTATCAAAAACATCCCCTCCATAAGCAAAAGTTAAACTAGCAAAAGTACTTGCATCAATATCTATTAACCACCCAACACTACTTTCAGGTGTAGTTGCTTTACTAAAAGGATTTTTTGTAGCCGCACAGGCAATCTCTAAAAATTCTTCTGGTGTTTTTGGAGGACCTGAAAAGCCAAGTTCTTTTAACCAATCTACATTATAATATAAAAGTTCCATTGACCTTTTTGGAGGAAAGCCTAATCTTACTCCACCTAAAGAAGGAAAAATATCCTGAGAAATAAATCCAGGATAAAAATCATCTAACTCATCAGTGGTTAATCCCCATTTTTTACTATTAACTAAAGGTCTCATATCTATGACACCTTCTTTAGCTAAATAAAAATCTGCTGCTTGATTTTGATATGCCACAACTATATCAGGAACTTCTGCTGTACCTACAACTGTAAGCATTTTTTCATATATTTGACCATAATGACCTTGATGACTTCCACTAACAGTAATACCCCATTCATTATTAGAATTAAAATCATTAATAATATCAGTCAATGCTTCTTCTCTTGATCTTGTGTGTTGATACCAATAATTAATTTTGACACCACTTGGGTCAACATTTTCATAACTAACATTGCTAGATGTAGATAGTTTATCTGAATCTCTTTGACTATACCACAAGCCAAAACCAACAATTGCTATGATTACTATTCCTATTAATATTCCTTGTGTATTTTTGCTCATAAACGCCCCTTTAATAATAATATAAAAATAAATTATATTGTTATTGTTATAAATATATTACAAAATTGTATTAATGGGATTGCAATAATATGTATAAATGGTGGATAATTATCCTTTAATTCCTAGAGTTGCTATACTGTCAGTAAATTGTTTTTGAGTAAAAAAGTAGACAATTAAAACAGGTATAATGCTTATTACTGAAGCCGCCATTAAAAGATGAGTGTCTGGACCTGCTTCGGTAATGAAACTATATATACCTACAGTAAGAGGTCTCCATTGTTCTGTAGTAGTCACAATCATCGGCCACATAAATGAGTTCCAAGCGCTTATAAAACCAAATAATCCTACTGTAAAAATGATTGGTTTACTCATAGGTATAACTATTGTTATTAGGAATCTAAAATGTCCACAACCATCCATTTTAGCTGCTTCCCATAACTCATTTGGAAATTTTAAAAAAAATTGTCTTAATAAAAAAATACTAAAAGCATTAGCCATTAATGGAACTGTAATACCTTGAAGAGAATTCATCCATGATGGTCCAAATGGTAATGGAATAACATCACCTCTAATTATTAAAACATGAGGCATAATAGTTACTACTTCAGGTATCATCATTGTTGAAAGAATAACAAAAAAATAAAAATTTCTACCAGGAAAATTAATTTTTGCAAAAGCATAGGCAGCAAAAATAGAAGTGATTAGTAATCCAAAAACACTAACAAAAGTTATAATAAAACTATTTATTAAATATTTAGAAAATTTTCCTTCATTCCAAGTAGTTGAATAATTAATCCATTGAGGTGATTCAGGAATTAAGGATCGATTTATTGTTTCTCCAATTGTCATTAAAG
>CEUZ01089560.1_pt1 | contig 11999 bp, 7 predicted proteins | sample 361511 | NCBI WGS metagenome assembly CEUZ01 (sample SAMEA2622822, study PRJEB7988) | marine metagenome | biome: marine biome (ENVO:00000447); feature: surface water layer (ENVO:00002042); material: "saline water (ENVO:00002010), including plankton (ENVO:xxxxxxxx)" | depth 5 m
ATAAATTCTGATGAAACTTCTTTATCCATACCTGGCGTAATATGATCCAAAAACTCAACAACTTGAACTTCTGCACCTAATCTTGACCATACAGATCCCATTTCTAAACCAATATATCCTCCTCCTACAATAATCATTTTCTTTGGAACTTTATCTAACTTTAAAGCGCCTGTTGATGAAACTATTATTTTTTCATCTATTTCTATTCCAGGTAAAGAGGTAGGTACTGAACCTGTAGCTATTACTGTTTTTTCTGACTCTATTATTGTTTCTTTATTTTGTTCATCTTTTATTAATATTTTATTTTTAGATTTAAAACTTCCATGACCTTTAAAATAGGTAACCTTATTTTTTTTCAATAAAAACTCTACGCCCTTTGTTAAGACAGTTACAGCTTTGTCTTTACTCTTCATCATTTTATCAAGATTGAGTTTTACATCTCCAACTTCTATACCTTTATTAGCTAAACCTTTCACTTTGTGAAATTCTTCTGACAAATTTAATAAGCTCTTTGAAGGAATACATCCTACATTTAAACAAGTGCCTCCTAGAGATCCTCTAGACTCAATACAAGCAGTTTTTAGACCTAATTGAGCAAGTCTAATTGAACAAACATATCCTGCTGGTCCTCCACCAATTAAAGTAACATCAAATTTTTCTTTCATTTAAATATCTAAAAATAATCTTCTTGGATCTTCTAAATTTTCTTTAACTGTTTTTAAAAATGATACAGATTCCTTGCCATCAACTATTCTATGGTCATAAGATAAAGCTAGATACATGATTGGCCTAATCTTTATTTCTCCTTCAACTATATGTGGTCTTTCAATAATATTATGCATTCCTAAAACACCTGATTGGGGAGGATTTAATATTGGGGTAGAAAGCATTGAGCCGTATACTCCACCATTAGTTATTGTAAAAGTTCCACCCTGTAAATCTTCTATAGATAACTTTCCTAAGTTAGCTTTTTCTGACAAAGATTTTATACTACTTTCTATTTCGGCAAATGACATTTCATCTGCATTTTTTATTACTGGTACTACAAGACCTTTATCTGTACCAACTGCAATACTGATATTATAATAATTTTTATAAATTATTTCTTCCCCTTCAATTTCTGCATTTATTACTGGAAATAATTTTAGCCCTACTACGCAAGCTTTTACAAAAAAAGACATGAAACCCAGTTTGATATCAAATCTTGATTTGAAATCTTCTTGGTTTTCTTTGCGCATTGCTATTATATTTGTCATATCTACTTCATTAAAAGTGGTTAATAAGGCAGCATTTTCCTGTGCTTGTTTTAGTCTTTTAGCAATAGTCTGTCTAAGTTTTGTCATTTTAATTCTTTCCTCTTCTCCAAAATTAATTTTTCTTTGATTTGGTTTAGGAGAAGTTCCCATCAAATTAATTAAATCACTTTTTAAGACTCTACCATCTCTGCCTGTGCCTTTGATATTTTCAATATCAATTTTTCTCTCTGAAACAATTTTTCTTACTGCAGGTGATAGAATTGTATTTTTATTTAAATTATTTTTAACCTCATTTAGCAATATAAGAGGCTTTTCTTTTTCTTTATTTAAAATAAGTGGATCTTCTTCATTTTTTTTCTTATTAATTGCATTTATCTCATTTTTTTTTTCAATTTCTAAATTAATTATATTATTAGAATTTGTATCATTATTTTTATTTTGCTGCTTACTAGCATCATTAGCTTCAGAAATTATTCCTAATTCAGCTCCCACTTCTACAGTTTCTCCATCATTGGACTTGATTTCAGATAATATTCCATTAATAGGTGAAGGAACTTCTAGACTAACCTTGTCGGTTTCTAATTCTACAATTGGTTCATCTACTTTGACTTGTTCTCCTTTTTTTTTAAGCCATTTTCCAACTGTAGCTTCAGTAATACTTTCGCCTAATACTGGTACTAATAATTTTTGGCTCATTTTTTATATACTCTTTCAATAATTTCTTTTTGTTGGCTTAAATGTCTATTTGCATAACCAGTAGCTGGTGATGCAGCAGGATTTCTTCCAATATAAGAAATATTATTATTTTTAGCTCCAATATAATCTAATGTCCATTGAATATAATCCCTTACTGAAAACCAAGCACCCATATTTTTAGGCTCTTCTTGGCACCAATAAAATTTTGCATTTTTGGCATATGGTTTTGTTTCTTTTACTAAGGATTTTACTGGAAATGGATATAATTGTTCAATTCTTAATAGTACTACATCGTTAATTTTTAATTCTTCTCTTGCCTCTAATAAGTCAAAATATATTTTTCCTGAGCAAATTATAACTTTTTTTATTTTTTCTGGTTTTTTTAATTCTATAAATCCATTCTTTCTTTCAAATGCGTGGTCCCATAATATTCTATGAAAAGAATTTTTTTTTCCAAAATCTTCAAGGTTTGAAACACAATACTTGTTTCTAAGTAAAGATTTAGGAGTCATAATAACTAAAGGTTTTCTAAAATCTCTATGGATTTGTCTTCTTAATGCGTGAAAATAGTTTGCAGGAGTCGTGCAATTAATTACTTGTATATTTTCTTGAGCACACATTTGTAAAAATCTCTCTAGCCTTGCAGAAGAGTGTTCGGGTCCTTGCCCTTCATATCCATGTGGTAATAGCATTACTAAGCCAGATGCTCTAGACCATTTTCTTTCACCAGATGAAATAAATTGATCAATGACGACTTGGGCTCCATTAGCAAAATCCCCAAACTGTGCTTCCCATATAGTTAAAGTCTCTGGTGATACTAAACTATAACCATATTCAAAACCTAAAACTGCTAACTCAGATAAAAGACTATCTACGATTTCAAAATTTTTTTGTTCCTGTGAAATGTGATTTAAAGGTACATATCTTGAATTATCCAACTGATTTCTTAAAACAGAATGTCTTTGGCTAAAAGTACCTCTTCCAGAATCTTGTCCTACTAATCTTACTGGATATCCTTCAATTAACAAAGAGCCAAACGCTAGAGCCTCAGCATTTGACCAATCTATATTGTTTTTTAAAAATTTTTCATGTCTTTGATTAAAAATTTTCATTATTGTTTTATGAACATTTAGCTTTTCATCAATTTTATTAATTTTTTTAGATATTTTTGTTAGTAATGAAATATCTACTCCAGTAACTCCTCTTTTGTCTTTACCTTTTTGTGGTTTATATCTAGACCAAGTACCTTCATACCATTCTAATTTTGGATTATAATCTTTTGCAGTTTGAAATTGTTCGTCTAATAAAGATTTGAAATTAGAAATTTCCTTATCATAAAATTCTTTTGATATTGTATTTTCTTCAATTAATTTATTTGAATAAATTTGTAATGTTGTTGGATGAGATCGTATTTTTTTATACATTAAAGGTTGTGTAAAAGATGGCTCATCTCCCTCATTATGTCCAAATCTTCTGTAACAAATCATATCTATTACAACATCTTTTTTGAATTTCTGTCTAAACTCTATTGCAATTTTAGCACAATGAACTACTGCTTCTGGATCGTCTCCATTACAATGCAATATAGGGGCATCAACAACTTTTCCTAAATCTGATGGATAGGGACTTGATCTTGCAAACCGTGGGCTTGTTGTGAAGCCTATTTGATTATTTACAATTATATGAATTGTTCCTCCGGTATTATGCCCTTTAAGTCCTGACATAGCAAAACATTCGGCAACAACTCCTTGTCCTGCAAAAGCAGCATCTCCATGAATTAGAATAGGAATAACTTTTTTTCTATTTAAATCATTATGAAAAAATTGTTTAGCTCTAGTTTGTCCCAATACGACAGGATTTACAGCTTCTAAATGTGAAGGATTATCTGTTAAACTAACATGAACTGAATTTCCATCAAACTCTCTATCAGATGAAGCTCCTAAATGATACTTTACATCACCCGTAGAGTCTTTTTTTGAAATTAATTCACCTGTAAACTCATTAAAAATTCTTTTATAAGATTTTTGTAAAACGTTTGCCAAAACATTTAATCTTCCTCTATGTGGCATACCAATTTTAACTTCCTTAACTCCTAATTGTCCTCCTCTTTTAATTATTTGTTCTAATGCTGGAATTAAAGACTCTCCTCCATCTAATCCAAATCTTTTTGTTCCAACATATTTTTTTGCTAAAAATTTTTCAAATCCTTCTGCTTGTATTATTTTGTTTAAAATAGCTTTTTTTCCTCTTTCAGTGAATTGTAATTGATTTTCTTCATTCTCCATTCTTTCTCTTAGCCAAATTTTTTCAATTGGATCAGAAATATGCATAAATTCTACACCAATAGTCGAACAATAAATTTTTCTCAACTTTGACATTATTTGATTTATTGATGCATAACCTAAATCCATATATGAGTTTAAATAAATTTTTCTGTCATAGTCTTCTTTCTTAAATCCGTGCTCTGAAGGGTGAAGCTCATCTAAATATTCTCTTTTCATCATTCCTAAAGGGTCTAATTTTGCAATTAAATGTCCTCTTATCCTATATGCTCTTATCAAGGCTATGGCTTTAATAGAGTCTATTTTTTGTTTTTCTAAAACTTCGGTGCTTAGATTATTATTTTGATCTTTATTTTTTTTTAAATTTTTTTGAAGATTTTTTATTTCAATAACTGATTTATTATTTTTTGGTTTCCAGGATGGTCCTTCTAGTTCCTTTGTAACTGAATGTATGTCTTCGTTTAGTTCCTCAAAATAATTTCTCCAACTGATTGGTAAACTTGGATCTTTGTTAATGAACTTTATATACATTTCATCAATAAAAGAACTATTGGCCTTACTTAGAAAAGACGTTTTTTTATATTCTAGATTTTTTGAAGAACTCATTAATTTATTTTATTATTATAATATCTGAAAATAAATTTTAAAGTGACAATTTATGCAAAAGTGTTTTGCCAATTTCTGCTGGCGATTTTGCTACAGTAATTCCAGCTTCTTCCATAATTTTTATTTTTTCTTCTGCTCCACCTTTTCCTCCAGATATAATAGCCCCCGCATGGCCCATTCTACGACCAGCTGGAGCAGTCAGCCCAGCAATAAATCCCACTATTGGTTTTTTTATTTTACAATTTTTTACATATTCTGCTGCTTCTTCTTCTGCTGTTCCGCCAATTTCTCCAATCATAAGAATTGATTTTGTTTCTTCATCATTTAGGAATAATTCGAGACAATCAATAAAATTTGTGCCATTTATTGGATCACCACCAATTCCAATACAGGTTGATTGTCCTAGTCCATTTTCTGTTGTTTGTGCAACAGCTTCATATGTTAGAGTTCCAGATCTTGATACTATACCTACTGAACCTTTTTTATGAATTGCGCCTGGCATAATTCCTATTTTACATTCATCAGGGGTAATTATTCCTGGACAATTAGGTCCTATTAACTTTACATTTGAATTTGTTAATTTTTTTTTTATTTTGATCATATCAAGAACAGGAATTCCTTCAGTAATACATACTATTAAGTCTATTGATGCATCTATTGCCTCATTGATAGCAGCTGCAGCAAATTTAGCTGGTACATAAATCATTGTAGCATTTGCACCTGTTTCATCTTTAGCTTCTTTAACTTTATTAAAGACTGGCCTTCCAAGATGAGTTTGACCACCTTTTTTTGGAGTGACTCCTCCTACTATATTTGTTCCATATTTAATTGCCTGATCAGAATGAAAAGTTCCATGGGTTCCGGTAAAACCTTGGCAAATAACTTTTGTATCTTTATTTACTAATATTGACATAATTTACTTTATTGCATTAACAATTTTTTTTGAAGCATCTGATAAATCAGATGCTGAAATAATTTTTAATCCTGAATTATCTAATATTTTTTTTCCCTCTTCAAAATTTGTTCCTGCTAATCTTACTACTAAAGGTACCTCTATGTTAATTTCTTTCGCTGCTTCAACTACTCCTTGCGCAAGAACATCACATCTCATTATTCCTCCAAATATATTAATTAGAATTCCTCTAACATTTTTATCTGATAGTATAATTTTAAATGCTGCTGAAACTTTTTCTTTAGAGGCTCCACCTCCAACATCTAAAAAGTTTGCAGGTTCTTCTCCATGAAGTTTAATGATATCCATAGTGGCCATTGCTAAGCCTGCTCCGTTGACCATACAGCCAATACTTCCATCTAATTTAATATAAGATAAATCATATTTACTTGCCTCTATTTCAGTTTCTTCCTCTTCAGTTAAATCTCTTAATTTTAAAATATCTGGATGCCTAAATAATGCATTGTCATCAAAATTCATTTTTGCATCTAAACAAACAATTTTATTATCTTTTGTTAAAATTAATGGATTTATTTCAATTAAATTTGCGTCAGTTTCAATAAACATTTTGTATACTGATTTAATTAAATTCATAGCTTGTTTTTTTGAATCAATATTTAAGTTAAATATTTCAACAATTTTTTTACAATCTTCTTCGGATATTTCTTCTTCTAAATTTACCTTAGTTGTAATAATTTTTTGTGGGTTATTTTTTGCAACCTCCTCAATATCCATTCCACCTTGGTCACTTGAAATAAATGCAATCTTAGAACTTGATCTATCAACTAAACATGAAAGATAAAATTCTTTATCAATTTCAGTTGATTCTTCTACGTAAAGTCTTTTAATTTCTTTTCCTTCAGGTCCTGTTTGATGGGTGATCAAATTTTTACCCAACATATTTTCCGCTGCAGTGCTTAATTCTTCTATGGAATTTAAAATTTTTACACCTCCTGCTTTTCCTCTTCCACCTGCGTGAATCTGTGCTTTTAAAACATATTTTTCTGTTTTTAGTAATTTTGCTTTTTCTATCAATTCACCAACTGAAAAAGCAAAAATACCATTGGGTACGGTTGCTCCATATTGTTTTAAGAATTGTTTAGCTTGGTGCTCGTGAATATTCATTATTATTTTGAAAGATCTTTATCAATTTCTATAGCAGCTTCCCACAATTTTTTGACAGCGTCTATTGAATTCATAAATTGGCTTTTTTCATTTTCATCTAAGCTTATCTCCTCAATCTTTTCCACGCCTTGTTTTCCAATTATTACAGGTACACCAGCAAAAACATTTTTTACACCATATTCTCCATTAAGCTGAACAGCGCAGGGAAGTAATTTTTTTTGATCTTTTAAATATGCTTCAGCCATTTCAACGCCTGATGCTGCAGGTGCATAAAATGCTGAGCCACTTTCTAAATATTTTACTATTTCAGCTCCTCCATCTCTAGTCCTTTGATTTATCTCTTCTAATCTTTTTGAAGATAATATTCCCTCTTTAACTAAATCTAACAATGGTTTGCCTGAAACTTTTGTGTGTCTTGGTAATGGTACCATTGTATCTCCGTGTCCTCCCATCACCATTGCTTCAATTTCTTTAACAGGAACATTAAGCTCTAAAGATAAAAATAGTTTAAATCTTGAACTGTCCAAAATACCTGCCATTCCAACTACTTTTTTTGAAGTTAATCCTGAATACTTTTGAAAAGCCATTACCATTACATCTAGAGGATTGGTAATGCATATAACAAATGCATCTGGTGCATTTTTTTTTATACCTTCGGCAACTTGTTTAATAATTTTAAGGTTAATACTAAGTAGATCGTCTCTACTCATTCCAGGTTTTCTAGGAACTCCTGCAGTAATTATAACTACATCTGAGTTTTTAACTTCTTCATAATTTTTAGTTCCAATAAATTTTACATTAAATCCATCTACCGAAGATGACTGAGCTATATCAAGAGCTTTTCCTTTAGCAATACCTTCTGCTACATCAAACATTACAACTTCATCAGCTAATTCTTTTATACCTATTAGATGAGCTAAAGTTCCTCCAATTTGTCCAGACCCAATTAAAGAAATTTTTTTCATTATTATTTCATTGTTGGCATTATAAATTCTGGATCAGATCTTACTCCTGATGGCCATCTCGAAGTCACTGTTTTAAGCTTAGTATAAAATCTTACTCCTTCAGGTCCGTGCATATGTTGGTCTCCAAAAAGAGATCTTTTCCAACCACCAAAGCTATGAAATGCCACTGGAACAGGAATTGGAATGTTAATTCCAACCATTCCAACTTTTATTTTATTTGCAAAAGTTCTTCCTACATCTCCGTCTCTAGTATAAATGCTTGTACCATTTCCAAATTCATGATCATTAATTAATTGAGTTGCTTCGTCAAAATCTTTAGCTCGAACAACTGATAATACTGGTCCAAAAATTTCTTCTTTATATATTCTCATATCTTTTTTAACATTATCAAATAAACATCCGCCAATATAAAATCCATTTTCATAGCCTTGTAGATTAATATTTCTTCCATCAACTACCAACTTTGCACCTTCTTTAACTCCTAAATCAACATAACCTTTAACTTTTTCTAAGTGTTCTTTGGTAACTAAAGGTCCCATTTCAGAATTTTTATCCAAGCCAGGTCCAACTTTTAATGATTCAACTTTTTTTGCTAGATTTGAGACTAGTTTATCGCCAATATTTCCAACTGCTACTGCAACCGATTGTGCCATACATCTTTCGCCTGCAGAACCGTATGCTGCTCCCATAAGACCATTAACAGCTTGATCTAAATCACAATCTGGCATTATTACACAGTGATTTTTTGCACCTCCTAATGCTTGAACTCTTTTTTCATTTTTTGCAGCATTTTCATATATATATTTTGCAATTGGAGTTGAGCCTACAAAACTGACAGCTTTAATATCTTTGTTTGTTAAAATAGCATCTACAACTTCTTTATCTCCATTTATGACATTAAAAACTCCATCAGGTAAACCAGCCTCTTTGAAAAGTTCGGCAAGCTTCAAAGAGCAAGATGGATCTTTTTCTGAAGGTTTTAAAATAAATGTATTTCCACAAGCTATTGCCATTGGAAACATCCACATAGGAACCATTGCTGGAAAATTAAAAGGAGTTATGCCCGCACAAACTCCAAGTGGCTGTCTCATCGACCAACTATCTATATTAGTGCCAACATTTTCTGTAAATTCTCCTTTAAGCATTTGTGGTATTCCACATGCAAATTCAACTACCTCTAAGCCTCTAGTTAATGATCCTTTGGCATCTTCATAAACTTTACCATGTTCAGAAACTATCATTTTTGTTAACTCATCTGAATTCTTTTCTATAAGTTCTTTATATTTAAAAATTATTCTAGCTCTAACAATAGGTGGTTTTGAAGACCACTCTTCAAAAGCTTCTGTAGCAACTTTAACTGCATCATTTAAATCTTCTGAAGTTCCAAGTTTTACCTCAGCCTCTTGAACTCCAATAGCAGGATTAAAGACTTTTCCTGTCCTATCAGATTTTCCAGGAATAATTTTTCCATTTACAAAGTGTTGAATTAATTTCATGAGTAAAATTATTTAATTAAGTAATTAGACTGTTGCAAGCATTTTTTTTATAGATGCTATAGCTTTTGCTGGATTTAACCCTTTTGGGCATGCATTTGTACAATTCATTATTGTATGGCACCTATAAAGCTTTAATTCATCTGCAACCTTTTTTAATCGTTCCTTTCTATCCTCATCTCTGCTATCTATTATCCACCTGTATGCTTGAAGTAAAACTGCAGGACCTAAATATTTGTCTCCGTTCCACCAATAACTAGGGCATGCTGTAGAGCAACAAGCGCACATTATACATTCATAAAGTCCATCAAGTTTTGCTCTATCTTCTTTGGATTGTATGTTTTCTTTGCTATCTTTTGACTTTGATGTTTTTAGCCAAGGTTCAACAGACTCATACTGTTTATAAAGTGTACTTAGATCTCCAATTAAATCTTTTAAAACTTTTAAATGAGGCAGAGGATAAATATTAATATCGCCTGTAATTTCAGAGTGAGATTTTGTGCATGCTAATCCATTTTTCCCATCCATATTCATTGCGCAAGAACCGCAAACACCGTGGGAACATGATCTTCTATAGGCTAATGTAGAGTCAATTTCATTCTTAATTTTATTTAATATATCTAAAACTTTAGAAGGACAATTATCCATATCTACTTCATAAGTATCTATTCTAGGATTTTCCCCAGTTGATGGATCCCATCTATAAATGTTAACTTTTCTAATATTTTTTGAGCCCGTTTTATCTTTATAATATTTGCCTTTTTGAACTTTAGAGTTTTGAGGTAAGTTTATTTGAACCATTAATAAATTCTTTCTTGAGGTGGAAAATATTGCACCTCATTGGTTAATGTAGACCTATGAACTGGACGGTAATCTATTTTAGTTTTACTTCCATTACACCATGATAAAGTATGCTGCATAAATTTTTCATCATCTCTTTTTGGATAATCTTCTCTAGCATGTGCTCCTCTACTTTCTTTTCTATGGTAAGCAGACTCCATAGTAGCAATTGCTTGTCTTATTAAATTATCAAATTCAAGTGTTTCGACTAGATCAGTATTAAATATTAGCGATTTATCTTTTACAGATATTGATTCCATTCCATTAAATGTTTTTCTTATTTCTTCTACTCCTTCTTTTAAGGTCTTTTCAGTTCTAAATACTGCACATTTTGATTGCATAGTTTTTTGCATGGCTAATCTTAATATAGAAGTTTTATTTTCTCCATTTCCATTCCTTAATTTATCAAATCTTTCTAAACATTTACTAGTTTCAGTTTCTGATATTTCTTCATGTGGTTTTCCTGGTTTTAAAATTTCAGAAGCTCTTTTGGCAGCTGCTCTTCCAAACACTACAAGGTCTATTAATGAGTTAGATCCAAGTCTATTTGCACCATGAACTGAAACGCATGCGGCTTCACCAATGGCCATTAAGCCTGGAACAATTTTATCCGATCCATTTGTTCCAATAACCTCTGCTTTATAGTTTGTAGGAATTCCTCCCATATTATAGTGAACTGTTGGGACTACTGGTATTGGTTCTTTTGTTACGTCAACATTTGCAAAAAGTTTTGAAGACTCTGAAATTCCTGGAAGCCTTTCCTCTATAACATTAGGATCTAAATGATCTAAATGCAAGTGAACGTGATCTTTTTCTTTTCCAACTCCTCTGCCTTCATTAATTTCGATAGCTATAGATCTGCTAACCACATCCCTTGACGCTAAGTCTTTGGCCTTTGGTGCATATCTTTCCATAAATCTTTCACCTTTTGAATTTAATAAGAATCCACCTTCGCCTCTTACTCCTTCAGATATGAGTGTTCCATGACCATAAATACCCGTAGGGTGAAATTGAACAAACTCCATATCTTGCAATGGTAGCCCTGCTCTTAATATCATTGCATTTCCATCTCCTGTGCAGGTATGAGCAGATGTAGCTGAATAATAGATCTTGCCATATCCTCCTGTTGCAATAATTGTAATATGAGATCTAAATCTGTGGATAGTTCCATCATTCAGATTCCAGGCAATTAATCCTTTGCACTCTCCATTTTTCATCAATAAGTCTAATGCAAAATATTCAATAAAGAATTCGGTATTATGTTTTAAAGCTTGGCCATATAAAGTGTGAAGTATTGCATGACCAGTTCTATCTGCAGCTGCACAAGTTCTCTGCACAGGTTCGTTTCCATAGTTTTTAGTCATTCCTCCAAAAGGTCTTTGGTATATTTTTCCATCTTCTGTTCTACTAAAAGGAACTCCATATTGTTCTAGTTCTAAAACAGCCCTAGGTGCTTCTTTGCATAAATATTCTATAGAGTCTTGATCACCAAGCCAGTCAGAACCTTTAACTGTATCATACATATGCCATCTCCAGTCGTCCTCTCCCATATTTCCAAGTGCTGCAGAAATTCCTCCCTGAGCAGCAGAAGTATGACTTCTTGTCGGAAAAACTTTTGATATGCATGCTGTTTTCAAACCTGCTTCACTTAAGCCTACGGCTGCCCTTAGTCCTGATCCTCCTGCTCCAAGAACTACTACATCATATTCATGATCTATAATATTATAAGATTTCATTAGCTTAAAACTATTAAAGTTATAATTGTTAATATGGGTATTATTATA
>CEUZ01020222.1_pt1 | contig 11997 bp, 9 predicted proteins | sample 361511 | NCBI WGS metagenome assembly CEUZ01 (sample SAMEA2622822, study PRJEB7988) | marine metagenome | biome: marine biome (ENVO:00000447); feature: surface water layer (ENVO:00002042); material: "saline water (ENVO:00002010), including plankton (ENVO:xxxxxxxx)" | depth 5 m
GTTACTGATATATTTAGATCTAGTATAAAATCATACAAATCTCTTCCTCAACTGCTTTATCATATTCAATGGAAATTTAGAGATGAGCTAAGACCCAGGTTTGGAATTATGAGATGCAGAGAATTTTATATGAAAGATGCATATTCATTTGATATTAATGATGAAGAGGCTTTTTTTTCATATAATAAATTTTTTCTTTCATATTTAAGAACATTTAAAAAATTAGATTTATTAGCCATTCCAATGGCAGCAGATACAGGGCCTATAGGTGGAAATCTTTCTCATGAATTCGTAATATTAGCAGAAACTGGAGAAAGTAAAATTTATACTGATAAAAGAGTTTTTGATGTTAGTAGTGAAAAAACCACACTAGAAAAAGATTCTCTTAAAAAATTGAGAAATAAATTTGAAAATTATTATTCAGTAACAGATGAAAAATATAATAAATTAGAATTTGAAAAAAAAGTACCTGAAGAATATAGACTGAACACTAAAGGAATTGAAGTAGGACACATTTTTTATTTTGGAGATAAATATTCTAAACCAATGAATGCCTCTGTTGACTATCAAGGAAAAAAAGAATTTGTTAAAATGGGTTCTTATGGAGTTGGTGTTTCCCGTCTTGTTGGAGCTATCATCGAAGCTAAATATGATGACAAAAACGAAATTATGAAATGGCCTTTATCTGTAGCACCTTACCATTGTGTGATTATTCCAATGATTAATAAAAATGATTATAGTAATCTAGAAAAAGCTAACAAAATTTATAATTATTTAAAAGATAATAAAATAGACACAATTATTGATGATACTGATGAAAATTTTTCTGCAAAAATGAAAAAATTTAATTTAATAGGTATTCCTTATCAAATTATGATTGGAAAAAAAACCGAAGGTAATTTATTTGAATTCAGAGAAGTTGGTAATGACTCTCAGAATTTGAAAATTGAAAAAATTGCAGAAATAATAAATAGTAATAAATAAATTGATCTCGCAATTAGAAAAAGAAATTACTTTAAGATATCTAAAAACTAGAAAGAATGATGGTTTTTTAAATATAATTTCTATTTTTTCATTTATTGGAATTAGTTTAGGCGTTGCAGTTTTAATAATTGTAATGTCAGTAATGAATGGTTTTAGATCTGAATTAGTTGATAAAATTATTGGATTTAATGCACATGTAATTATTAAACCATATAATGAACCTGTAGATAAAAATATTTTTAACGATCCAGAGTTAATAAAAATTTCAAAAGAAAAAATTTTCAGTAATAATGGTGAAGGTGTTATAATAAACAAAGATTATACAAAAGGCATTCTTTTAAGAGGTTATTCTAAAAATAGTTTTAAGAAATTAGATTTAGTTAATAATTTAAATTTTGAAGGTAATAAAAATCTAAATTTAAAACATATATCCATCGGTAAAGAATTAAGTTTTATTTTAAATGTAGATATTGGTGACAAAATTCTCATTATGTCACCTTCAGGCGTACAAACTATAATTGGGAATCTTCCAAAACAAGAAACTTATATTATAGACTCTATTTTCGACAGTGGTGTTGCTGATTTTGATCAAAATGTAGCATTTATAAATATTGAAGATCTTGAAAACTTATTTGATTTAAAAGAGTCTGAAAGATTTTTAGAAGTTTATTTAAATAATCCACTAAATATAGATTTAGTGAAAGAAAAATTAAAAAAAATGTTTGATAATGAGTTTATTTATACTTGGGCAGATTTAAATAAATCTTTGTTTTCAGCATTAAAAGTAGAAAGAAATGTAATGTTTATAATTTTATCACTTATAATTATAGTTGCAGCTTTTAATATAATTTCAGGTCTTACAATACTTGTAAAAAATAAAACACGAGAAATTGCTATATTAAAATCGATAGGTGTTCAAAACAACTCTATAAAAAAAATATTTTTTCTAGTTGGTTTTTTAATAGGTAGTATTGCGACTATTTTTGGAATTATTTTAGGAATTTTATTTTCTATTTATATAGAAAATATTAGAAAATTTTTAAGTGAGATTTTTAATATTACTTTGTTCCCAGAAGAAATATATTTTTTGAGCAAAATGCCATCAGAAATAAATGTTGAATCAATTTTAATTATTGCTTTATGTTCAGTAGTTATAACTTGTATCGTATCAATTTACCCTGCAGTAAAAGCTTCAAATTTAGATCCAGTTAAGGCTTTAAAATATGAATAATAGTATCGAAATAAAAAGATTATATAAAAATTATGATCATAATAAATATATTAGAGTTTTAAAAAATATTAATTTTAAATTTAAAAAAGGTAAAATATATTCCCTGATGGGACCATCAGGTTCGGGAAAATCTACTCTTTTAAACTTAATGTCTTTAATAGATAGACCCACAAAAGGAAAAATTAAAATTGAAAATAAAGAAATTAATTTTAATAAAAATAAAGTTAATGATGAAATAAGAGCAAGTAAAATTGGAATTATTTATCAAGAAAAAAATTTACTAGCTGATTTTACAGCATTAGAAAATGTTTATTTTGCCCGTTTATCAATAGATAATAATAGAAATAGAGCTATAGAAGATGCTAAAAAAATTATTAAAAAAGTAGGTTTATATAGCAGAATAAGCCATTATCCGGCTGAATTATCAGGTGGTGAGGCACAAAGAATAGCTATATCTAGAGCTTTAATAAATTCTCCAGACATAATATTAGCTGATGAGCCCACAGGAAGTTTAGACCACAAAAACTCTAAAGAAATATTTAAAATTTTATTTAATTTAAAAAAAAGGGATAGAACAATAATTTTTGCAACTCACAATAGATATTTTGCTGATTTAGCAGATTGTAAAATAGAATTGATTGATGGTAAAATAAAAATCGTCAATGCTAGATTCAAAAAATAAAACATTTAACTTTTTTAAAATACATACACAGTATTCCATATGTGAGGGTGCTGTTAAAATTGAAGAGTTAAAAGATTTTTGCAAGAAAAATAAAATAAAATGTGCTGGTTTATCCGACACATCAAATCTTTGTGGTGCTTTAGAATTTTCTGAAAATTTATCAAAATCCGGAACTCAGCCTATAATAGGAACACAAATAATATTTAAGTATGGTGATGAATTTGGAATTTTACCTTTAATAGCAAAAGATGAAGATGGTTATAAAAAAATAATAGAATTATCTTCAAAATCATTTTTAGAAAACGATCATTTAACCAAACCACATTGTGATTTTGAAGATTTATTAGATGAAAATGATGGATTTATTGTTTTATCAGGAGGTATAAATGGATTAATAGGTAAATTATTCAATAAAGATAAAACTAATGAAGTTGAAGAAATTTATAAAAAATTAAATCAAAAATATAAAAATAACTTCTATATTGAAATTCAAAGACATGGTGATCAAAATGAAAAATCATTTGAAATTTTTAATTTAAATCTATCTAAAAAATTAAATATACCAATAATAGCTTCGCATGAAGTTTATTATATTGATAAGTCAATGTTCGAAGCTCATGATGCCTTGATGTGTATAGGTTCAAAAACTTATCTTAACGATAAAAACAGACTTAAATTATCTGATCAACATTATATTAAATCTAGTGAAGAAATGGCAAAAATATTTTCTGATTTAGAAGAAGCTTTAGAAAATAATTATAATTTACCATTTAGATGTAGTTTTAGACCTGTTCATTCCAAACCTATTTTACCAAACATAAGTTCAGAAAAAGGAATTAATGCAGAACAATTAATAATTCAAGAATCAGAAGAAGGCCTTATCCAAAAATTTGTTAATATATTTAGTAAAAATAAAGATGATTTGTTAAATGATAAAAAGTTTATGAAATATAAGGAAAGATTAGATCATGAAATAAAAATAATAACCGAAATGAATTATGCGAGTTATTTTTTAATAGTCTCAGATTATATTAAATGGGCGAAAAATAATAATATACCTGTTGGACCTGGAAGAGGCTCGGGAGCAGGTTCTTTGGTTGCTTGGTGTTTATCAATTACAGATATTGACCCAATTAAATTTAATCTTATTTTTGAAAGATTTTTAAATCCAGATAGAATTTCAATGCCTGATTTTGATATAGATTTTTGCGAAGAAAAAAGAGATCTAGTATTTGAATATTTGTCAAAAAAATACAAAGACAGTGTAGCCCATATAATTACTTTTGGTAAACTTAAGGCAAGAATGGTGATAAGGGATGTTGGCAGAGTACTGGGTCTTCCTTATGGTTTTGTAGATAGTATTTGTAAAATGATACCTTTTGACCCTTCAAGACCTATGAACTTAACCGAATGTATTAACCGTGAAGCTAGATTACAAAAACTAATTAATGAAGATAAAAGAGTTAAAAGATTAGTTGATTTATCATTAAAATTAGAAGGTCTTAATAGAAATGTAGCTACACATGCTGCAGGTGTAGTGATTGCTGACAAAAATTTAACTGAAGTTGTGCCTTTGTATAAAGACCCATCATCTAATTTATTATTACCATCAACTCAGTTTGACATGTATTCTGCAGAAAACGCTGGTCTTGTTAAATTTGACTTTTTAGGTCTTAAAACTCTAACAGTAATTAGCAAAACTGAAGAGTTGGTAAAAAACATAATTAAAGAATTCAAAATAGAAAACATAAATTATGAAGATCAAAAAGTTTTTGATTTATTATCAAGCGGCAAAACTGTTGGTTTATTTCAAATTGAAAGTTCAGGTATGAGAGATGCATTAATTCAAATGAAGCCTGATAGATTAGAAGATATTATTGCGCTTGTAGCGCTGTATAGGCCCGGACCTATGAGCAATATTCCTATATATAATGATTGCAAACATGGAAAAAGAGAACCTGATTATCTTCATCCAAAATTAGAAAAAATATTAAAACCTACTTACGGAGTTATTATATATCAAGAACAAGTTATGCAGATAGCACAGTCACTTTCAGGATTTACAGCAGGTGAAGCTGACATTTTAAGAAAAGCTATGGGCAAAAAAAAAAGGACAGAGCTAGAAAAGCAAAAACAAAGATTTATAGAAGGTGCTTCAAACAATGGAATTAGCAAAGAAATTGCAGCAGGTATTTTTTTAAAAATTGAACCTTTTGCACAATATGGTTTTAATAAAAGTCACGCAGCAGCATATGCTACAATTGCTTATCAAACAGCTTTTTTAAAAACATATTATCCTCACCAATTTTTTGCAGCATCTATGACAATGGAATTATCAAATCAAAATAAATTAAGCGAATTTTATGAAGAACTTAGAAGACTTAATATTAATATAGTGAGACCTGATATTAATAAGTGTTATGCTAAATTTACCTCAGATAAAAGTAATTTTTATTATGCTTTAGGTGCATTAAAAAATGTAGGTTTTGAAGCAGTATCAAATATTGTCATGGAAAGAGAAAAAAATGGTAAGTTTAAATCTATAAATGATTTTATAAATAGAGTTAATCCAAAAAATATTAATAAACTACAATTAGAAGGACTTGTAAAAGCCGGAGCATTTGATGAAATAAATGACAATAGAAAATCCTTATACGATTCTATTCCAAACATAATTTTAAAATCAAAAAATACTTTTGAAAATAAATCTATTAATCAAATTGATCTATTTAACGAACAAGATGATAATAATGATGAAATTATAGAACTTGTGAAAGATTGGACAATTGAGGAAAGATTGTCAAAAGAATTTGAAACATTAGGATTTTTTATTTCAGATCACCCTTTAAACCAATTTAAAGAAACATATGAATTGTACAACATTATTGATTATTTAGAATTTAATTCAAACGAAAATATTAAAAAAGCAAATATAGCCGCTACTGTTTTAAAAGTACAAGAAAAGAAAACTCAAAAAGGTAATTCCTATGCAATTATAAAATTTTCAGATTTGAGTGGAGTTTTTGAATTATTTGTATTTTCTGATATTTTTGAAATTAATAGGAGTGTATTAATAGAGGGAAATTCCTTATTAATCACCTTAATTAAAAACATTTCTGATGAAGAGAATAGGTTTAAAAGAATTAATGTTAACAAAATTACATCTCTTAATGAAGTTGTAAATAAATCAATAAATGAAGTAGTTTTTAAATTAAATGATATTAAAAAATTAGAGTCATTAAAGTCTTTGTCACAAAAAGAAGGAAATGCACAAGTCAAATTAATATTAAAAGATAATGAAAAAAATTTGACATTTAAACTTAAGGAAAAACGTCAGATAGACAGAAAAATTATTAATACATTAATAAATGAAGAAATATCAACATTAATTAGCTAAAAAATAGCTTGTTTTATTTAAAATAATTAGTAAAAAACTTCGTAAATTAACACGCACACAATTTGTGGTTTAATACCTCCGGTCCTTAAATGGAAATGATTGTGGTGGCATAACCGGGAAAAAAAATGAAGATACCAAATATAACAATAGAACAATTATTAGAAGCAGGTGTTCATTTAGGACACAAAACTTTACGATGGAATCCAAAAATGAAGAAATATATTTTTGGTAAAAGAGATTCAATTCACATCATTGATTTAACCCAAACACTAGAATTAACCAATGTAGCTTTAGAAAAAGTATACAATACTATAATTAATAATGGAAAAATATTATTTATATCTACAAAAAAACAAGCATCAGAAGCTATAGCAGAATTAGCTAAATCTACTGAGCAATATTATGTAAATTATAGGTGGCTTGGGGGAATGCTAACAAACTGGGGTACAATTTCAAATTCAATTAAAAAATTACAAAAAATAAACATTAATTTGACATCAGAAAATAGAGGATTCACAAAAAAAGAATTATTAAAAATGAGTGTTCTGAGAGATAAGTTGCAAAGATCTCTAGGTGGAATTGTAGAAATGAAAAAAATTCCTGATTTGATATTTGTTATTGATACAAATTATGAATCTTTAGCAATAAAAGAATCAATAAAACTTGGTATTCCAATAATAGCAATTTTAGATACCAACTCTAATCCCGATGGAATAGATTATCCAATACCAGGCAATGATGATGCTAGAAGATCTATTGATCTTTATTGTAATTTATTGAAAGAAACTATTGAAAATGCAAAAAAAGAAACTCCAAAAATTACTGATGTAAAAAATGAAAATTTAAAAGCTGAAACTAAACAAGATATTCAGAAATCAGATAAAAAGATTCAAAAAAAACCTAGTACTAAATGAGTCAGATAGAAAAGGTTAAGCAATTAAGACAATCCACTGGAGCAGGATTTAAAGATTGTAATTCAGCATTAAATGAATCTAATGGAAATATAGATAAAGCAATTGAAATTTTAAGGGTAAAAGGAATAGCCAAAGCTTCGAAAAAAATGTCAAGAGTTGCTAAAGAAGGAGTTGTGGCTGTTTCAGGTGATGAAACTCAAACATCGATTATAGAGATTAATTGTGAAACTGATTTTGTGGCAAAAAATAATGATTTCATAAAATTTGTAAAAGAAATTAGTGAACTTAATAACATCGAATCATCTAATTTGGAAAAATTAAACAATAGTACAATGATTAATGGAAAAAATGTAAAAGAAAATTTAGTTTCATTAATTGCAAAAATAGGTGAAAAAATAACTATAGGAAGGTGTAAAACTATTAAAAATCCTGGTTCAAAAAACTATATTTATCATCATACAGTCGTTCAAGATAACCTTTCAAAATTAGCAGTTGTTACATCTTTAGAAACAAAAGAAAAAAGCGAAAAAATAGACTTAATTGGAAAACAACTTTCAATGCATATAGCTGCATCAAATCCAATATCAATTAATGTTGAAAATATTGATAAAATTGTACTTAGCAAAGAGCAGGAATTAATTTCAGAAGAATTGAAGAATTCTGGAAAACCAGATGATATAGTAAAAAAAATTAGTATTGGTAAACTAAATAAATTTAAGGAAGAAAATAGTTTAATGACACAGGACTGGGTAATGGAACCAAAGAAAAAAGTAAAAGATATTTTTAAAGAATTAAATATTTCTGATTTAAAAGTAAAAGAATTTTATAGAATTAAAATTGGAGAATAATGTTTAAAGAAAAAAATTATAACGACAAAATGGACAAAACTATAGATGTGTTTAATAAAGAACTTTCATCTTTAAGAACAGGTAGAGCCAATGCAAACATGCTAGATTTAGTAAAAGTTGAAGTTTATGGTCAGAAAATGCCAATTAATCAATTAGGAAGTATTACAACACCAGAACCTAGAATGATTAATATTCAAGTTTGGGATTTGAATAATGTTGTATTGATAGACTCAGCTATAAAAAAGTCAGAATTAGGTTTAAACCCGCAAATTGATGGACAATTGATAAGACTTCCTGTTCCAGATTTAAGTGAAGAAAGAAGAAGTGAAATGAAAAAAATGATCAAAACTATAGGTGAAAAGTGCAAAGTCTCAATTAGAAATATTCGTAGAGAAGCTAATGACGAATTAAAAAAATTATTAAAATCGAAAGAAATTAGTGAAGATGACGAAACAAAATTTGAAAAAAATGTACAAAAATTAACAGACGAACATATTAAAAAAATTGACGAAAAAGTTGTTTCTAAAGAAAAAGAAATAATGACAATATGAATCCAATTCAACACGTCGCCATTATAATGGATGGCAATGGTCGCTGGGGATTAAAAAAAAAAAAATCAAGAAACTTAGGTCACAAAGAAGGACTTAAAACTGCTGAGAAAATTATAAAAGAAACAATAAAAAAAAAAATAAAATATTTAACTCTTTTTGCATTTTCTACAGAAAATTGGAAAAGACCCAAAAAAGAGATAAATTTTTTATTTAATTTGTTAGAAAACTTTTTGATAAATAAGATCTCATTATTACAAAATAATAAAATAAAACTTAAAATTTTAGGTAATAAAAAATTTTCAAAAAGGTTAAATAAACTTTTAAATGAAACTGAAAGCAAAACTAGTAAAAATAACAATTTACAAATAAATTTAGCTTTAAATTATGGATCAAAAAATGAAATAATTTTTGCAATAAAAAAAATTTATAATAAAAAAATAGCTATTAACAAAAAAAATATAGATAATAATTTATTTACAAAAAATATTCCTGATCCCGATCTTTTAATTAGAACTGGAAATACACATAGATTAAGCAATTTTTTACTATGGCAATTGGCATATTCTGAAATATTTTTTGAAAAAAAACTATGGCCTGATTTTAATATAAAAGACTATAATAAAATTTTACTTAAATTTCAAAATACAAAAAGAAACTTCGGAAAAATTTAATGAATAGAGAAATATTTAAAAGAATACTCAGTTCTATAATTTTAATACCACTAGCGCTTTTTTTTATTGTAAAGGGCTCAATTTTTTTTCTTTTTTTTATAACAATTTTCTTTTTAGTTACATCTTTTGAATGGTTTAATATGACCAAAAAAAAACCTTATTTTATAATAGGTTTAATTTTTTTAATATTTTCAAGTTATTCAGCCTATTTGTTAAGAGGTATTTCAAATATAGATTTAAATATTTTTTTAATAGTAATATTAATTTGTGTATCCACTGATATAGGTGGATATGTTTTTGGAAAATTTTTTAAAGGACCAAAACTTATCAAAAAAATAAGTCCAAATAAAACATATGCAGGAATGATTGGAGGATATTTTCTATCAATAATTTCAGTATATTTTTTTTCAATTTATTCTAATTTAATAAGTAAAAATTTTTTAGACTATTTTAGTCAAGATGAATTTTATTTTGTTTTGTTAATATCTACGATTAGTCAAATAGGTGACTTTACAGTTTCATATTTTAAAAGAAAATCAAAAGTTAAAAATACAGGAAATATTTTGCCCGGTCATGGTGGATTGTTAGATAGAACTGACGGAATGATATTTGCAGTACCTTTTGCTTATATTTATTTATATTTTTTATCTAATTAAATTTATGAAAAAAAAAATTGTTATACTTGGATCAACAGGGTCTATAGGAAAAAATACATTTAATATAATTAAAAAAAATAAAAATTCTTTCGAAGTAGTTCTTTTAACTACTAATAAAAATATAAAAGAAATTTTAAAACAAACGCAAAAAGTAAAAGTAAGAAATATTTTAGTAAATAATAAATTATATTATTTAAAGATCAAAAAAATTTTAAAAAATAAAAATATAAAAGTTTATAATGATATTAATAATATTGAAAAAATTGTTAATAAGAAAATTGATTACACAATGTGTTCAATAACAGGTTTGGCTGGTTTAAAACCAACTTTGGATTCAATTAAATTTAGTAAAAGGATCGCTATAGCTAACAAGGAAGCTTTAATTTGTGCTTGGAATTTAATTGAAAAGGAATTAATTAAAAATAAAACTGAATTTATTCCTATAGATTCTGAACATTTTTCTATTTGGTCTTTACTTAATGATAAATCTAAAAAAAATATTGATAAAGTAATTTTAACAGCTTCCGGAGGTCCCTTTTTAAATAAATCTAAAAAATTTATAAATCACGTTAATCCCAAAGATGCATTAAATCACCCAAATTGGAAAATGGGAAAAAAAATTTCTGTTGATTCAGCCACTATGATGAATAAAGTTTTTGAAGTAATTGAAGCCAAAAAAATATTTAATTTAGAAATAAATAAATTTAAAATTCTCATTCACCCAAAATCATATCTTCATGCGATAATTAAATTTAAAAATGGTTTAATTAAATTCTTAGCTCATGACACAAACATGGAAGTTCCCATATTTAATTCAATTTATTTAAATGAAAATAAAATTTTAAAAAAATATAAAATTGATTTAAATAAACTAAATAATTTGAATCTTTCTGAGCCCAATTTAAAGAATTTTCCAGTTTTAAAAATATTAAAAAAGGTCCCTAAATCAAATACATTATTTGAAACTATACTAATTACAGCAAACGACCAATTGGTAGACTATTTTTTAAACAAGAAGATAAAATATAAAGATATAAGTGCAAAATTAATAAAATTAATTAATTTAAAATGTTTTAAAAAATATAGTAGGATAAAACCAATATCTTTTAGACAAATAAATAGACTTGCACAAGAAGTTAGATTGAAAACAAAAGAACTATGTATAAAATAATAAAACTTATATGAAAAAAATCATAATATTATTTTTTTTAATATTTGCTTTTGCAAATAAAGTTATTGCTGATCCGATTAAGAATATAATTGTAAAAGGAAATGAAAGAGTTTCAAAAGATACAATAATATTATTTAGCGGAATACTAAAGGGCGACGACATAAGCGACGATGGATTAAATAAAATAATAAAAAATTTATATAACACAAATTTTTTTACAGATGTAAGAGCATCAATAGATTCAAATAATTTATTAATTTCAGTAATTGAGAATCCTGTTGTAGAAATTATAGAAATTAAAGGTGTAAAAAATAAAAATATTTTAAAAGTTTTAAATGACAATATAGAATTAAAAGCAAAGTCATCATTTATAGAAACTAAATTAAAATCAGATAGAGACAAAATTTTAAATGTTTTAAGAGCAAATGGATTTTATTTTTCTGAAATTGAAACAACAACGCAGGATACTGATAACAATACTATTAAAATTGTTTATAATATAACTTTAGGTGAAAGAGCCTATATTAAGAAAATTAAATTTATTGGAGATAAAAAGTTTAAAGATAGAAAATTAAAAAATGTTATTGTTTCAGAAGAAGCTAAATTTTGGAAATTTATATCAAAGAAAAAATATTTAGATATACAGAGAATTCAATTAGATGAAAATTTACTAGCAAATTTTTACAAAAATAGGGGTTATTACAATGTAAAAATAAATAGTTCTTCCGCACAAGTAATTAGTGATAAAGATTTTGAACTAGTTTTTAATATAAATGCAGGAGAGAAATTTTATTTTAATAACCTTAATTTAACAACACCACCAGATTATTCTAAAGAAAATTTTATAGAAATAATTGAAGTTTTAGAAAATTTAAAAGGAAAAAAATATTCT
>CEUZ01083096.1_pt1 | contig 11979 bp, 12 predicted proteins | sample 361511 | NCBI WGS metagenome assembly CEUZ01 (sample SAMEA2622822, study PRJEB7988) | marine metagenome | biome: marine biome (ENVO:00000447); feature: surface water layer (ENVO:00002042); material: "saline water (ENVO:00002010), including plankton (ENVO:xxxxxxxx)" | depth 5 m
CATCTTGAAATCCTCCAGGAAGATCCCGAGACCGCCCTAGCCGTCAGACTCGCTGCCACCATCGGTCTACGACGTAACGAAATTGCCGGGTTGCGTTGGGAACACGTTGACCTCGACAAGGGACTCGTCTCAATCACAGAAGGCATCACCGTTACTCCCGGTCAAGGTGCCTCTGTCACCTCAACTAAAACCGGCCATCACGGCCACGGGGTCCTCTCAATCGAGACTCTCGCGACCTGCCTTTTCGAGCGTGTTGGCATAGTTGGCCAGGTCTAAAGCGGCTACCAGTGAGCCCTTCTCTTCACCGGTTGAGGCTTTGAACTCAAACAGGACCTCAAGGTCCGGGAGCTCATTGTTTCCGGTAGCAGTTAACTGCTCCCGTAATTCGTCTGCAGCATCCCGGGAGTCCTGGACGACTTCCCGCACAAAGATCGTCGCGGCAGGGCCGGGCCTATTCTCCGCGAAGTCTCCGGGTTGTTCGACCTCCTGCCCCCGGAAGACCTTCTGGTCGGCGCTGACGTTCCCACCCCGTCCAGGTATGGGTACGGCCCAAGTCCACTGACGAAACTCAGCGTCTCTAGGCACCGGAACACCCAGTCACTGCATCTCCTGACATATCCGAGGCTTTACAGTTCCAGCCTCAGTTGAATGGCATCACACTTCCAATCACAGCACGAAAATCAGAGTGCTGCTCGTTGTGCCGACGTCACGGTTCGATCAAGAAGGTACGACCTGACCGACCGCCTTTGTTGAAGAACCTGTCCTCAACCTCCTTGACTGCCTTCCGGAGTTCCCGAAGGATCTTCTTGGCGTCTTGCTCGGTCCATTCGTAGTTAGTGCGATTCGAGAGGTTTCCGATGCTCCCGATCGCGGCTGTAGCACGATTCACCCGTTTGCTGGCTAGTTCCGCGAACTTCACCCGGCGACTAGAAGGACTGTCCGTCACTGCTTTCATTATTCCTCCTTAGCAAATACCCAATTCACTGTGCACGGTGGCCCTGCAGGGGCTGGAAAGGGTAGGTAAACAACCCTCAGCAGAACCACCTGTGGTGCACCAAGTGGAAATACTTCTGATCCAAAGTCAATTAAATAACAGATATTTACGGTCAATGTAAGTACATTCTTGATATATTGGTGATATAGATATCATATGTATGCGAACCGACGAGAGCCCTCAAGACCCCGCCGTTGCACACTTCATTGCACAGAATGCACACCACCGCACGGACACGGCCGCACCCGACAGACACACATCGTTGAATCCACGGGCGCTAGCGGTCTAGATAGAGACCTCGGACAGGTTCCTGTGATCTTCTATTCCGCACCGGTCTCAGGTTCGAATCCTGCCGCGGGATACCGGAGAGATTTCAAGTGAGTCCTGACTGTTAGTGGCCTGTGCTTTCTTAGTCCCTAGCAGGCTGCCGTAGGATCCACACGTTTATCATTCAGGGATTACGGGAATGGGGTTCCCGTCAATCTAAGGAGGAGCTATGGGGTCGTCAAAGGAAATTCTGACTACCGTGGTCGGGAGTTACCCTCAGCCGGAATGGTTGATCGACCGGGCCAGGTTGGGTTCCCGGCTTCCACCTCGTGTTCGGGCACGTGAGTTGTGGCGTATTGACACGCAGCACCTCAAGGAAGCACAGGATGACGCAACTCTTGTGGCGATCCGCGATATGGAGCGAGCTGGGGTTGACATCATTACTGATGGAGAAATTCGGCGCGAAAGCTATTCGAATCGAGTCGCCACGGCACTTGGTGGGATCGACACCGAGAACGCCGGCACGGCCCTCGATCGGACCGGACAGGCAAATCCAGTACCACGAGTTGTAGGAAGAATTGTTAGGGAAAAAGCCATTGAGGTAGAGGACGTTGAGTTTCTGCGCGCCAACACTGAACGGCAGATAAAGATCACTTTGCCCGGACCGTTCACCATGGCCCAACAGGCGCAGGATGACTACTACGACGATGAAGTGGCCCTAGCGACCGATTATGCAAAGGCGGTAAATGCGGAGATTCGAGACCTATTTGCAGCAGGAGCGGACATCGTCTGCCTAGATGAGCCGTATATGCAAGCTAGGCCCGAGAAGGCTCGGGAGTATGCGGTCGAGGTGATAAATGAGGCGATTAAGGGAACCAAGGGAGTTACAGCGCTGCACATGTGCTTTGGGTATGCGGCAATTCATCAGCTACGAGGGTTAGGAAAACCAGATTCTTACTCGTTCTTGGCCGAGTTAGACGAAAGCGAGGTCGACCAGATTTCGATTGAGGCGGCCCAGCCTGTTCTTGATCTGGAAGTCCTAAAGGACTTGTCTAGCAAGACTGTCATCCTTGGTGTCATAAACAATGGTGATCCAGAAGTTGAATCCGCTGAGACAGTCGCCCGTAGAATCGAGGCGGCGCTCTCCTTTGTGCCACCGGAGCGACTAGTTGTAGCACCAGATTGTGGCATGAAGTACTTAGATCGACGGCTCGCCTATTCAAAACTCAGGGCGCTTGTTGACGGGGCGAAACTTGTACGCGGGGAGTTGGCTGGCGGGTAATGACCTGGGGATCGGCACTCTTCGTGCTGCAGGTCTGGCGGTGGTCTTTTCTTTTGCCACCTTTATCGAAATCGAGTTATGGAGTGTGAGGCCCTGAAACTTTGCCCTGGCAGTGACTACTTCAAGGTTTGATCTGAGTGTTGGACTAACCCCACTTCAGACCCCACTAGCTGGTTCAGCGAAACCTGGAACCTGATTATATGTGTCCCACATGAGCACGAATAAATTCGTGTATTGAGTCTCGAGCGGAGACCGCGACCGGCGAGGAGAGTGCTGTGAACCCATGTGTCCCGCCCGGGTACACGCCGAGTGTGCTGTGGTTGCCGGCTGCTAGCCAGCGCGTGTGCATGAAGAGGCTGTCGTCGAGAAGGGGATCGAGGGTCCCGACCACGAAGAGGCAAGGGGGCATCTCTCGGAGATCAGCGTAGAGCGGGGAGATATCGGGATCCGTGAGATCTTCAGGTCCGAAGTGGGTTATGAACCACTTCATCGCGGCTCTGTTGATCGGCCACGTGCTGCCTGGCGATTGAGCGAGGCTTGGCGTCATTGTGAGGTCGAAGACCCCAGCTGTCATTGTTGCAGCGGAGAATCCCGTGTAAGCGTGCCGGTCACGCATCCGCAGGAGGGTCACGGCGGCTAGGTGGGCGCCCGCGGATTCTCCTCCTATTAGCAATGTTGAGGTGTTGAATTCCTGATGAGCCGTATTGGCTAGCCACAGCGCAGCGTCTTCACAGTCGTCGGGGGCGGCAGGGTAAGGATGTTCGGGTGCAAGTCGGTAATCCAAGCTCACTATTGCGACGCTGCAGGAATTGGCTATCGACGTGAGGTATTCGTCCTGCATATCTGCACCCCCCATAACCCAACCTCCTCCGTGTAGAAAGAGGTAAACGCCACTAACCGTCTCTGGGATGAAGCATCGAAGTCGCAGATCCCTGCGTCGTCCGTTCACCGTTCGGGAAGAAGCAATCTCCGATGTTGCGGATTGGCCCCGCAGGGACCTCCGGGCTTGCTGTTTTCGAGCTTCGGCGGCAGTCAGTGAATTGATTGGGGGCTCACCTGACAGTTGTTGTTCGATGTTTCTATTCAGGGCCAAGGTGTCTGGGTCGACACTTTCCGGTAGGAACAAGTCACGGTGAAGCCCGCTGGTTTGTTGCGTCATAATGAACCTGGACCGCTAGGCGGATGAAAGGGGTGTCTCCACCATGGACTATGGGTGCTTGACATTCAGGTTAAGGGCTGGGCGGGAAGAGGAGTACAAGAGGCGACATACGGAAGTTTGGGCAGAGTTGGAAGAGGCACTCAGAAACGAGGGTTTCAAGAAGGATGCCGTCTTTATTGCAGGACGCCAGGTCGTCGTCTATCTGGAGCATCCTGACGACGTCCGTCGAGGGCTTGAACGGATTGCGGAGATGGATGTCAGTAAGCGGTGGTCCGAGTACTTCTCGGATCTGATGTTGGAGGAGCCGGTAGAAGCCGAATTGGTCTGGCGCCTTACTTGACAGGCGCGGAGGCGGAATCCGGAGCTGGCGTATCTAGGACCAGGTTCTTGCCGTTGAGAATGTGGACCCGCATGAGCGCCGACGCCCTTTCTCCGTCACGTGCACGAAGAGCCTCAAGGATTTCAAGATGGTCGGATTGAGCTAATTCTGGGCGCCCCGGGATAGTCGACAGGGATGAGCGAGGGTCGTTCCAGAGACGGTTGATGAAGTCGAAGATATGTGGGGCACTAGTAGCCGCCATGTAGATGTTCATATGCCATTCCTCGTTAAGGACCATGGCGAGGTCCAGATCGTTGTCCCGAAACGCGGCCGTCAAACGTTCCTGGAGGTCCTCGAGATTGGAAAGATCCTCATCGGTAAGCCATTTAGCCGCAACTGCTACTGCGTGCCCTTCAAGAACTGCTCGAAGGTCATACAAGGCTGCAGTCTCGTTGGGGCTGAAATCCGCAACAAAGCTTCCTCGATGAGGCCAGTTAAGTACGAAAGATTCAGCTTGGAGCTCACTTAGCGCCTCACGTACCGGAGTGGCGCTCATCGCTAGATCAGAGGCGATCTCGTCCACATCGAGCCTTTGGCCAGATGCGTAAACCCCATGACGAATTCGGTCTCGAATCACCTCTGCAGCGTTCTGAGCTTTGGTCTTGTAAGAGGTCACGGGATTGTCGACTCCAGATTCCTAGGTTGACCGAGGGTAACAAGCCTTGCCCGGTTTGGGTTCCAGTCCTCTCGACAGCGCCATGGCCGGTCCGAAAGAGGTACGGCACAACGAATAGATTCGAGTGGGTCTGAGAGGTTGGGGGATGGACTAGAGTCCGCGACGGCGGCGACGGCGGCGACGACGACGACGGCGACGGGGCCGTAGCTGTCGGTCTATTTCTTGAAGGGACAAACGTGTCAGAAGACTGGGTGTCAGAAAATCTCAAAGAGAGACTGATCAACTCCATGCGAGTTGCGTCAACCCCGGAACTGATGCCCGCCCGGCAGGGGAATCTAAGTGTCCGAGATCCGGACACTGGATATTTGGCGATCACACCTCACGCGTATGCCTACGCGGTGATGAATGTTGAAGATCTCGTTGTTCTCGATCCGGCAGGGGAGAAAGTAGCTGGGAAACATGAGCCATCCGCCGATAGTCGGGTCCATGCGACCGTCTATAGAGAGCGGGCTGATGTTAATGCCGTAATTCACTCCGAACCACCGTACGTAAATGCGTTTGGGGCCTTAGGAAGAGAAATTCATACAATCACCACGAACGGTCTGAAATCATCACGTGGGGATGTTCCTATTATGCCTTTCTGGGCCGGAGCACGTGATGAGGCTTTTGCATTAGACATGCTTCAAGTCATGGGGGATAGAGATGCTGTTATATGGAGAAACCATGGTCTTGTAGTTGTTGCTGACTCAATCGAGTTAGCCGTAGACAAGACAATCGGCGTTGAGTTCAATGCACAGGTGCTGTTTATCGCACTCCAGGTCGGTCAGCCCCAGGGCTTACGATATGGCGGGGACTCAAGGATCTTGACATCCGATCTAGGTGACTAGCGATATCTGGTCCACAAATGGGGAGTCTTCTTGGGATCGATATCGGAACGACCGGATGTAAGGTTGTTGCCGTTGATGACCAGGGCATACGCCATCGAGCTTATGAGGAGTACCCTCTATCGATCCCGGAATTTGGTGCTGCCGAGCTAGACACCGAGTATGTTTGGCAGGCTTTACAGGGAGCTATCCGGCAGGTTACTGGAGAATGTAACGAACCTCCTGAGGCCCTATGCGTCTCGGTCTTGGGCGAGGCAGTGACGGCCGTGGGAAAGGATCGGAAGCCGCTGGCTCCCACGATAGTGTCTTTCGACAAACGTCCTAATATATATGCCGATCAGCTATTTCAGCGAATATCTAAGGAGCATATACGACGAATAACTGGACTGGAACCGCTACCACATTACGCAATATTTAAGTGGATGTGGATTTCAAATAAGTCTTCAGAGATATATAACAAGGCGTGGAAACTTCTTTGCTACGGAGAACTTGTTGCTGTTCGCCTTGGATTTGAACCGCTGATAGATTATTCAATGGCAGCACGAACTCTAGCGTTTGATTTGGATAGTCTAAACTGGTCGCCCGAGATTCTTAGTGCGGCGGAGATTGAGGTAACAAAACTACCAGAAATCGTTGCTCCGGGAACTAGTATCGGACGGCTAAGTGATGATATCTCAGCTGACCTAGGACTAGCTCCAAATGCAACATTTGTGGTCGGAGGTCTTGACCAAGCCTGTGCAGCGGTGGGGGCAGGATTGGATGTTGGTGGAAAAAGTCTTCTTTCCATGGGCACGACAGGCGTCCTGGCCGAGATATTCCAGGGAGATCAGCAGCATGCAGGGGCAATCCCAGTCATTCCTCACGTGACGCGCTCTGAAAGGATCGCTATAGCAGGCACTCCTGCGGGTGGAGCAGTCCTTCGTTGGTTCAGAGATATTATTAATCCGACTATCGACTCGGAGAGACTTTCGGAAATATCTATAACCTATTCGGACATAATTGATAGCGCTAAAAAATGTTCGACAGATATGATTTTCGTTCCGCACCTTGGAGGGTCTCGTATAGCTTTCAACGATCCTGATGCAAAAGGTGCCATTGTAGGCCTCACTTTCGGTACTGATCGATGTGAACTTGTCCGTAGTATTCTCGAAGGCGTGGCATTCGAAATTAGCCTCATGAAGGACGTGATGCGGAAAGACGGGTTTAGGATCGATGAACTTATTGCTGTGGGGGGAGGTTCCAAATCCAAGCTATGGTTGCAGATTATGGCAGATATTCTCAATGTCTCTATCGCCTCGACTGAAAGTGCGGACGTTGCGGCGTTCGGTGCTGCACGAATAGCAGCTGAGGCTATGGATATTGGATTTGACACCAGGTTGTTGTTGATTAGAGATCGGTTTGATCCAAGTGCAGAGTCATCAGAGTTGTATGCTGATAAACGAGAGAGATTTAAAGCTGTCTATGAATCTATTCTAATACCAAATTGATAGAAGAGACAATCTAACAGTTAGAATACTCTCATGGCCGCATTACTTAAAGCACTATAACGCAACTGTCGGGGACCTCGTTTTCTACTAGATATCGTATTGGGGTCCTACAACAGGTGTGTATTCACGCCCTTCAAGTGTGGCAATAGCTAGATCCCGGAATTGAACTGTTTCCATTGTATTCTCAGTCTGATTACAACCCCATATATCGACCCATACATACTCAAGTGAGAAATACCCCGCATAGTCGGAATCTTGGAGTCCCCGAATAATACGGGGAAAATCGATAGTATTCTCCTCATACCGGGCTTGCATAACTCCTGGGGCAGCGCCACGACATTGAAAGTGTCCTGTGTATTCGATGAGGCAATCCGCTTCGGATTCTTGCCTGCCCTGGTAGACGAAATGTGAGTAGTCGAGGGTGACACGTAACCCTGGTGTACTTACCATCAACTCTCCTAGGGACTCCGGGCTGTCGGTGTTACTTCCGACGCTTCCTTCAACCCGGATCTCGATTCCGTACTGGCCTGCGGCGTCAACGCGTCTGGCAAGTTCTGAGGCGGAGCGGCTCAACGACTGACTTCTGCTCTCGTCCCCATAGTCCATCCCACTGTTCATAGTTATTCCTGGAGCCTGGATCCTTCGAGCGAAATCCAGAACGCTAAGGAACATCTCGTGTCCTGCCTCGACTTCGGCCAGGTCGGGGTTATTGGCACCCCGCGTAGCCAGGTCCATAGAGGGTGCGAAGTAGAGGTCAGCAACCTCTAGTTGCGCCTGGTCCAGTCGCTCCCTTACAAGACCGGCCCAGTAGGAGGTATCTTCTTGCACATTCTCGGGCCGAAGATGGGAGCGTTCGAAGAACATTCCGAGATCAACCCCTTGGAAGCCGAGGAGATGAATGAGGCTGAGGGCGTCACGGTGGGGGAGAAGCGGCCATGTGAAATCGGCACAGCCGAGCCTTATTGTGTTTGGGGTCGACATTTAGATAGATCCTGTCGCTAGAGGTGACCGGGTACGGAGTGCAGAGTTACTGCGCAGGAGGGGTCATGTCAAAGGGAAGACTCAGACTTGGGGTACTGGGAGCTGGCGCATGGACTGTTGCGTCGCATCTTCCGAACGTGGTTCAGCGCAAGGATGAGGTAGATCTCGTCTCGGTATGCAGGCGTGATCCAGTTCAGGCTGAAGCGATCCGCGCACGTTTCGGGTTTGATTTCGCAACAACCGACTTTCAAGAGGTATTGGACGCCGGAGTTGACCTATGCATCGTTGCCGGTCCCGTAGCGGTCCACCACGAGCACGCCAAGGCGGCTCTTGAGGCGGGAGCGCATGTCCTTTGCGAGAAGCCATTTACTCTTAGGGCGAGTGAGGCCTGGGAACTGGTCGAGTTGGCAACCCGGCGCGAACGACACCTCGTCCTCGCATACGGCTGGCACTACTTCCCGATGGTGGAGGCAGCGAGATCTTGGATGCAAACGACCGGGATCGGACAAATTGAGCAGGTGGCGGTGAATATGTCGTCAACCACCCGCGAGGCACTCCGAGGGCAACAGCCGGCATTCTCTGACCGGCAAGACAGCGATTCGGGTGATGTGGACCTTTCGAATACTGACCCGCTGTTCGTTCCTAGGCCAGAGACAGGCGCAGACCCGGCGGTGGCGGGAGGGGGGTATGCCCAAGCCCAGTTGTCTCATGCGTTGGGACTCCTGTTTTGGCTAACCGAGCTACGGTGCGCTGACGTCTTTGCCTGGATGGCAACTCCTCCCGATTCACGCGTCGAGTTCCATGACGCCCTTTGCCTTAGGTTCGACAATGATGCCGTAGGAACCGTGTCCGGCGGGTCGAACCATCTTGGCTCCAACCAAAACAAGCACAAACTTGACATCCGAATCATTGGTTCGGACGGACAGTTCCATATTGATATGGAACGTGAGCTTGCCTGGATCTATCGACCAGGAGAGCTTGATGAACAGTTCCCGGCTTCTCCTGGTGACGGGGCGTACAACTGTGACGGCCCGATCCACGCGCTTATCGATCTGGCGCTTGGTAGGGATGTCACTAACCAATCGCCGGGTGAGGTCGGCGCCAGAACGGTCGAAGTGATTGAGGGGGCCTACTGTTCAGCGGAGGCCGGGTTACCGGTCTCCATCTCGAGCCTGTTCTAATTCCAGACCTTCGTTTCACTGTCTTCGGGCGGAGCCGGATCGATATATTCTATTGTCTGGTCAATGCCGCAGGATCTCAGATCTTCAGTGCGACCAGGACCGGTGATTCTTAACGACTGGGGGTTTGTGGGAGCAGGCCCCGATAGGGCCAAGTAAGTAATAGGAGTGTCGTGAATTGGAATCGGTAGGCGGGCCCTTGGAGGGTCTCAAGGTAGTCGACTCCGCAACGATCTTTGCGGGCCCGGTACTCGCGACCCTGCTGGGAGATTTCGGTGCTGATGTGATCAAGGTTGAGCACCCTGACGGCGACAGTTTGAGAACGATGGGCTGGGAGAAAGACGGAGTTTCATTTTGGTGGACGTTCGCCAACCGCAATAAGCGTGGGGTGACCATTCGTCTTTCGGATCCCCGTGGGGCTCGGATCCTCAAAGAGTTGGTTGCTGATGCTGATGTATACATCGAGAACTTCCGACCGGGAACACTAGAAAGTTGGGGGCTCGGTTGGGATGTTCTATCTGCAATCAACCCCCGGTTAGTTATGGTCAGAACAACTGGTTTTGGGCAAGAGGGGCCGTATAGTCACCGGCCCGGATTCGGGACACTTGCAGAAGCTATGTCGGGTTTTGCAGCTATCAACGGCCAACCCGATGGCCCTCCTACCCTGCCTCCGTTTGCTCTAGCTGACGGGGTCGCCTCGATGATCGGGGCCTACGCAACGATGGTGGCCCTATTCAATCGGGACCGCACCGGGAAAGGGCAGATGATCGATCTTGCGATTTACGAACCAATCTTCTGGCTTCTGGGCCCCCAGGCCCTGGTGTATGACCAGCTTGGAGTGGTTCAGGGGCGGACTGGGAACCGTGCCCCATTCACTTCTCCAAGGAATGTGTATATGGCAAAGGACGGTCGGTGGTTAGCTTTGTCAGCAAGTGCCCAGAGTATTGCCGATCGCACAATGACCATAATTGGTCGGCCTGACCTGGCTCAGAAATCTTGGTTTAAAGATCATTCAGGACGTCTTGAGAATCAGGATGAGGTTGATGAGGCAATAGGTTCCTTTATTGCTGCACGGACTACAGAAGAGGTTCTCACAGCGTTTGAAGAAGGAGAGGCAGCTATTGCTCCAATCTATGATATCGCAGACATAATGAAGGATCCACAGTTCATTGAAAGACAGACCATTATCTGCGTCGAACATCCAACACTTGGTCCTCTAGTTATGCCTAATGTTATTCCAATACTTTCTGATACTCCAGGCTCGATCCGCTCATGTGGTCCAGACTTAGGTGAGCATAATCTTGAAATCCTCGTAGACCAGCTCGGTTACTCAAGGCAAGAACTTATTGAACTGGAAAATGAAGGAATAGTCTCAAATACCGGCATGTCATCAGGAGAATAAATACAACATCTTGATGGTCTGATTTAGATCCCCGGGGCACAGAGCCTTTCATGCGGATATTGCTGGGTTAAGTGGGTTTCGACTATGACTGACCAAGACCTGTTTGCACCTGAAGTGCAGAGAGATCCCTATTCTTACTATGGGAACCTACGGGAGACGGACCCGGTTTGCTGGAACTCCCGTCACTCTCTGTGGTTGCTAACAAGACATGATGATTTGGTATGGATGCTGAAGAACCCAGACATATTCTCTAGTGCCTATATCGCTAACGATACTCGACCCCCTTACCCAGAGATTTATCACGATCATTTTCTTTACTTCGAGAGAGTTCGAAACTTCTTTGGTCAGATGCTCGCGCAGAATGACCAACCGGATCATCAAGTTGTTCGGCACCTACTCCACCGTAGCTTCACCCCTCAAGCGGTCGAGTCATGGCGGCCACTTGTGGCACAAACTGTAGAGTCTCTTATTGATCAAATAAGCCCGGGACAGGATATTGACCTACTGTCAGAGTTCGCGCTACCGCTGCCATTGCGAGTGATAGCTGACCTTCTTGGAATAACAGCACCGGACTACGAGCTGATTCGGGAAGTTAGTGAGAAGTTCAATCAATTTAACCATCCTGAACCAGACCGAATGCTTAGAATCGATGCCGGGATCTCTGAACTCAATAATCTACTTGAACCATTGATTCGGAAAAGACAGGGAAAACCACGCGGAGATCTATTATCGGACTTAGCGGTCGGTGTTGAATCAGGGGTAATAAATATGGCAGCGGCGGTTGCGAACGCCGCGTTGATCCTCGTCGCGGGTCATGAAACCACTATCAACCTTATTTGCAATGGTGTTTTAGCGTTTGCCAGGCACCCGGAGCAGTGGGATCGCCTTCGTAATGGCAGTGGCGGCGCCGGGCGACTTGCTACCGAAGAATGCCTCCGATATGACGGACCTGTGAAGACGACTTCAAGACTGCTTGTAAGAGATGTTGTCTGTCGGGAACGAGAACTGCGGGCGGGGGAGCGGGTACGGTGGGTAACGGCATCGGCAAATCGGGATCCGAGAAGATTTCAATCTCCTGAGCTATTCGACATCTCACGTGACCCCAACCCTCACCTCAGCTTCGGTCTCGGTGTCCACCATTGCCTTGGAGCGAATATTGCTCGACTTGAGGGTCAAGAGGCTTTCATGGGGTTGGCACGCCGATTTGCCTCAGTTGACTTGGTGGACAATGAACTTAGGTATCAACCCAATCTGAATTCCCGCTCCTTGCGTGAGCTTTGGGTGACCCTTAACTAACCCTTAACTACGCGAGACCTAACTGGGTGTGTAACCGGGTGTTAGGGGGTAGGG
>CEUZ01184871.1_pt1 | contig 11971 bp, 15 predicted proteins | sample 361511 | NCBI WGS metagenome assembly CEUZ01 (sample SAMEA2622822, study PRJEB7988) | marine metagenome | biome: marine biome (ENVO:00000447); feature: surface water layer (ENVO:00002042); material: "saline water (ENVO:00002010), including plankton (ENVO:xxxxxxxx)" | depth 5 m
AAAAAAAAATAGGTTTTATGTTTGGGTCTGAATCATCAGGTCTTTCCAATAAAGAAATAAGTTATTCGGACTATACTTTAGAAATACCAACAAATAAAAATTTTCGTTCGCTTAATCTATCTCATAGTTTAATTATAATTGCTCAATTAATTTCAAGTTTTACAAACTTAAAAAAAGCTAAATTTAATAAATCTAAAAAAATAAAAAATGCTTCTAAAAAAGATGTAATCAACATGGTTAATTTTTGCATTAAAAATTTAGAAGAAAGAAATTTTTTTAAACTAATTGAAAAAAAACCTATCATGTTAGAAAATTTAAGAAGTATATTTTATAAATTGGAACTTTCAGAAAAAGAAACACGCATATTATCAAGCGTATTCGCCGGACTGACAAAAAAAAAGGTTGATTGACAAAATTATTCTTAAGTTTATAAAACCCAATATTAAATGACAAAACGATTAAACTCTAAGCATAAAATAGATAGAAGACTGCGTGTTAACTTATGGGGAAGGCCAAAAAGTCCATTTAACACAAGAGCATATCCTCCAGGTCAACACGGTCAAACTAGAAGTTCAAAACCCTCTGATTATGGAATTCAACTTCAAGCAAAACAAAAACTTAAATCGTATTATGGAAATATGAACGAAAGACAGTTTAGGAATATGTATAAAAAAGCTATTATGAAAAAAGGTGATACTGCTGAAAATCTTATTGGTTTATTAGAAAGAAGACTAGATGCAGTAATCTATAGATCAAAATTATCAAATACAATATTTTCCTCTAGGCAATTAATTAATCATGGCCATGTTAGAGTTAATGGAAAAAAAGTAAATATTTCTAGTTATCAAGTTAGAGAAGAAGATACAATTGAGATTAGAGATAAATCAAAACAATTAGCATTAATTGATATTGCTTTAGCTAACAAAGAGAGAGAAGTTCCAGAATATTTACAATTAGACGAAAAAAATAAAAAAGTAAAATTTGTGAGAATTCCTAAATTTGAGGAAGTTCCATATCCTGTGGTAATGGAACCAAATCTTGTAATCGAATATTATTCTAGATAAAATTTCTGATAAAAAGAACATCAAAAACATATGTAGAAAGTCTTTTAACCAATAATCCTAATTGGAAGATTCTTGACATAGGTTGTGGTTTTAACGCTAGTAGTCATGCTACCGTTATTTGTGATATTGCAGATTTATCTGAACATTATAAAAATAAAAATTTTATAAAATTAATTGACAAAAAACTTCCTTTTAAAGACAAAGAATTTGATTTTGTAATTTCTTCTCATGTTTTAGAACATGTGGAAGATGTTTCATATTTTATAAATGAATTAGAAAGAATATCATCAAAGGGTTATATTGAAGTTCCAACTAAACTTGAAGACAATCTTGTTTTCGAAAATAAGAGTGATCATTTGTGGCAAATGGATTTTGACGATGTTGAAAATAAATTAATTATATCAAATAGATTACAAATATTTGAACCTGTTTTAACAGTTTCTACAATTAAATTATTAAATAAATTTTTTAGAAGAAGCTTAGTTTTAGAACTAATTTGGGAAAATTCAATTAATTACAATATAGAAGATAATGAATCGAATTATGAAAAAATTTCAAATTTAAAATTGGTAAAAAAATACTTATCGAAAAAACTAAGAACGTTTTTTTTTAAATAAAATACTATTTTTTGTGATTGATATTTTTAGTTTCAAATAATTTTTTCAATTCACCACTTTCATACATTTCTTTTATAATATCGCAACCACCTACAAACTCTTGTTTTACATACAATTGTGGTATTGTTGGCCAGTCACTATAAGTTTTAATTCCATCTCTTAGATTTTGGTTTTCAAGAACATTTATACCTTTAAAGTTAACTTCTAAAATTTTTAGTATATTTGCTACAGCCATTGAAAAACCGCATTGTGGAGCATCTGGAGTCCCTTTCATAAATAAGCAAATTTCGTTGTTATCAATTTCATTTTTAATTAGTTCATTAGTTTGTTGATCCATCATTCTCCTTTGTTTTTATGGCAAGGGCATGTAATTCATTTCCCATTTTTCCTTTTAATGAATCGTATACCATTTTATGTTGTTGTATTTTACTTTTACCAGCAAATTGTGACGATATTATAGTTGCTGAATAATGATTTCCGTCGCCAGCTAAATCTTGAATATCAATTTTAGCATCCGGTAATGCCTCTTTAATTAACCCCTCAATTTCTTTTAAATTCATCGCCATTAATTTATCATATACTTTCTTAACCAAATTCTATTAGCATCTTCAAGTTCGTCAACTGTTAATTTTATATCATTTTTAAACTTGATCTCTTTATCTGTAACAACTCCTAAATCATCATAATGCACTGAATTTTCTTGTAATATTTTTGTAACTTCTGAAAAATTTTTTTGATTTAATTCAATTATATAACGTCCCTGATCTTCACCAAAAAAATATTCAAATTTGTCAATTAAACTTTTAATAGGATTAATTAATATTCCCTTTTTACCTTTAATACACATTTTTGATATACAAATTAAAATTCCACCCAATGATACATCATGACAGGACTCTATTAAATTTTTGCCAATCAAGTTTAAAACAGTTTCCCCATTATTTTTTTCATTAAAAAGATTAATTTCAGGAGGGGGTCCTTTTTTTTCATTTAAAATTTCCTTTGCAAATATAGTTTGTTCTAGATGTCCTTCTGTTTTTCCAATTACCAATACTTTATTACCTTCCTTTTTAAGATCTAAAGTTATCATTTTTTTGTATTTATTAATTAAACCCACACCACCTATTACTGGTGTGGGTTTAATTCCTTGATCCTTTGTTTCATTATAAAAAGAAACGTTTCCCGAGACAGCGGGAAAATCTAAATATTTACTAGCTTCACTAATTCCCTCAACACACTCAACAAATTCACCCATATTTTTTTCTTTTTCAGGATTTCCGAAATTTAAACAGTTTGTTAAAGCAATAGGTTTTGCTCCAACCGATATAAGATTTCTCCAACTTTCACAAACAATTTGTTTTCCACCAGTCTGGGGATGTGCAAAGCAGTAAGTTGCAGAAGAGTCAACAACTGCTGCTATAGCTTTGTCTGTACCATGAACTCTAACAACACCTGCGTCGCCACCAGGTTTTTGAATTGTATCTCCCATCACAGTATGATCATATTGATCCCATATCCATTGTTTATCTGAAACGTTAGGACTTGATAAAATTTTTTTTAAACAATCACTTATTTTTAAAGATTTAAATTTATCTTTTTTAAATATTATTTTTTGTGGAAGTTTAGTTTTCTTCCATTTTCTATCATAAATAGGAGCATTTTCTGCTAGGAGATCTATAGGAATATCAGCTACTTGTTTGTCATTAAAATTAATTTCAATTTTTTTGCTGTTAGTAGTTTTGCCAATTACGGCAAAGTCTAAATTCCATTTATCAAAAATTTTTTTAGCTTTATCTTCTTTTCCATTTTCTAAAATAATTAACATTCTTTCTTGGCTTTCTGATAGCATTATTTCGTATGGTGTCATCATTTCTTCTCTACAAGGAACTTTGCTTAGATCAAGTTCAATACCTAATTTTCCTTTAGATGCCATTTCAACACTTGAAGAAGTTAATCCAGCTGCCCCCATGTCTTGAATAGATATTATTGAATTTTCTTTCATCAATTCTAAACATGCTTCAAGCAACAATTTTTCTGTAAAAGGATCTCCTACTTGAACAGTTGGTTTCTTATCTTCAATTTTATCATCAAAAATTGCAGAAGCCATACTGGCTCCATGTATACCATCTCTTCCAGTTTTAGAGCCTACATATATAATAGGTTTATTGATACCTGAAGCTTTAGAATAAAATATTTTATTTTTGTTTACCAAACCCAAGGTCATTGCATTTACCAAAATATTTCCATTATAAGACTCATCGAAAGTTGTTTGACCTGAAATAGTAGGTACACCAATACAATTACCATAACCACCTATACCTTTAACTACTCCTCGTATTAAATTTTTCGTTTTTTTATGTTGTGGTGAACCGAAATGAATAGAATTTAAATTAGCAATAGGTCTAGCACCCATTGTAAATACATCTCGCATAATTCCTCCAACACCAGTAGCGGCACCTTGATATGGTTCAATAAAAGATGGGTGATTATGACTTTCTATTTTAAAAACTATAGCATCCTCATCTCCAATATCAATTATCCCAGCATTTTCACCAGGTCCTTGAATAACTTTATCACCTTTAGTGTTTAATTTTTTCAAATGTTTTCTAGATGACTTATATGAACAATGTTCATTCCACATAGCTGAAAATATTCCAAGTTCAGTTATATTCGGAGTTCTTTTTAATAAATCACATATTTTTTTAAATTCTTCTTTTTTTAAACCATGATCTAACGCAACTTTTTCATTAACTTCCATTAACCTAAATTCCTTAATAGATTTTCAAAAAAAATAGAACCATCTTCTCCTGAAAGATAAGAATCAATCATTCTTTCTGGATGAGGCATCATGCCTAAAATGTTCTTTTTTTTATTAAATATTCCTGCAATATTTATTAAAGAACCATTAGGATTATTTTCTTCATTTATGTTACCTTTTATGTCACAGTAACTTGCAGCTATTTGTTGATTATCTTTAATAGATTTAAGTTCATCATTTGTACAAAAGTAATTTCCTTCATTGTGAGCTATGTGTAGTTCTAAAATAGTTTTAGAGATATTTTTAAAATAATTATTATTAGTATTATTAATTTTTACAAAAACATTCTTACAGATAAACTCTAAGTATTTATTTTGAAGTAAGGAGCCAGATAATAATCCGGTCTCTATTAAGATTTGAAATCCATTACAAATACCTAGCACTAATCCACCAGAATTAGCAAATTCTATTACAGAATTTATAATTTTAGATTTTGCAGCTATACTTCCACATCTAAGATAATCACCATAAGAAAATCCACCAGGCAGAACAATTAAATCACTCTTCGGGATTGATTTATCATTGTGCCAAACCATTTGGTTTTTAAAACCAAATTTTTTTAAAGCCACATCCATATCTCTATCACAATTTGATCCAGGGAAAATTATTACTGAAGACTTCATGAATTGAATTAGATAATTTTGTAATCTTCTATAACTAAATTTGTCAAAAGTTTTTTACACATTTCTTCTACTTGAGACTTGGCTTTATTTTCATCTTTTTCGCTAACTTCAATATCAAAATACTTTCCTTGTCTTACTTCACTTACATTAGAAAAATTCATTCCATTTAAAGTTTGTTGAATAGCTTTCCCTTGAGGATCCAAAACACCACTTTTTAAAGTTACAATTACTTTAACTTTCATTATTTCTTTTTGATTTTTACAGCTCTTGGTTTAGTAAATTTTAAAGGTCTAATATTTGTTTGTTCATGAAGAATGTCTAGTCTTCTAGCTACTTCTTGATAGCCTCCAATTAAATTCCCTAGATCGTTTCTAAATCTATCCTTATCTAATTTTTTGTCAGTTTGAGTATCCCATAATCTACATGTATCAGGACTTATTTCGTCAGCTAAAATTATTTCTTTTTTATTGTTATTTTCAGTTCTTCCAAATTCAAGTTTAAAATCTACTAATTTTATACCAACACCTCTAAATAATCCTTGAAGAAAATAATTTATTCTTATTATTTCTTCATTAATCCAATCTAACTCAAAAATATCCATCCATTTAAAAGCTAATATATGTTCACGACTTACTAGAGGGTCGCCTAATTCATCATTTTTTAAACAATACTCAATTAGCGGATACTCTAAAACCGTACCATCTTCTATACCCAATCTTTTTGTTAATGATCCTGTAGCAATATTTCTTACTACAAATTCGATTGGAATTATTTCTACTAATTTAACCAACTGTTCTCTCATATTAATCCTTTTTATGAGATGATTATTGATACCAACTTGATTTAAGTTGGCAAGTATATGCTCTGAAATTCTATTATTTAATATTCCTTTACCTTCTATGATATCTTTCTTTTGATTGTTAAAAGCAGTGGCATCGTCCTTAAAATGTTGGATAACTAAATTTTTATCAGCTGTAGCAAATATTATTTTTGCTTTTCCTTCATATAGTTTTTTCCCTTTTTTCATTTTGTAAATACTTTTTTAAATATATAATTTACATTCTTAAAGTGTTTTTTATATGAAAAAATACTATTTATTTTTTTTTGTGGAATTCTATTTATTATAAATTTATCTTTTTTGATGTAATCTATTAAATCAATATTATTAGAAAAACTTTTCTGAGCATGGTTTTGTATAATTTTATATGCCTTTTCCCTTGTAACTCCATTTTTTGTTAACTCTAACATTATTTCTTGCGAAAAAATTAATCCTTTAGTTATATTTAAATTTTTTAACATTCTTTTTGGATATACAATCATTTGATCTAAAATATTTGATAATCTTGTTAAAGCGAAATCCAATGTAATGTTAGCATCAGGCCCAATATTTCTTTCAACACTAGAGTGAGAAATATCTCTTTCATGCCATAAAGCAATATTTTCTAGAGCAGGGATCACATAGCTTCTTACTAGCCTACACAAACCTGTTAGATTTTCACTTAAAATTGGGTTTTTTTTATGAGGCATTGCAGAAGAACCTTTTTGATTTTTAGAAAAAAATTCTTGAATTTCGTATACCTCGGTTCTTTGAAGGTGCCTTATTTCAGTAGCAACTCTTTCTACAGATCCAGCAATAACACCTAAAATAGAAAAATAATGTGCGTGTCTGTCCCTAGGAATAACTTGAGATGAAATTATTTCAGGTTTTAAATTTAGTTTTTTTGCAACGTTTATTTCAACTTTAGGACTTATATTTGCATAAGTTCCAACAGCACCAGATATTGCACATGTAGATATATTGTCTATTGCCTCCTGAAGTCTTTTTTTATTTCTTTTAAATTCCTCGTAGAATGAAGCTAACTTTAATCCAAAAGTTAAAGGTTCGGCATGAATACCATGACTTCGGCCAATACATGGAGTAAATTTATACTTTTTAGATTGTCTTTTCAAAACTGATAAGATTTTATCTATATCTTTAATTAATATTTTTCCAGATTGAAGTAACTGAATATTAAAACTTGTATCCAAAACATCCGATGAAGTCATGCCTTGGTGTAAATATCTAGCTTTAATTCCAGTTTGCTCAGTAATTGAGGTTAAAAAAGCCAAAACATCATGTTTTATTTTAGCTTCTATGGCATGTATTCGTTTAACTTTAATTTTTCCTTTTTTTTTAACTATAGAAGCTACACCTCTTGGAATAATTTTATATTTTTCCATTGCTTCAGCTGCAGCTAATTCTATATCAAGCCAAATTTTATATTTATTTTCTTCTGACCAGATTTGAGCGATTTCTTTTCTAGAATAACGAGATATCATTAATTAATTATACGGAGGTTTTGCATACTCTTTAACAGATTCTGTAAAAATTTCATAAGAATCTTCAGTAATTCCTACTGTATGTTCAAATTGAGCTGATAAAGATTTATCTTTTGTAACAGCAGTCCAGCCATCATTTAGAACTTTTACTTCAAATTTTCCAAAATTTATCATTGGTTCTATAGTAAAAGTCATACCAGTTTTTAATTCAAGTCCTGTATTTTTTTTTCCATAATGAAGAATATTAGGTGGTTCATGGAAGGTATCGCTTATACCGTGACCACAAAAATCTCTTACTACAGAAAAACCTTGATCTTCTATGTATGATTGAATTTCAAAACCAATATCACCAAGCTTTATTCCAGGTTTTAAAATTTTTATGGCTCTCATCATAGACTCATATGTGGCATTTATTAAATTTTTTGCCTTTACCGAAATATCTCCTATTGTAAACATTCTACTTGTGTCACCATGATAATTATTTACAATTGCGGTTACATCTACATTAACAGTATCACCTTCATTTAATATTCTCTCTGACGGTATCCCGTGACAAACAACATGATTTAAAGATGTACATAAAGATTTTTTAAAACCTCTATAATAAAGTGGAGCTGAGTAGCCACCATTATCTCTAATGCATTCATAACCAATTTTATCAATCTCATCAGTTGAAATTCCAGGCTTGATATAATCAGTTAATACATCTAAAGTTTTTGAAGCAAGTTTACCTGCAATTCTCATTTTTTCGAATTTTTCCAAATAATCTTTATTCATTTATAATGTTAATTCTTTTTTCAATTTTTATTTCTTTAGAATTTAAAATACATCTATATGCTAGAAAATTTACACCAGCTTTTTTTGCCTCAATAAAATCTTTAAAATAATTAGCATCTATATCTTTCGCTATTCTAAAATTATTTATACCCTGAATTTGAGTTAAAAATAAGACATAAGGTTTATAGCCTTTTTTGATTGAATTAACTAATTTTTTTAAATGTTTAGAACCTCTTTGTGTTATTGCATCTGGAAACTCAGAAAAATTATCGTCTCTTAACAATGTTACATTTTTTACTTCTAAAATTTTATTATCACATAGAAAATCAAACCTTGTATCATCTGAATATTTAAATTCAGGTTTAATATTTTTTGTATTTTTAAATTCATCAATTAATTTATTTTTTAAAGCATGTTCAACAATTCTATTTGCTCGATGTGTGTTTACACCAATGATCCTTTTTTTAACCTTAATCATCTCAAGTGTAAATTTTAATTTACGTTTTGTGTCATCATGCTTGGTTAACCAAACGTCGTTTCCTTTATCTAGCAACCCCATCATTGAACCGGTATTTGGACAGTGGGCTATTACAGTTCGATTATTTACTTCTATATCAGTAAAAAATCTTTTATATCTTTTGATAAATTTGCCTTTAATTAAACTGTTGGTAAATTTCATTATAATTTATTTATATTTGTAAATGACGATTAAAAAAGAAATAACTGCAGGAATAATCATTATTGGAAATGAGGTTTTATCAGGCAGAACCAAGGATCTTAATACAAGTACACTTGCAAATTGGTTAAATTCATTAGGCATAAAAGTTGAAGAGGTGCGTATAATACCTGACAATGAAAACATAATTATTAATACTATTAACAAATTAAGAAATACTTTTAATTATGTTTTTACGACAGGAGGAATAGGACCAACCCACGATGATATTACCGCAGAGTCAACATCTAAAGCTTTTAAATTAGAATATGGCATTCATAAAGAGGCATTTTCTATATTAGAAAAATATTATGATCCAGGTGAATTTAATGAAGGAAGACAAAAAATGGCAAAGATGCCAACGACTGCTAATCTTATATTAAACCCTACAAGTGGTGCACCTGGTTTTTATGTTGAAAATGTTTTTTGTCTACCTGGAGTCCCAACTATTTTAAAATCTATGATAGGCGGTCTTAATAATGTTTTGGTTGGTGGCGATCCAATTTTAAGTAAAACTGTAAATTTGAGAACTTATGAAAGTGAAATAGCTAAATCATTAACAGATGTTCAGAACAATAATAAAGATGTTGAAATTGGCAGTTATCCATTTTTTAGACAAGGCAAATTAGGAGTATCTATCGTTTTAAGATCTTTAGATCAAAAAAAAATAGATAAGTGCAATTCACAAATTTTAGAATTTGTTAAAGAAAAAAAAATTGAAATTGTTAACTTAGACTAATGTTGTATTTTGCTTATGGAAGTAATCTTAATCATTTTCAAATGAAAAGAAGATGTAAAGATTCTGTTTTTTTAAAAAAATATGAACTTAAAGATTATAGATTAAATTTTAGAAGCAAATATAGAGCAGCAGACATAGAAAAGAAAAAAAATTCATTTGTTCCTGGAGCATTGTATGAAATTTCAAAAAGTGATGAAAAAAAATTAGATTTATATGAAGACTTTCCTATTCTTTATAAGAAGATTTATTTTAAATATTACAATAAAAAAGTTATGGCTTATTCTATACAGCAAAAAACGGAATTTAGATATCCCACTGAGAAATATTTAAATGTAATAAAACGTGGATATAAAGACTGCAAATTAAATCAAAAACACCTCATTAAAGCACTAAAGATTATAAAATAAATGATTTCAAAACAAAAAATGTTCAAAAGGGGATTATTAGATGTGGCGCCTCATATGTTATCCGTAATACCTTTTGGAATAATATGTGGTGCCATAGGAATTGAAATGGGTTTTGATCCTTATTTAGTCTATGCAATGTCAATAATTATTTTTGGAGGCGCTTCTCAAATTGTTTTTTTACAATTGCTATCGGGTGGAGCCTCTTCATTTATAGCTGTAACATCAGTGGGAGTTATTAATTCAAGGCATTTATTATATGGAGCAGTACTATCTGAATATTTGGAAAAACTTACTTTATTAAAAAAATTAATAATTTCATATTTTATTGTTGACCAAGGATTTGCTGAATCGAACAAGTTTTTTAAGAATAATAAAAGTCAAAAGAATAACCATTATCATCTTCTTGGTACTGGCATGACTCTTTGGTTTTGTTGGCAAATCTCAACAATATTGGGAATTATTTTAGGTTCCTTTATTCCCGAGGAACTTGGTTTAAAATTTGCAGTGCCACTTACATTCATTGCTATCCTCGTAAATGAATTTAGAAAAGTTGATCAAGTTATTGTAATATTTGTTTCTGGAATTAGTTCGTTATTATTTTTCGATGCTCCATTAAAATCATATATAATTATTTCTCCAATAATTGCTTTATTTGCTGCGTCATTAATTTTGAGATTTAAAAAATGAGCTGGGCATCCGTCATCTTTGCAGGAATTTTAACTTATTTAACTAGAATGACTATGGTCACATTAGTAAACAGACGACTACTCAGCACAAAGTTAACACAAGTTCTTGGTTATGTTCCAGCAGCTGTATTTCCAGCAATAATTTTTCCAGCAGTTTTTTTAAATGAAGCAGGTTTCTTTGTTAATTTTAATGATCCTAAAATCTTTGCTGCTGCAATAGCAATAATAATTGGATATTTAGCAAAAAATATTATTGCAACAATATTATCAGGATTACTATCGTATTGGATAATTATTTTTTTAATGTAGTTTGATTAAGTGTGAAAAAACAACCTTATAATTAAAGAAAAAAAAATATTTGTTGATATTGTTCAGGAATACAATTCATCAACTCACAAAATACAAGATGAAATAGAACTTTCTTTCAAGGTCTCAAAATTAAGATTTATTAAATAAAATTTTTTTTATTGAGTTTTTATGTTAAATGATTAAATAACCTTGATAAACAAGACTAAACAAATGAATGCCCTCGTGGTGAAATTGGTAGACACAAAGGACTTAAAAGATTTAAAAAGTTAGATTAAAAACAAAATCAACTCTTAATTGAAAAAAAATTAATTACATACTAATTTCTTTATTTCTCAAACTTAAATTCATTCAGTAAATATAAATTTTATTATAGACTTAAATTATAATTAAACACGGAGATATAATGATAAAAAAAATAAACAATGTATTTGCTGTCTTATTTTTCTGCACGATATTATTCTTTGGTTCATTTGTTAATGCTGGAGAGTTAAATATTGTTACATCTTTTCCTAAAGATTTGAGCGGACAATTTAAAGCAGCTTTTGAGAAAAAAAATCCAGATATTACAGTTAATGTAATTGGTAAAAAAACAACAGCTGGAATAAAATATATTCAAGAAACTTCATCAAATAATACTTCAGACTTATTCTGGGCATCAGCTCCAGATGCTTTTGAAGTTTTAAAAGAAGATGGTTTGCTTGCAAAATATTCATCAACAGTAAAAGGTATACCTGATAAAGTTGGATCTTATCCTATTAATGATCCTGATGGATATTATACTGGTTTCGCTGCAGCTGGATATGGAATGATGTGGAATAACAGATATTTAGATGCAAACAACTTGCCTAAACCTGAAACTTGGGCAGATATGGCTAAACCAATATATCATAACCATAC
>CEUZ01111845.1_pt1 | contig 11966 bp, 10 predicted proteins | sample 361511 | NCBI WGS metagenome assembly CEUZ01 (sample SAMEA2622822, study PRJEB7988) | marine metagenome | biome: marine biome (ENVO:00000447); feature: surface water layer (ENVO:00002042); material: "saline water (ENVO:00002010), including plankton (ENVO:xxxxxxxx)" | depth 5 m
ATGTCATTGTATTCAAACCATGCTTCAGAATTAGCTTTTTTAGTTTCATATACTTTTTGTTTTAAAATAAAAATTATATCAGTGTGAATAGTTTGTAAGAAATCACTATTATCTTGTTTTATTGCAACATCCATAAATTTTCTTTGAAGGCAATCTTCTGCATCAGGAAAATAATCATACTCTTGTTGACATGTTTCTTTAAATTGAGATACTGATGATGTACAAGAAAATAATAAAAAAGAAAAGTTTTCAAAAAACTATTGAAGCTGCAGCAGAACATCGACTTGCCGGTTTCCAGACTTTTAGAGTGTTTGAAAATTCAGATGGTGAAAAAGGAAGTATAACAGTTGTTGGTATTTGGAGTGAAAAATTAAATAAATTAGCAGATGCTCTTGTCACAGGAGGAGACTCTCCATTAGGCACACCAAAAAAACCACTAGGTGAGCAAGTACCACAAGATGATGAAGGCGAGAAATGGTTATTTAGTTTTGGTGCCTCTATGACTACTGATGAAAATGGTTCTTTATCTCTTATCTCTTATGGTCATGCCTCGCCATTAATGGATGATGTTGATGAGTGGACTGATGCATGTGATCAGGCGATTTTACAAGCAGAATCATTTATAGCTGTGTTTGCCAATGAGTACGTAAAGTATAAAGAAAACATTGATAAAAGTTCTGATACATCAATTTTTGAAAAAGAATCTGAAGTAGCAGAAATGAAAAGTGAAAAAAAATCTGTTAAAAGTTATTATAAAAAGCTTGAGTCTTCAGCAAGAATTAAGACTGAAGGAATAGTGCCTATTGCTTGGCCATATCAAACAAAACATCCTTCCGGTTCTCTAGAGTGTATAGCAGCAGTTGGATGGTCTACTGATTTGCGTCAATCTGGTCAAGATATGAAAAATACTCAAGAAAAAGCTGAAAAAATAAAAAATAAATCTAATGAAAATGATGATGAAAACTCTTCAGGAACAACATATGAAGGAGCAAGTGATGAAGCTAGCGACGATTTTTAGTTTTTTTTTGTCTTCTTAATTTCAATAAATGTAAAAGCTTTAGATGAACAGTTATTAAATGAGTATAAAGAGGCAAGAAAAGATCTAAAAAATAATAGCTTTAGTGAAACAGATAATTATTATTTTTTTAAAGGTATATCCAACACTTTAGATTATGAAGACGAAGAGGAAGCCTTGTTTTTTGCTGAAGCAGATGCTTATGAAAAGCTTGAAATTATAGCGTTTAATTTAATTTGTTGGCCAGATTATATTTCTACAGAAATTAGAATTAAAATATTTTATGAATATTTGCAAATGAAACCTCTAATGACTCAAAATGAAGGTTTCACAATTTTAAAAAAACTAAAAAACAGAGAAAAAGATTTTGTTATGATTTTTTCTGTAAATAAAGAAAATACCATGATTGTATTTCCTTCTACAACAAATTTAGGTTTTCTTGATACATGTTAATTAAAAATAGTTTATCAAATAAATCTATTTTCTAAAGCAATTTAATTTCAGATTTTTATTCAGACAAGGATATAATTTTATCTACTAGTTCTTTATTTATACTTCTTGATCCAGTATTTAATCTGTTCTTATGTCTTCTTTCACCAGGTAGTCTAACACCTTCTAAAGATTTCATTTCTTGAAAAAATTTTTCAGAGTGTTCATCCCAGTTTTCTCCAGCAATTAAATTAGGAGATAAAGCCATAATGAATTCTCCACCTCTAGCAGGTCCTCCATCATTATTATCTTCTTTTGCTGCTTCAAAGCTAAACAGATCTCCAACTAAACCAGCTGCTAATAACTCAATCATCATAGCTATAGCTGATCCTTTATAATCGCCAAACGTCAGCAAAACCCCACCATTCGCAATATCTGCTGGGTTATCAGTTTTTTTTCCATCTTTATTTAATCCTGTTCCATAAGGTACTTTATGACCGTCTCTAGCAGCTACCTGCACTTCTCCCATAGCCATGGTTGAAGTTGCCATGTCATACACTACTGGTGAATTATTTTTTCTTGGCCACGCGAAAGAAATTGGATTAGTTCCAAATAAAGGTTTTTTTGCACCAGCAGGAGCAACACTTGGTTTGTAAGCAGTGCATGCAATTCCTATCAAATTTTTTTCAGCTAAAGATTCTGTTTCATGCCACAAGGCAGCAAAATGATGAGTATTAGCTATTGTTAAAACACCGACACCATGTTTTTCTGTAGTTTCTATCAAAACTGGTAAACCTACCTTTATTGCAGTTGGTGCAAAACCATAATCACCATCAACCCTAATAGCATTTTGTGTAAGGAATTTATTTGTAGGTCGAGCATTGCCTTTTACTTTTTTACTCTTAAGAGAAGCAATATATCCTGGAATTCTAAATAAACCATGTGATACACTACCGTCTCTTTCAGCATTAGTTACTGTATCTGCTACAGCTTCTGCATTCAATTCATCACAACCATTAAATTTTAAAGTTTTTAAAGCTAAGTTATAAATTTCTTCTAATGTTAAATTTGTTGTTGTCATTTTTTTTACTTTTAATTAATATGTTGCCCTTCCACCACTCAAATCAAAAACAGCACCTGTAGTAAATGAATTTTCTTCTGAAACCATCCAAGTTACTAAAGAGGCTAATTCCTCTACTAATACAAACCTATTCCGCGGTATTTTTGAAAGCATGTAATCAATATGTTCTTTACTTATTTGATCAAAAATTCGAGTTTTCGCTGCGGCTGGAGTAACGCAATTTACAGATATATTATTATCAGCTAATTCTTTTCCAAGGGATTTTGTTAAAGCAATTACACCTGCTTTAGCTGCGCTATAAGGCATTGCATTTGGATTACCTTCTTTACCAGCAATAGATGAAATATTAACTATTCTACCATAGTTTTTTTCTTTCATAAGAGGAACTATTGCTTTGCAACAATAAAATACCCCAGTCAAATCGATATCTATAATCTTTTGCCATTCTTCATTTGGATATTCCCAAGTTTTATAACTTGGTCCTGCAATACCAGCATTATTTACTAAAATATCTATTTGTCCTAATTCTATCAATGTTGCTTCAAGTCCATTTAATACACTGTTGTATGACGAAACATCAACAACCTTTTTTATAGTATTATCAATGTTTATTTTATTTAGAATTTCTTGATCTTTATCCCAAATTGCTACTTTTGCACCTGAAGAAATAAATCTTTCAACTATGGCTAAACCAAACCCTTGTGCTCCACCTGTTACTATTGCATTCCTTTTTATTAAATCTATTTTATTCATACTAATTTTGTAATCTTAAGGTTTGTAATCTGCTTGTCAATTACGATATAGACGAATATAGAAGGAAATTATGACTAGGTTTAATGCATGGAATGTTTTTAAAAATGGATTAAATGGTCAAACTGGTTGGAGTCGTCAATGGCGAGATCCAGAACCAAAAGAATCCTATGATGTTATAATTGTAGGAGGAGGTCTTCATGGACTTGCTACAGCATACTACTTAGCAAAAAATCACAATAAACATAATATTGCAGTTTTAGAAAAAGGTTGGATAGGCGGTGGTAATGCAGGACGTAACACAACAATTGTACGTTCAAATTATATGATGCCTGGAAATAGAGAGTTTTACGAGCATTCATTAAAACTATGGGAAAATTTAAGTCATGATTTAAATTACAATGTAATGTTTAGTCAACGAGCTCATGTCGTTTTGCTACATAGTCCATCTTCAATTGATGCATATGCAAGACGTTATAATACAATGAAATTGACAGGTTCTGACGGTGAATTATGGGATTTAAAAAAACTTAAAAAGAAAATACCTCATCTAAATTATGATAATGGACGTTTTCCAATTTTAGGTGCAATTGTTCAACCTCGTGCAGGTAATGCTAGGCATGATTCCGCTGCTTGGGGTTATGCTAGAGCAGCTGATTCACTTGGCGTTGATATACTGCAAAATTGTGAAGTTACAGGGATAACACGCAAAAATGGTTCAATAGAAAGTTTGCAAACTTCTAGAGGAATCATAAAAGGAAAGAAAATTGGATTTGCTGTTGCAGGACATACTTCAGTGTTATGGCAAATGGCCGAACTGGGTAAATTGCCTATTGAGTCTCATAAGTTACAAGCTTTTGTAACTGAATCTATTAAACCTTTACTGGATTGTGTTCTAATATTCGGTCCAGCAGGAGCTGCTCATTTTTATATTTCACAATCTGATAAAGGAAGTATGGTTTTTGGAGGTGAGTTAGATTGGTATAAATCCTATGCTCAAAGAGGAAACTTACCTACAGTAAAAGAAAATGGTGAATGTGCAATGGCAATTATGCCATGTCTTGGAAAACTACGCCTATTAAGACATTGGGCTGGTGTAATGGATATGAGCATGGACGGATCATTTTTTATGTGCAAAACCCCTATTGATAATTTGTATTTAAATGCTGGCTGGAATTATGGAGGTTTCAAAGCTAGTCCAGCTTCAGGTTGGTATTTTGCAGATTTAATTGCAAACGAGAGACCGCATAAAGTTATAGAAAACCATAATTTAGAAAGATTTGAAAAAGGTATTAATCTTGATGAGCGAGGAATAGGACCTGATCCAAAAATGCATGGCTGAATAATGATACGTATAAAGTGCCCATATTGTGGAGAAAGAGATCATAGTGAATTTAGCTATGGAGGTGATGCATCAATTGAATATCCAAGCTTAGAAGCGCCTCAAGAAGATTGGGTAAAAGCAATATTTTTTCGAGAAAATATAAGAGGTGTTCAAAAAGAAACATGGCACCATCTTAATGGCTGTAGAATGTGGTTAGAAGTTGAACGATCTACAATCACTCATGAAATTAAAAGTGTAAAACCGTGTCATCCTGATTATACAAAAATAGTTGAAAACAAACAATGAGCTCCCAAAGAATAGATGATTTTGGAAAAATTAATCGTGATAAAGAATTGCGATTTAAATGGGAAAATAAAAATTATTTTGGCTATGATGGAGATTCCCTAGCTTCTGCGATGTTAGCTAATAATATAAAAATAGTAGGTAGAAGCTTTAAATATCATCGTCCAAGAGGCATAATGTCTTGCGGAGTTGAGGAATCTGGGGGATTAGTAACAATTGGAGTTGGAGATAAAAAAGATCCAAATGTTCGTGTTACCTCCCAAGAATTATTTGAAGGTTTAGTTGCCTCTGGTCAAAATGCATTTCCAAATGTTAATTTTGATCTCGGTTCAGTAAATAATTACCTAAGCCGTTTTTTTGCTGCTGGCTTTTACTACAAAACATTTATGGGTATTCCACCTTTTGAGTGGGGAAGAGGAACTTCAATATGGATGTTTTTTGAGAAGTTTATTAGAAATGCTGCTGGAATGGGTAAAAATTCACGTTTGCCTGATCCAGATGTTTACGAACATGCAAATGATTTCTGCGATATTTTAATAGTTGGTTCTGGTCCAGCAGGTATTGCAGCAGCTAAAGAAGCTGTAGACAAAAAACTTGATGTAATATTAGTTGAACAAGACAACCTTATAGGAGGTGATCAATTATCAGACAATGATTTTGACACCGATACTGCTTTTAAAGAACTTCAAAATCTTGGGGTCAGAGTTATGAAAAGAACTACAGCATTTGGATTATATGACAATTGTGTTTTAGGTCTGATAGAAAGGGTTACAGATTACAATACTTCTATTGATAAAGAATTACCTAGACAAAGATTTTGGATAGTGAGAGCTAAGCATATAATAGTTGGTTCAGGCGCTTTTGAAAGACATATCGCATTTAATAACAATGATGTTCCAGGCTCAATGACTGTAAATGCGTCTAAACACTATTTAAATAGATATGGTGTTTTAACAGGTAAGGAAATTGTAATAGCCACAAATAATGATTCTGTTTATTTGACAGCAGAAATATTAGCGAATGCAGGAGCTAAAGTAACTGTATTAGATAAAAGGGAAAAAATTGATTTAAAATTTAATAGGAATAATTTTGAAGTTAGAAACGGAGTTGTTCCATATAAAATTAATGGCTCAAGAGAAATAAAGAGTTTAGACATTGCTGACTCTGTTAATTCTAAATATAAAAAAATAGATACAATTCAATGTGATCAAGTTCTAATGTCAGGCGGATGGTCTCCTGCAGTTCATCTATTATCTCATAGAGGTGTGCGACCAGAATGGGACTCAGAAAATCTTTGTTTTCTTCCTGGAGAAGCAAAAGAAAACATCACAATGGTTGGCTCAGCTAGAGGCATATGGGGCAAGGAAGATTGTATTAAATCAGGCACTGCTGGTGCTTTAGATGCACTCAACCGATTGGGGATATCAAAAACAAACTATTTTTTTCCAAAAGAGGGAGGTTGGAAAAATGCAATTGAACCATTGTATGAAGTAAAATTCAATAAATCTCGTTCAAAAAGTTTTGTAGATTTTCAACATGATGTTACTTGTGATGATGTTCGTTTGGCACATCGAGAGGGATTCATTTCAGTAGAACATTTAAAACGTTATACAACTTTGGGTATGGCAAATGATCAAGGTAAAATGGGTAATATTATTGGATTATCTTTGATGGCAGACCTACTTGAAAAAGAAATTCCAGAGGTGGGAACTACAACTTTTCGCCCACCATTCACACCTGTCGCAATAGGGGCTTTGGCTGGAAGAAGTGTTGGAAAACATTTTATGCCTCTGAGGACAACACCAATGCATCAATGGAATTTAGATCATGGAGCAACAATGATTGAGGCCGGGCTTTACCAAAGGCCATGGTATTTTCCTAAAACAAATGAAACAATTAGTGAAGCTTACATAAGAGAAGCTACAACAGTTCGAAAATCAGTTGGAATATGCGATGTTACTTCTCTCGGAAAAATAGCGATTCAAGGACCTGATTCCACAGAATTTATAAATAGAATTTACACAAATCCTTTTGCAAAGTTACCAATTAACAAAACCAGATATGGAATTATGTTGCGAGATGATGGTTTGGTATTGGATGATGGAACTTGTTGGAGATTATCCGATACTGAATATTTTATGACTACCTCAACTGCACAGGCAGGAAGAGTCATGTCATGGTTGGAGGAATTACTTCAAGTTCGTTGGACTGATTTAAAAGTAAATGTAACAAGTGTATCAGAACAATGGGCAGTGGCAGCTATTTCAGGCCCAAAAACTCGTGAGGTATTAAATCAATGTCTTGAAGATCCATCTGTTATTTCAAATGAAAATTTACCTTTTATGGGTTTTACATCAAGCGAACTTATAGGAGGAATTCCTTGCAGGATTGCTCGCATAAGTTTTTCAGGTGAATTAGGATATGAAATTTATATTTTAGCAGACTATGCAAATAAAATGATGGATATACTTTGGAATGCTGCAAAAAAATTCAACGGTTGCTTGTATGGTTTAGAAGCATTAGGTGCACTTCGTGTAGAAAAAGGCCATGTAACAGGAGCTGAACTTGATGGACGTACAACAATCGATGATGTCGGATTAGGAAAGATGGCATCAAATAAAAAATCATACATAGGTAGTGCTATGAGAAAAAGAGGAGTCTTAAGTTCAGAAGATAGAGAAAAACTTGTAGGTTTTTTCCCAGCTAATAAAAAAGATACTTTTGATGCTGGAACAATAATTTGTGAAAAAAATAATATAAAAGGATATGGTATTGGTAGAGTTACATCAGTAACTCACTCACCTGAATTAGGACATTGGATTGGTTTAGGATTTATTAAAGGAGGTATGGAAAGATGGCAAAACACTACAGTAGTAGGTAGTGATTTGGTTAGAAATAAAGAGATGGAAATTAGAGTAGTGTCACCTCATATGGTTGATCCAGATGGAAAGAGAATGTATGCATAACAGGGACTCATCTTTAGACTCATCGTATTCTCCAGGAACTTTTCCAATTAACAATAATATTACTGTTAAATTTAAGGAGTATACTTATTTAAATCTTAAACAAATAGCTTGTTGGCCTGACACACTGCTTCAAACTGAAGATTATATAAAAGAAAAATTAAATATTAATAGTGTACCAGACTTCAATAAGGGAGTTATTAATAAAGAAAATTCTATATGGAGAATTGAGCCTTTAAAATGGTGGATATTAAATAATGAATTAAATTTACCTGATCAATTAGGTACTAATTTAGATTTATCTCATGCCTTCACATGCATTAATATAATAGGTGAAAATGCATCATTATTACTGAATAGATTTTTGCCTATAGATCTTCGGGAATCTGTTTTTAAAGAATGGTCTTCTGCTAGCTCAGCTATTCATCATGTTAGTATTAAATTGTTAAAAATTTCAAAAAATAATTACCAACTTTTTATTCCTAGAGGATTTGCTTTGTCCATATGGGAGATTTTGTTGGAATCTTCTAAACAGTTTGGTTATGAAATTTTAGAAAGGTCACAAGGAGCGTAGACAAAATTTTTACAAATGAATAGATTTTACTAATGAATTTTACTGCTGAAGAATATTTAAAAAGACTAAATAAGGTCAAGCAGACAATGTCAGAAAAGGGAATAGATGTTCTAATACTTTCCGATCCATCTAATATGAATTATTTGACTGGGTATGATGGCTGGTCTTTTTATGTTCCACAAGGCGTAATTGTTTCGCTTGATAAAGAAGAACCTATTTGGTTCGGTAGAAAACAAGACTCAAAAGGAGCAATGATAACAACGTATCTTAATCATGATAATATACTTGGTTATCCTGAACATTTAATTCAAGCTCCTCCAAAACATCCTTATGATTTTGTTGCCAATTTTATTAATGAAAATAATTGGAGCAATAAAAATATTGGCGTTGAAATGGATAATTATTATTATACAGCAGAAATTCATAACCGTTTATTAACTCAATGTTCTAATGCAAAATTTAAAAATGCTCATTTATTAGTTAATTGGATTAGGTATGTAAAATCTGATGCAGAAATTGCATATATGAAAGAAGGGGCAAAATTAGTAGAAGCTGGTATGCGCACAGCTTTTGATGAAATAAAACCAGATGTTAGACAAAGTACTGTTGCAGGTAAAATACAGAATACACTTTTAGGAGGTAATAAAGATACTAATATAGGAGGGGAATACTCAGGGTTAAATATAATTTTAGCAAGTGGAAAGTCTGCTTCTGCATCTCATTTAACACCTACAGATAAAAAATTTAATATCAATGAAGGAACTATTATAGAATTGGGAGGAGTTAAACATAGATATCACTGCGCCCTATCAAGAACAGTATATATTGGTAAACCTGATAAACAACTAGATGATACATTGAAGATTACCAATGAAGGAATTCAAAAAGCTATAGAAGCAACTAAACCTGGCAATACATGTCATGATGTTGCTACCGCTTTTTGGAAAGTTTTAGAAAAATATGATGTTGAAAAAGAATCAAGAGCTGGTTATTCGATAGGTCTCGGTTATCCTCCAGACTGGGGCGAACATACATTAAGTATTCGAAAAAACGAAATGACAGTTTTAGAACCCAATGTGACCTACCATCTAATGTGCGGAATGTGGATGGATACATGGGGATTGGAACTTAGTGAGAGCATCAGAGTTACAGAGAATGGGTGTGAATTGTTTTGTAGTTTTTCAAGAGATTTGCACATAGTAAAGTAAATTAATCATTATCATCTTCTCCACCAGCTCCTTTAGATCTTGATTCTTCAGATTCAGGAACAAATGATTGAAAAGCAAGTTCAGAAATTTTATCCCAATTATTTTGATTTGGATTTAATCCAACTGATAAAACTTTTGCAGAATCTTTAAAGTTAATATCTATATCCAATGTTTGATTACTATTAGGTTTGTTTGATAAAATAATTTTTATTGAATTATTTTTTTTTTTATCAAAGAATTTTTTATTGATTGAAATTTTTTCTTTATCTGTCAAAAAAAGAACACCATCATTATTAACTATTTTTGCATAAATTATTTTTTTTATATATTTGCTAAGTATAGGAATTAGAAATATTGGATCATAGCAGTTAATTAAGCTGTATTCATTTTCATTGTTTATATTAAATTTGGATACAAGATAATCAATTACTCCTGGACCTGTCATTAAGTTAGATTTATTTTTTAAATCAATTTTTTTTTCATTGTTAAATAAGTCAATATTATAATCATATTGACCATTAAATTTTTCAATAAATGAACAAAATAAATCTATGCCCTTTAGGTTATATAATTCAAGCCAAGTAATTATATAAGCCGCATCTTCATCAGCTCCATGAGGAAATCCAATTCCAGAAAAAGCTCTTTGTGTGTTAGTGTAAACTTCATAATATGAATAGCTCACTTTTTTTAATTATAAGAATTTATTGTTGCAAAGCCCCAGCTATCAACATTTTTTTGAGATAGATCAGACAAATAAGGGGCGCCAGAGAAAAATGTCACTCTCAACCATCTATCAGATTTTGGATCATATCTGTTTGCACCAAAAAAAGATAATTTAAATCTTAGCATATCAATAGGATGTGTGTTTTTATGTAATATATTATCTCTGATTTCAGCATAAGGATAATTAGATAAAGATTGTATTCTTTTAATTATACCTCGAAAATGAGCTTTAGATAGAAGATATTCAGAGACTGACCTATTAAGATTCTGATCCTTAATATCATCATATAATTCTTTAACCATTCTTCCTATACCAAGATGTTGCTCTCTATCACCTCCATACTCATTGTAACGTTCTCCTAATCTTGGCTCTAGTTTTGCCTGCGAAATATACCAAAATAAGTAGTTATTTATTTTATCATTAAAATTAATATTGATAGCCCAATCATAATTTTTCTCAATAATATTTTTCAAATCTCTGAGACTTTGAGAAACTTCTATATCCATATCTTCATCTTCAGACATATCATTTGCTAAGTTTTCCGATACTTCAGGATATATTTCAATTAGCTGAACCTTTGCTATTTCGCTAGTATCTAAATTATAATTATTAGAAGCAAATTCAAGTAAGTGTTTCCATTTAATCTTTATTAAATTTTTTTCTTTTAGTGATGAGCAATAATTAATGAATTTATTCAAATCACTAATAGTTAATAAATTTTTATTAATTTGTATTTTATCAGTAGGTTGTACTTCTATTAAATATTGATGAGCCTTTTTTAATAAGGTTAAATATTTATTAATTAAATCAGTTTCAACGCTAAAGTTATTAATTATTTCTAAAGTTTTATTAAATTGTTTCATCCACTTATTAATAAGCTTTGGGTGTTTTACAATAAAAGGTGCCATGCCTAATCCAGTAGCATTACCTATGCCGAGATGTTGTTTAATTTCCTTTTTTAATTTAACTGCATTACTTGGATTTTTTTTCATTGCTAAATGTTCAACTAAATCAACACTAAATTCACGAATTAAATATACAGCAAGCATCTCTGCTCTAAAAGGTTGATTAAAAATAGTGTTTTTTTTTATATTAACAAAATCTGACAAACCAAATTTACCACTACCGTAAACTGCTGTTGTTCTCAGCAAATAACCCACTTTATTTATTTCATTGATATCAGGCTGCCTCCCATTTGCTAAACAGTCAATAACATATTGAAAAAGTCTAACACTTTTATTAGCTCTACTTAGAACTATCTCATTTGGAGAATTTCGCCCAGATTCTTGAAGAGGAATATTTTTTTTTAAACGACTAATTTCCTTATCATTTATTCTTCCTTGATAAAGTGCATAAGCAGTATCCCATTTAGTTGCTATTACTCTGTCACTTCTGTCTTTATCGTTAATATATTGAGAAAAACATACAAGTGAATAAATTTTTTCACTTGCATAAACTTCGTATATCGCAGTTCCAAAACCATCATTATCAAGATCAAATTTCGATCTTTTAATTTTCCACTTATCAATAATTAATTTTCTAAGCATACTTCTTGAAAAACTCAATCGTGAAGGATATCTAGAACCCATTAGTTC
>CEUZ01130985.1_pt1 | contig 11965 bp, 13 predicted proteins | sample 361511 | NCBI WGS metagenome assembly CEUZ01 (sample SAMEA2622822, study PRJEB7988) | marine metagenome | biome: marine biome (ENVO:00000447); feature: surface water layer (ENVO:00002042); material: "saline water (ENVO:00002010), including plankton (ENVO:xxxxxxxx)" | depth 5 m
ACAATATAAAAAAGAACAAAACATGAACATTTAGATATGAAAGTAACGTTATATTTAAACTCTGTGTGTGCAGGTTTTCCCTCTCCTGCAAATGATTATTTAGAAGGAGAAATTGATTTAAATAAATATTTAATTAAAAATCCTCTAGCTACTTTTATAGTAAAATCCCAAGGAAACTGCATGTTACAGGCTGGTATACACTCAGGAGACTTACTAATCGTAGATAGGAGTATAAAACCTAAAAATAACTCTATAGTCATAGCTTCTATTGATGGGGATTTAACAGTAAAGCGCATTAACACATCAAATAACAAAATTTTTCTGTGTTCAGATAGTAAAAATTATGAAAATCTAAAAATAAATAACGAATCAGATATATTTATATGGGGTGTAGTTACTAAAGTTATTCATAATGTATATTAAGAATAAAAAAAGAATTTTTGCTTTAGCAGATTGCAATTCTTTTTATGCTTCATGTGAAAGAGTATTCAACCCAAAACTAAATAATAGGCCTGTGGTAGTTTTATCAAACAATGATGGTTGTATAGTCGCAAGAACAAATGAAGCAAAGGAATTAGGGATTAAAATGGGTGAACCTTTATTTAAAGCAAAAAAAATTATAGAAAAATATAATGTAAAAGTTTTTTCCTCTAACTATGCCTTATATGGAAGTATGTCAAATAGAGTAATGAAAATACTTGAGCAATCATTTCCTAATATAGAAATTTACTCAATTGATGAAGCTTTTATGGAAATATCTGATCTTAAAAAAATTTATGATTACTCTGAGTACGCAAAAAAAATAAGAGAAATTATATTAAAATGGACTGGAATCCCAGTAAGTATTGGGATCGGCGAAACTAAAACACTTGCAAAAATTGCAAATCAGATTGCTAAAGATAATCCAAAAATTAATGGCGTTTTCGATATTACAAAAATTAAAAATAAAGAAAAGATCTTAAAAAAAATAAAAGTGGGAAAAATATGGGGAATTGGAAATAAATTATCTAAATTTTTAATAAAAAATAATATTTACAATGCTTATGAATTTATAAAACAAGATAATAGATGGGTAAGAAAAAATATGAATGTTTTAGGTCTAAAAACAAAAATGGAATTAAATGGAATATCTTGTTATGAGTTAGAAAATAGTTTTAAACAAAGAAAAAGTTGCTGTGTTTCAAGATCTTTTGGGAAAAAAATAACATCTCTAAAAAATATGCGAGAAGCTGTTTCTACTTATATATCTAGAGCTGCAGAAAAAATAAGAAATGAAAAATTAGTATCAAATAATATAAATCTTTATATAAGAACTAGCCCATTTAAAAAAGTTGCTAAAGAATATTACTCAAATAGTGTCTCTATTCCTTTAAATTTCCCAACAAATAATACTATTATTTTAAATAAAGCAACTTTACTTGGTCTAAATAAAATTTTTAAAAAAGGCTACTTATATCAAAAAGCAGGAGTAATTTTATCTGGATTAGAAAATGAAAACTCAGATCTAAATTTATTTGAAGAAGATGACAAAAAAAAAGAATTTTTAATGAATGCTTTTGATTTTATAAATCAAAAATATGGAAATAATTCTGTTCGTATTGCATCTGAAGGAATTGAAAAAAAATGGTTAATGAAAAGAAGCAAATGTTCTTCAAATTTTACAACTAATTTAAAAGATTTGTTAGTCGTTAAATGTTAAAATAATCAGTGTAAAATTTTTCTAACTTTGTTAAAAACACGGTTTACTGAAAGTGAATTCATTAAATTTTTTTTAGTATTCCAATCAAAATTTTTTGAACCTGTGAGCTGATTAAAAGTTTTTTTAGTTCTAATATAATAAGCGTTATTTCCTTTTGGTGAGTAACGAGTTTCTAAACTAGGCCCAAATAATCCTAAAGTAGGAATGCCGGTTGAAGAAGCAATATGCATTAATCCGGAATCATTTCCTATAAAAATTCTACATTTTTTAATATGTGCTGCTACTTCAATTAAATTTAATTTGCCGCAAAAATTTTTAATTTTATTCTTTTTTAAATGTTTAATAATTTTTTTTGTATTTTTTTTATCTTTTGAAGAACCAAAAAAAACTATAGATTTTTTTTTTCCGAACTTTTTTTCTTTTAAAATCATTTTAATTAATCTAACAAATTTTTTTGATGGCCAAACTTTTGCTGGCCAATTTGCTGATGCTCCAATTGCAATAGGATTTTTTAATTTTAAAAAATCTTTAGAAACTTTATTAAAATCTTTATCTAAAATAGGCACATGTGGCAAAGGTAACTTTGTCTTTTTCATTAAAATAGCAAGTTCATCTAACCTATGAATATGCTTGTTAATTGATTTATAAATATATTTTCTCTCATTAAAAAGAAAATAGCTAATTGCAGATCCTCTCAAATCAATCACAATATCCCATTTATAAAAAAAAGTTTGTAACCAAAGTTTAAGCCAATGGATTTTTAAAAAAAATTTATTTACGATAAATATTTTCTTTAAATTTAAAAAATTCTTAAATAATGGAGCTGAATCTCTACTTGTAGCAATATATAAATGAGAAAAAGGAAATGTACTTTTTATATAATTTATAATACTAGTAGATAAAACCGCATCTCCTATTCTAGTTGAAGTTATAAAAAGTACTTTCATAAAAATTAATTAACAAGTATTTTATATTTTTATGTATTATTGCAAAATTAATAAAAAATCTGTTCTTTGTATAGAAGGTAAAGATACGTTATCGTTCTTACAAGGATTAATTACAAATAACATTGATAAATTAAAAGTTAATAGAGTTATCTATACTACTTTACTATCACCGCAAGGTAAATTATTACATGATTTCTTTTTAATTAAAGAAAAAGAAAAAATTTATTTAGATTCTTTAGAAAAAAATATTACAGAATTAAAAAAAAAATTAAATTTATACAAACTAAATAGAAGTGTAAAAATAATTGAAAAAAAAATTAACTCTTATTTCTTATTTTTTGGAAATAATATAAATAAAATCTTAAAAATTGAAAAAAAATTAGGAGAATATAAAAAAATAAATAACCTTAAAATATTTAATGATCCAAGAAATATTAATTTAGGTATAAGAATTATATGTGATAAAAAAGAAGATCAAAAAAAAATAAAAAAAATTGTAAAAGATAAAAAAATACTTTTAAACGCAAATGAATATGAAAAAAAAAGAATTATAAATTGTGTACCAGATATAAAAAAAGACAATTTATATAATAAAGCTTACTTATTACAATATAATTTTGATAATTTAAATTCTATTTGTTGGAAAAAAGGATGTTTTATTGGGCAAGAAGTAACTATCAAAATGAAAAATAAAGGAGTGCTAAAAAAAAAATTATATACTATTAAATCTTTATCAAGAAAAATAAGTTCTCCTGAAGATATTAAATATAATAATAAATTAATCGGTACCACAACATCTCATTACAAGAATATTGCTTTAGCATTAATAGAAATAAGCCAAATAAAAAAAATTAAAAAAGAAAAAAATATATTAATTATTTAATAATTTTTAAGAATTGTAAAAATGGTGAATTTGTATTAATTTTTATTTTTTTTAATTTTTCTATACCAGATAATCCAAATTGTTCTTTAATAGATTCTTCTAGCCAGAAAATACTTCTAATCTCTTTTTTTTTATTCTTTATAGCTTCATTTCTTTTTTGAGATTCTTCTATTTTATTAATTAAATCATTTATATTTTTTTCTTCTTTAGAAGAAATTAATACTATAGGTAAATCTTGTTCTTTTGAATAATTACCTATTTTTATTGAATTAATAACATCATTTTTTGTTATATTGGCAATTTCACCTAAATCAGATTTAGTTATTGCTATAATATCTGGTATTTCAACAATTCCAGCTTTCATGAACTGTAAAGCATCTCCAGATCCAGGTTGAACACAAAATAAAACTGTATCAGCTATATTTGCAATATCTGTTTCTGATTGACCCACTCCAACTGTTTCTATAATGGTCAAATCAAATAAAGCATTGAATAAAAAAGCAGAAGATAAAGTAATTGAAGCAAGCCCTCCTAATTTATCTCTAGCTGCCATAGATCTAATAAATAAACCTTTATCATTTGGATCTGTTTCTAATCTAATTCTATCTCCTAACAAAGCACCTTTAGTTTTTTTTGATGAGGGATCAACGGCTATAACAGCAATTGTTTTTTTTTTACTTCTATAAAACTTAATTAAATTTTTAATTAAACTTGATTTTCCAACTCCAGGAGGGCCTGTGATTCCTAGAATGTTTCCATTTTTAGCCTTATAAGCTTGTGTTAATAAATTTAAACTATTTTTATTAAAAGGATTTTGTTCTAACTCAACTAAAGCGTTTGCTAATCCGGTCTTTCCATCTTTTTTTATTTTATTTAAATCCATATAAATTATTTTTGAATTTTTGAAAAATCTGCATAAATTTTTAAAGTATCTATAACTTTTTTCAAAATAGAAAGCCTATTAATTTTAATTTGGTTATCATTAACATTAACCATAACATTATCAAAAAAATTATTTAATGGAGCATGTAAGTCAGAAATCTTTTTTAACACTCCTTTAAAATCATCATCTTCTTGTTCTATTTTGTTTTTTAATTCATCTAATAATTCAACTAAAATTTTTTCATCTTTTTCTTTTAACAAATCTTTATTTACAAAATTTTTTATATCTAATTTTTTACCTTCTATTATTACTATATTTAATGCCCTTTTATTTAATTCTATAATTTTTTTACCTTGCCCTTCATTCACAAAATCATTCAATGCCAAAAACTTTTTATAGAGTTTTAAAAAATCACTACTATAAATTTCTTTACTGAACAAAGCATTAACAACATCCTGTTTTCTTGTAATAGATTTTAAAAAAAATTTAAATCTATCCATTAAAAAAGATATTAAACTTCTAATTTGAAAATTATCAGTATTATCTAAATTATATTTTTCAATTAATTCTTTATTAAAAAAACTTTCTAATTCAATTTTTAAATTATTTTCTATTATTATTCGTAAAATTCCTAAAGCTGATCTTCTTAATGCATATGGATCTTTAGAGGAAGTAGGTGTTTCATCTACTAAAAAAAAACCAAGTAAAGTATCTAATTTATCAGATAATGAAAGTATAATACTCAAATTATTTTTTGGACATGCATCAGATGGCCCTTTTGGCATATACTGTTCTCTAACAGATAAAGAAATAGATTTATCTTTTTTTTCAAATTCAGCAATATACCCTCCTATAATTCCTTGCAATTCTGGAAATTCTCTGACTAAACCTGTTGTTAAATCTAATTTTGATAATTGAACAGCTTGAATTAAATTATTTGAATTTATTTTAAAACTAAAACTTTTTTCTAAATTTAAAGCAAATTGCTCCATTCTATCAACTCTATCTTTAATACTTCCTAGCTTTTGATGAAACTGAATATCATTTAAGAGTTTTTTTCTAGAATCAAATCTAACTTTTAAATCATTTTTCCAATAAAATGCCGCATCTTCGAATCTTGCTTCTAAAACCTTCTCGTTATCTTCAGTAACTTCTTTTTGATATTTTTTTTCTATAAAATCACTAATTATTACAAAATAAGGGCTTAATTTATTTTTTTCTAAAAATAAAGGAATAAAATTTTGATCATTTATCATAACAACTTCTAAAATTTCTTGAGGTAATTTCATATAATCATTTTTTATTTTACCAAATAAAACATCTGGGTATTCTGTTAAACCTGCATTCAAAGAAATAAGTGCGTTATGATCACGTTTTAAAATAGTTTTTTTAATTTTACAAAAATCTTGGATAGATTTTTTGATTATATTTTCTCTATTAATTTGCTCAATAACAACTTTATTACTGTTCAATTTTTTCTTATAGTCACTAAAATTTTTAAATTTTATTTCCTTATCTAATTTTTTATGTGAACAACTAAAAGAATCATTGTTAATTGAATATTTTTCTAAAAAATCTAAAGGTACAAATTTATCATCAAAATAAAAAAAAATATTATTAATTGGCCTAGCCCATTTAAAGCTTTCATGAGTCCATCTCATTGATTTTTGTAGATTAATATCTGTTATTATTTTTTCTAAATTATTTTTTATTATTATTTCTGTTTTTTCACCAATTACTTTGTGTTTTGCAAAATAATAATATTGATTATTAATTTTTCTTTTTTCTAAATCATTTTTAGATATCCCGATTTTTTTTAAAAATCCTGTAATAGCGTTATCTGGAGCATTTACAGGAGGCCCTTTTATTTCTTTTACAAAACTTTTTTGTTCTTTAACTAAATTATTACAAGAAAAAACTATTCTTAAATGCGTAAAATTATAATTAATATCTATCTTTTTAGATGATGATAAATCATTTTCTATAATTAAATCGGTTATTTTTTTTTCAAGTTGCTCAACAATATTTTTTTGTAACCAATAAGGGATTTCCTCAGATAATAACTCAATGAATAATTCTGACATATTAAATTAAAGCTCTTGTTTTATATAAATTTCGCAACAATTTTTAACTAAAGATCTAATTCTTAAAATGTATGATTGTCTTTGTTTAACGCCAATAGCCCCTCTTGAATCTAAAATATTAAAATAATGGCTAGCTTTTATACAATTTTCGTATGCAGGCAATGGTAAATTATTATTTAATAAATCTTCACATTCTTTTTCTGCATGTTCAAAATTTTTAAATAAATATTCAGTATTCGCTAATTCAAAATTATATTTAGAGAATTGCTTCTCAGATTCCATATAAATATCTTTATATTTAATTAGTTTTTTATCTTTTTTATTTTCATTCCAAACAATATCAAAAACGCTATTAACTTTTTGTATAAACATAGCTAAACGCTCTAAGCCATAGGTAATTTCTACAGAAATTGGGTTACACTCTATGCCTCCAATTTGTTGAAAATATGTATATTGACATATTTCCATACCATTGCATCTTATTTCCCAACCAAGCCCAGAGGCGCCTAATGTTGGACTTTCCCAATCATCTTCTTTAAATTGTATATCATTCTTTTTTGGATCTATCCCAATAGATTTTAAACTTTTAAGAAAAATATTTTGTATATTTTTAGGAGATGGCTTTAATAAAACCTGAAATTGATAATAATGTTGAAGTCTATTAGGATTCTTTCCATATCTTCCATCAGTTGGTCTTCTAGTTGGTTGAACATAAGCTATATTTCTAGATTTTTTTCCTAATGCGCCTAAAACAGTAGCAGGATGAAATGTACCAGCTCCTACTTGTAAATCAATTGGCTGAATTATAGTACAATTATTATTACTCCAAAAACTTTGAAGATTAAATATTATATCTTGAAATGATAAAACATTTTGCTTAGAAACCATATCTTCCCCAGATATTTCTACTCTCCATATAAGCTATAATATCACTAATTATTTTTTTTGTATCTACAAACTCTTTTGAAAAAAAAGACTTAGATAAAATACTTTTTACAAAAGATTTTTTAGGTTTAATAACAAGGTATTTTAATTTTTTTCCAAATTTTTTCTCCATTGTAGTCTTTAAGTCACCAATGCCATCAACTAAACCCAGCTTTATTGCTTCTTTTCCTACCCAAAAACCACCAGAAAATATATTTTGATTTTTTCTATTAATTTTTCTATTTCTACTTTCTAAAACAACATTTTTAAAATTCTTGAAAATCTCCATTTGAACACTTTTCAATTTTTTTACATCTGATAATTTTTGTTTTTGAAAAGAATCTAAAATTGATTTATATTTACCAGTGGTAAATATTCTTCTTTCGATACCATATTTTTTTATTAATTTTTCAAATCCAAAACTTGCATATATTACCCCTATTGAGCCTATAATAGAATTTTCATCTACGTATATTTCGTCGCCTGCGCAAGCTATATAGTAGCCGCCTGAAGCAGCAACATCTTCAACAAAAAAGATTACTTTGACTTTTTTTTTGCTTGCAAGAGATCTTATTCTTTTATAAATAAGAGAAGATTGTACCGGTGATCCTCCCGGAGAATTAATTATTATAGCTACTGCAGGAGCATTTTTTATTTTAAAAGCTTTTTCTAATAGATTTTCAACTGAAGATATAGTTACACCATTTCTTAATCCACCTATATTCCCAATTACTCCAGAGATATGAACAACAGGAATTATTTTTTTTTTAAAAAAATTAAACATCCATACATAATATAAACTTTTTTATATTGAGAAAACGAAAAAAAAAACTAATGTTATATCGTGCCACTTATATATAAAATTGATACAAACAAAAGTCAAAAAAATAAAAAAGGTTTTTTTAAACTTAAAAGTCTTGTAAGCAAAGATCTTGTAAAAGTAAATAATTTAATAGAAAAAAGATTAAATAATAACGTTCCTTTCATTGGATTAGTATCTAAACATTTATTTGAAGCTGGCGGAAAAAGAATTAGACCTATGTTATGCCTGGCTTCTGCAAAATTATGTGATTGTGATGACAAAAAAATTATTGAACTAGCTGCATGCGTAGAATTTATTCATACAGCTACTCTTTTTCACGATGATGTTATCGATAACAGTAAAAAAAGAAGAGGAATATCTACAGCCCATGAAATTTGGGGAAATAAAAGCAGTGTTTTGGTTGGAGATTTTTTATTAGGTAAATCATTTGAATTAATGGTTGATATAGAACAAATCGAAATTTTAAAACTTTTATCACAAACTGCATCAATTTTAATTAAAGGAGAAATATCACAGTTATTATCAAATAATGATATTTCTATAACAGAAGATGATTATTTAGAAATAATAAAAGCTAAAACTTCAAAATTATTTGCTACATCATGCGAAGTTGGCGCTTTAATTGCAAATAAACCAAAAATTTACTCAAATGCATTAAATAGTTTTGGAATGAATTTAGGAATGACTTTTCAAATAATAGATGATCTTTTAGATTATAAATCAATCGAAAACTATACTGGAAAAAAAATGGGTAATGATTTTGCAGAAGGGAAAGTAACTTTACCTATTATCCTTGCTTATCATAGAGGAAATAATGTTGAAAGAAAATTTTGGATAAAAACTATAAAAAAAAGCGAACAAAAAAAGGGTGATTTTGAAAAAGCTTGCGATTATCTTGAAAAAAGAAATATTTTAAACGATATTTTTGAACGAGCAAAGCACTATGGCAATGTAGCAAAAGATGCTTTGGAAATATTCCCAAATAAAAAAGAAAAAAAAATACTAGTAGATTTAATCGACTTTATATTAAATAGAAGTTTTTAATTTTATTGAATTTATAATAAAAAATTAGCTACATACTCTGGTTTAATCAAATCCATTCCTTTTTCCTGTGGTACAGTATCTATAGATCTTAAGTTAGGGTTTCTGATTAATCCATCTGGAGGAATTATAGGATTTAAATTTTTTAAAAATTTTTTTGGGTAATAATTTTTATAAATAGTTTGAGAATATGGAGGAGATCCTCCATGAATTATATATGTTTTTAGTTCACATGCTAAAGATAAATGTGCGTTACCTGCATCATTACCAACGTAAAAATTAGACTGACTCATCAATGCCATTGTTTCATTTATAGATTTACAAAAATTATTTATCTTTGAACCTTTTACTTTTGAAAGTTTAATAATTTTATTAGCTTCTTTACTTTCAGTTGGCGCTCCTATTAAAAAAAAGGAAAAATTCTTTTTTTTATTAAGTAGCTGAATTAACTTTACAAAATAATTGTATTTCCAGGTTCTACTTTTATCAGTAGAGCTAAAACCAATTAAAACCCATGGTTTCGGTAAAAAATTAAATTTTTTTTTTATTTTAATGATTTCTTTTTTTGAAACTTTTAAAAAAGGGTTTAATGAATCTAATCCAATACTATTTGCTTTTAAAAATTGATAAGCTTTAATAACTGGAATAGATTTTTTAAAATTATTATCTAAAAAGTTACCAGAATTTAAAAAAAATTTTTGTAGTCCATAGCCATAACCAAATATTTCTTTAACTTTAGAAAAAAAACTAATAATTGCATATCTCGGACTTCTATGAAAAATCCATATTCTGTAAATATTTTCTTTTAAAAAAAAATTTCTTAATAAAAAAAAATCATTAATACTTGAAAAAAAATTATATTTGTCTTTTATATAAAAAATTTTTACATTTTTTTCATGTTTCATTAAATCTTTTGCTTTTGTTCTTGGCTTCGTAAAAATTATAAATTTATCTTTTGGGAATTTTTTTAAAAGAGCGTTAATAAATGTTAAATTGCTTAAGAAATCACCTATTCCGTAATAAGGTAAAACAATTGCTTGAGAACTCATATCAAATATAAAATTATTTTTTTACATCCTCAGCTAATCTCATTGAAATTATTTTGTCAGGATTATCAACCATTCCATTCTGGCCCTCGCCTCTTTTTATTTTATCTACAAACTCCATACCTTCTATTACCTGGCCCCAAACAGTATATTGGCCATTTAAAAAAGAAGATTCCTGAAAACAAATAAAAAATTGACTATCAGCGCTGTCTGGATCTTGTGCTCTTGCCATCGACACAGCACCTCTTATATGAGGCAAAGAATTAAATTCTGCAGGAATATTTTGACCCGAACCACCTGTACCGTCGCCTCTAGGATCTCCCGTTTGTGCCATAAAACCATCTATTACTCTATGAAATTTTAAACCATCGTAAAACTTTTCGCTAATTAAGGATTTTATCCTTTGCACATGTTTAGGGGCATGATCTGGCTTCATTTCTATAACCACTTTCCCGTCTTTTAATTCCAAATAAACTATATTTGTTAAATCTTGCGCCATTGTATTTTTAATTAAAAATAAAAAAAATAAAATTTTAAAAAAGGATTTCATTTTTGTAATTTTGAAATATATTATAGTTAATATTATATTTTTTTCTTAACTTTTTTTTTTGGATTAATAATATGAATTTCATTAAATTATTTGTTTTAATATTAACTATTTTTATCTTAAATAACAACGCATTTGCTGATGCAGCTAAAGGTAAGAAAATATTTACAAAATGTAAAGCATGTCATAATGCTGAAGAGCCAAAACATAAAGTTGGACCACATTTAGTTGGTATAATTGGCAGAAAAGCTGGTCTTGTAGATGGATATAAAAAATATTCTAAAGCACTTAAAGAATCCGGTATTGTCTGGGATGAAGCTAATTTAGACAAATGGTTAGCTAATCCAAAGGGAATGTATCCTGGAACAAAGATGATTTATCCTGGTCTTAAAAAAGCTGAAGATAGAGCTGCGGTAATTGAATATTTAAAAACTAAATAGCTATTGATTGATTTAAAAAATTATATCGATACTCACCCAGATTTTCCTAAACCTGGTATTTTGTTTTATGATATATCGTCACTAATGATTAATAAAGATATATGGCAAGAAACTATAAATCAATTCTCTACACTTATAAAAAAACATAATCCTGAAGTATTAGCTGGCATAGAATCAAGGGGTTTTATTTTTGCATCTACAATAGCATATAAATTAAATTGCGAAGTTATAATGATTAGAAAAAAAGGCAAGTTGCCAGGACAAACAATATCGCATACTTATAAATTAGAATACGGGGAAGATTGTTTAGAAATACAAAAAAGAGAAGATCTAAAAAATAAAAATGTGATACTAATAGATGATTTGTTAGCAACAGGTGGGACAGCTAGTGCAGCAATAGAGCTTCTACAAAAAACTGGTACGAATGTTTCGGCTTTTTTAACTTTAATAGAGCTTGCAAATTTAAAGGGAAGAGATAAAATTAAAGTTCAAACTGAATCTCTATTATCGTTTGATGAATAAATCCTTTTTGTTTATATTTTTCTTTTTATATTCATGCTCTCATTCTTTATACGGAAATGATGTACAGGAAATTTTTGGGAAGGTAAGAATAATTGATGGCGATTCAATTGAAATAAATAATAATAA
>CEUZ01090784.1_pt1 | contig 11951 bp, 9 predicted proteins | sample 361511 | NCBI WGS metagenome assembly CEUZ01 (sample SAMEA2622822, study PRJEB7988) | marine metagenome | biome: marine biome (ENVO:00000447); feature: surface water layer (ENVO:00002042); material: "saline water (ENVO:00002010), including plankton (ENVO:xxxxxxxx)" | depth 5 m
ACAAATAGACAGTTATTTTCAATTGTTTTTGGTGATGTATTTAGTTTTGTAATGATGTTGTTTTCAATTGAATTCTTTGAAAACATTAATATTATTCGTGTGTTTTGATTGATTGAATTTGCGCGATATGTGTCTCGCATTATATTTATGGATATTTGTCCAGGTGCAACACTTTTAACATTTTCCATATGGGTATATGTCATTAAACACATTGGATATTTTAGACAAATTATTCTACTAATCAACCCTAAGTTTCCCATAGCGATAGCAATAGAAGGATTTTGAGAATTCTTGATCAAGTTAAGTATAGAAATATTATCGAGATGAGAGTTAGGCATAGTAGCAATTTTTGCAATATAACCTGTTTCTCCAATCAGATCTTTTTGTAATCTTTGTAAGTTTTTAGGCGTGTTAGTAAAGTTATGATATGAGACGATGATTTTAGTTTTTGAATTTTTTATATGTATAACTTCAGGAATTATTTCAGGATCTATGTCTATATAAGAAACATTATGATCAATTGCTTTCAACAGCGGTTTTAGTTGATCATCGATATGTCCATCAAATGCTCCACCGTGTTTAATAGAACGATTAGTTACAATTAACTCACAATTGCTATTATTTATAATATTTTTCATGTCAATTTCAGGAAGAAGGTCTAGTCGTATTTCAGCGATTGCACCTATTTTTGTGATTATTTCTAGGTCATCAATGATACTAGAACTGTTCCCAGAGCCTAGTGTAACTACTAATCGATTGGGATAAATATCAGCAATTTTAAAAGTATCCAATTACTGTTTAGCCTTCCAGAATTAATTTATATTTAAGTGGATTGCTATTAACCTTTTATACTGTAGCCACCCAAATATGCAGGAGTTCCTAATGGAGTGTCTCGGTGTTCAGGTGCATCTGAATGATGAGTTGCTGGCCATCCTTGGCCTCCATGCCACTCGAATTTATCAGAAAGCCCTGACATCCAGAAAAACATTTCAGCTGCATCTCTTGCATCTCTAGTTGGACGTCTACTGTATAGCTGACCATCGAAAGAATAATTTGCTTGGCGCAAAAAATCTGTTTCAGTTATCCAGTCTCTTTTTGGTGGAGTTGTTCGCCAATATGAAAGTTTCATATTATTTCTTATTCCTGTTCCAGTAGAGGCGCTCCGACGATGCCATAGTGAATGCATCATAATTACCCATGATCCAGGGTGAGCAACTGCATAATATGATCCTTTAATTTCTCCATAATGACCTTTTCTGCTAGATGGAGAAAACATAAAATGGGATGAAGGAAGAATTTCAGTTGGTCCCATATCGGGAGGGCACCCTTGTGGTAGATAGAAACAAAGAAGTACAGTAGGTTCAAATCCATAACGAGAGCCACCATCCCAATGCCAATCTTGAGCAATCGGCATCGGACATACTGAACGGTGATTGCTAATATGTTGGGGAAGCGCAAAATCTTTACCAAGTATTGATCTTATAGTGCCAGCTACCGTAGGGTTACATAAAACATCTTTTTTAAACCAATCTTCTTTTAATAATTCATTAAGTCTATTATTTTGAGCAGCATGCCATGTCTCGTGCTTGCCATTAAGACTATTTTTCTGTTTTTCGGTTGCAGCTTTATTACATTCTTCAACTACTCTTTCATTTATTTCTTTTGGCATAACACCGTCGAGTACGATAAAGCCTTTTTTACAAAAATCTAGAACTTCAGAGTCAGTTAATATTGGATCGCAATCATAAGTATGCATTATTCACCTCTCAGATTTTTAATATTTATTAATTTTTTCTAGAACATATTCGCAACCTAATCCATAACTTGTATCTTCATTAAGGAGTAGAGCTTGTTCAGGGAATTTTATAATTCTCCATCCATCATTTATGGCCTCCAGTAAAGTTTGATAAGGCCATTCATCTGCATTTTGAGGAAGAATTTGGATAACACCGTTTTCAACAAGATTAATGGATACTATTGTTGAATCTGGCGCAGTTGTACTCGCCGTTAAAAAAAGTAAATCTTGTTTTTTCATATATTTATTTCCTAAAAATTATTTTTTGAATTCTGCTTATTGTATTTAAATTTTGCGTATTATTCAATAAATAAAGCTTCATAAAAGGGGTATTTTTTTTTCAAGTTATTTACTTTATAGTATAGTTCATTTTCATCTATTAGAGTTGACTTGCCATTATCTACTATAAAGTTGCCGTCAACGAGTACTGACTGGATACTTGATTTCCCCGAATATATTACAGAACGAATTGGATCAGTTTGTGGAAACATTTCAGGCAAATTATTCTTTCTAATTATTAAATCAGCCTTTTTACCTATCTCTAAAGAGCCAATTTTATTTTCTAATCCTAATGCACGTGCGCCATTTTTGGTTGCCATAATTAAACCATCTTCAGCAAGTAAAGCATCAGGTCTTTTTGTTTTTTCTCGTGCAGTAAGTATCGCTATAAGTGCTTGATTTCCGATGTCAAAACTAGTAGTCCAATTTGCAGAATCAGAACCTAAAGAAATTTGCGCACCTTTTTTATAAAGTTCAGAATGTTTGCCTTCAGTAGTTCCGCCTATTCCATACATCATTGAACCTAAAGGACACCAGGCTATTGAGCAACCTGATTTTAAAATGGGAGATATTTCTTCTTCTCGAACAAAATTTACATGAGCAAAAGTACAATTTGATCCTAGAAAACCAATTTCCTCATAATGAATCATAGGATGTTGGTTGAATCTATTATAATCAGAAGCAGTATCATCTTCTGCATACGATTGGTGCATATTAATTATAACGTTGTTTTTATCAGCTATACTCTTAGCGTGTAGTAAAAGTTCATCCGATGCTGTGCCCATTCCATGGAGGCTAATAGCACCCTGAACTAATGCATTTTTGTTTTGATTTCTTGTTAATTCACGATCAATAAGGTCAAAAGCTCGATTTGTACTAAATTTGATAGGACCAAAATAGCTATTTTCTTCATAAATATCCTTTATTCCTGGGGTTCCTATAACTGCTCTGATTCCAATTTTTTCAATTGCTGATGCAGCAATATTAGTATTAATGACATTAGCTTCTAAAAAACAAGTAGTTCCGTTATGAGCCATTTCTAGGCTTGCTAATTGATAACTTAACTCTTCAATTTCTGGAGTAATATTATTTAAATATTCTGAATGCACTGACATAGCATCACTTGCATGTATGCCATCTTTTTGTACCCAGCGAAGAGGTTGGTATAAAAGGTGAATATGCGAGTCGATATATCCTGGATGTACGATTGAACCGTGTAAGTCTATTGATCTCTTAACATCATATTTAGAAAGATCAATAGACTTATCTTGTCCGATATTTGTGATCTGATTTCCTGTAATTGCAATGAATCCATTTTCAATTACACTATTTTTTAGATCCATTGTAATTATTACAGCATTACGAATTAACAGATCTATTTTTGAAGGTAATTGTTGCTCTGTTAATGGCATATCAATAAATAGTTATTTATTTCTTAACTGCAAATACATATTGATAAACGATTCCAGCTAAAACAGCTCCAATAACAGGGCCCACAAAATATATCCAGATATTAGTGAATTCTTGTGTTGCAATAGCTGGACCTAAACTTCTTGCTGGATTAATTCCAGTACCTGTAAGGGGTACAGCAACTAAATGGGCAACTAAAACAGCAAGACCAATTGCAAAAGGAGCCATGGAACCAATGGCACGATCATCTGTTGCAGTAGCAAATACTATAAAAACAAGAACAAATGTTAAGGCAGTCTCTGCTATTAATCCTGATGTGATAGATACACCGGGAGCGAGAGCATGTGCACCTAAAGAACCATGAGCTACTGAAGGGACTGCTATATAAAGTAGATAAGCACCCACAATACCTCCAAGTAACTGTGCAATTATAAACATTACACCCTTTATAGCAGGTGTTTTACCTGTGATCATTGTTGCGATTGTAACTGCTGGATTGATGTGCCCTCCAGAAATATGAGCAGTAGCATATACGAGCATACATATTGTCAGACCATGAGCTAGAGCTATAGCAGTGAGCCTTGCTGGGGTCATTTCCTGGGTTAATGTTCCTGTAGATACAACAACTCCTGCTCCAATAAAAACGAATAATAAAACAGCAACAAATTCAGCTGCAGATGATTTAAGGTTTGCAATATTTTTTAATTCATCCATTTGTAATTCCTCCTATGATTAGACACAAAACTTTACTACTAAGGCAATAATGTGTTGAGTATCTAACACAAGAAAATGTATGTCAATCCTAATTAAATAACGTATTTTCGTAAATAAAAGTAAAATTTAAAAAAAATCGTATGAATTTTGAAGGTATTTGGAATTATCATTTCAGTTGACAGTCGTATGGCAAAAATGTAAAATTGCTTTAGCAGATTTAATACTACTCTGCTAATTTAAGATTCTTATTTTTGTATTCATCCTATTTCATAAAAAAGATATTTTCTTTTTTATATTTAGGTATAATACTTTAGTTTTTAAGGAGGTAATAAATGTCAGATGTGACTTTTAAACCTTTAGGTAATCGAATAGTTGTCGAGCCTGCTGAAGAAGAGGCAAGTGTTAGTTCAGGAGGAATTTATATACCTGATACAGCTAAAGAAAAACCTCAAGAAGGTAAAGTAATTGCTGCTGGGCCTGGGCGATTAACAGATGATGGCAAACGAGTTCCTATGGAAATAAAAAAGGGACAGACTGTAGTTTATTCTAAATATGGTGGTACTGAATATCGTGTTGGTGACACAGAATATGTAGTACTTCGTGAGGACGATGTTCTTTTTATAAAATAATTGATTAATTAGACTGATTAATTTCTGTCTTTCAGTATATTGAGTTAGTCAAAAGTAATATTGAGGAGGTATGTAATGCCTAAACAGTTAAGTTTTGGAGAAGAGGCGCGCTCTGCTATGAAACGTGGTATCGATCAGATGGCAGATACTGTTGGAGTAACTTTAGGTCCAAAGGGCCGTAATGTTGTTTTAGACAAAAAATTTGGAGCACCTCAAATTTGTAGTGATGGAGTCACTATTGCAAAAGAAATAGAGTTAGAAGATGCGTATGAAAATATGGGCGCACAGTTACTAAAAGAAGCTGCAAGTAAAACCAATGATGTAGCTGGTGATGGTACAACCACAGCTACTGTTTTAGCTAGAGCGATTATACACGAAGGTTTCAAAAATATTGCGGCAGGAGCTAATCCAATGGCTTTAAAACGTGGTATTGAAAAAGCAGTGATTGCTTTAAGAGAATCAATCCGTGGAATGTCAAATCCAGTTAAGGGTAAAACTCAAATAGCCCAAGTAGCTTCTTTATCTGCCCATGATGAAGAAATGGGTGAGTTAATTGCTGAAGTAATGGAAAAAGTAGGTAAAGATGGAGTTATAACAGTTGAAGAGTCTAAAGGTATTACTTATGAACAAGAATTTGTTGAAGGAATGGCTATAGATCGTGGTTATATTTCTCCTTACTTTGTTACTAACCAAGAGAGAATGGAAACAGTTGTTGAAGACCCATATATTCTTATAACTGATAAAAAAATATCTGCTGTAGCTGATTTATTACCAGCATTAGAAAAGATACTTCAAATTGGTAAAAATGTTGTATTGGTTGCAGAGGATGTTGAAGGAGAAGCTCTTGCTACTTTAGTCGTTAATAAATTAAGAGGAACTTTAAATATTTTAGCAGTTAAGGCTCCAGGATTTGGAGACAGACGTAAAGAAATGCTTAGAGACATGGCAATTTTAACTGGCGCAGAAGTTATTAGTGAAGAAGTAGGCAGAAAGTTAGAATCTGTAACGGTTGAGGATCTTGGTAGGGCTCGTCGAGTAGTTGCTAATAAAGATGAAACTACTATAGTAGAAGGAAGAGGTAGTGAGGATGGCATTAAAGGAAGAACAGATCAAATAAGAGCTCAAATAGAAGAAACAACTTCTGATTATGATAGAGAAAAACTTCAGGAGAGGTTAGCAAAACTATCTGGTGGAGTAGCAATTATTAAAGTTGGTGCTGCTACTGAAATAGAATTAAAAGAGAAAAAGAATAGAGTTGAAGATGCCTTATCAGCTACTAGAGCTGCTGTTGAGGAAGGTATTGTTCCAGGTGGAGGGCTTGCATTATTGCGAGCACGTACAGCGCTAGAGGGTCTTGATGTTGATGGAGATGAAAAAACTGGTGTCAATATTTTATCTGATGCTCTTGCTGAACCACTTAAACTGATATGTTCTAATACTGGAGTTTCTGGAGAAGTAATTTTATCAGAGAGTGAAAAAAGCGAAGAGATGGTTGGGTATGATGCTGAGACTGGAGAATTCACTAATCTCCTTGAACGTGGCATTATAGATCCTGCAAAAGTTACAAGGGCAGCTATTGAGAATTCTTCTAGTGTTGCCGCTATGGTTTTAACTACAGAAGCCTTGATAAGTGATGTTAAGGAAGATGCTCCAGCAGGCCCTGCAGGACCTCCTCCAGGCATGGGTGGCATGGAAGGCATGATGTAGCTTCTTTGTTAAATTTTAAATAGAATCACAAGAAAGCCCACTGTTACAAAATAAAATAGCAGTGGGCTTTCTTGTAAGATTGATTGAAATTATGTATTTGTATGATACCTATACTAGAAAACTTAAATTAATTGATCCTGTTAAAAAAGGTCATATTGGTATTTATACTTGTGGGCCAACAGTTTATAGGGATCTGCATTTAGGTAATTTACGCTCATTTTTATTAGCTGACTGGATAAAGAGGGTATACCATTATCAAGGTGCCAAGGTTACTCATGTTAAAAATGTAACTGATGTTGGTCATATGAGGCAGGAATTGCTTGAGCTTGGTGAAGATAGAGTGGTGATGGCTGCATTGAAAGCTGGTAAAACCGCAAAAGAAATTGCAGATCATTATACTAGGCAGTTTTTAGATGCTGAATCAAAACTTAATATTATTCCTGCAACAGTATTTCCCAAAGCTACAGATCATGTAGAAGAAATGATTATACATATTCAGACTCTTTTAGATAATGACTTAGCATATGAATTAAACGGCAATGTATATTTTCGAGTGAATCGATTTCCTAACTATGGTCTTTTGTCAGGTAATAGGGATCAAACATTTCTTATGCCTGGTCTTCGTGGTGAAGTTGACTCCGAAAAAGAAGATATACGTGATTTTTCTTTGTGGCGAGCTGCTGAAGTTTCTAGGGAATTACAATGGGATAGTCCATGGGGTAAAGGATTTCCTGGTTGGCATATTGAATGTTCAACAATGTCGATGAAGTATTTGGGCTCTTCTTTTGATATACATACTGGTGGAGTTGATAATATTTTTCCTCATCATGAAGCAGAAATTGCACAGAGTGAAAGTTTGACTCAAACTAGATTAGCAAATTGCTGGGTACATGGAGCTCATTTGTTAGAGAACGGTATGAAAATGGCTAAATCAGCTGGTAATGCATACACTTTAGCTGATCTTGAATTAAGAGGATTAGGGACCTTGTCTTTTAGGTACCTGTGTTTAACAGTTAGATATAAAAACAGATTGAATTTTAAGTTTTCTTCATTGTGTTCTGCCCAGATTGCGTATACAAGGTTAAAAAACATGACTGTTTTTTGGAAAAATGGATCTGTTCATAAGGGAGATGAATTTAAAGACGCATTGCAAGAATGGAGATCTCGTTTTAATTTAGCTATAAATGATAATTTAAATTTGCCTGATGCTTTGAAAATTGTTTGGGAAATGTCAAAGTCTGAATTACCTTCTTCTCTAAAATATAAACTTATTTGTGAATTTGATAGTATATTAGGATTAGATTTGGATGAAACTTTTTTTCCTGATAGTAATTTATTGAGAGATTCTATTTCAGAAAGAGATTTATTACGTAAAAGTACATTTACTGAAAAGAATGATGTTAAGAAACAACAATTGTATGCAAAAATGGATTCTCAAAGATCAGTTTTATTTGAAAAAGGTTTAGTTGTTCGCGATCAATTTCCGAATTCTATTGTGATACCACGAAATTATGAATTTGAAACAGCTAAAACATGGAACATGGTTTCTTCTAGTTCAGATGTTATCTCTCAAATTAAAAATAAATCACAAGTAGATTTTACTATTGGATTTATCGTACAAGGTTATGATGAAGATGCAAAGCGATGTTTAACTAGTATTTTAGAGTATTGGTCAACTGAAAAAGTTGAGATTTTAATTTTTGATAATTTTAATAAACAACCAGTGAGGGATTGGGTCAATTCTTTTAATCAAAAGTTTTTACAAATAAAAGTAATTCGTTCAGATCATATATTTGGTACTGCAGAAGCGTATAATTGTATATTAAATGCTAGTGTAGGGGAATATGTAGTTTTATTAGATACGAGTATTGAGTTTTTTGAAAAGTGTTCATCGACAATTAAGAATGCATTAAATCAAGAATCAGTTGGTATAGTAGGGCCTTTTGGGTTACTTAGTTCTGATTTGAAACATTTTCATACTGAGATAACTAATTCTCAAGATGTTGATGCAGTAGAACTTTATTTTATGGCATTTAGGAGGTCTATACTTAATAAAATTGGTTTAATTCGACAGTGTTTTAATTTTTATAGAAATCTTGATATAGATTTTAGTTTTCAGTGTAGAAATTATGGATATAGGACTATTGTAGATGATTGTATACAGGTGAAAAGACATAAACATCGTATCTGGTACGATATGAAAGAAGATGAAAGAGAAAAATTAAGCAGAAATAATTATCGGTATTTTTTAAAGCGGTGGGGAACAAGAAACGATTTACTGACTAGTACTAAACAAAAATAATGATTGTTTAGTTTGTTTTATTTGTAGGCAATGTTAATTTCAACACCTGTCAGTATAATAGGATCTGATTGTGTTTTGTTTGAAGACAACCTGATTTCTAATTCATTTTCACCTTGTTTTAGTAGAGGGTATTTGATTTCATATTCTATTGATATTCCTGGTTGATGAGTTTCAACTGGATAAGTTGGAGTAGTAGTTTGTTCAGCTTTCGGTGCACGTATTAGTCGAGTCCAACCGTCTCTATTAACGTTATTTGAATTCCATACTATAGATTGGTTATTAAGATAGATGTTAAGTTGTTGAGATTTTGGGAATTCTTCAAACTTGAGTGTTAAAGTACATTTAGAAAGAGATCCATCAGAGGATGAGTTTTTTAAATCATCTGTAATATTAAAAAATAAGATAGAGCCTTTATTTAAAAGTGTTGGATGTAAAGTTAAAGGTAAAGGAGCGGAGGGGCTTGCATGACGAAATGCACTACCATGTCCGTCTGTTGGTATAAATGGTCCAGTTGAACCCAATTCATATAATTTATCTAGTTTTTCTAGGTTTTTAGGATTGGATAGTTGATTTAAAATACGCTTATTCCATTCTGTAGGCATTGTAAAGAAATTATAGAGATATATTCCAGATGCACCTGCTTCCCAGTATAAACTTGCCAGAGCTCTAAGGTGTTTTTCATCGATATGCCTAAGACCTTCTATGCAACCATAGACTTGTATGTTGTACTTACTAGCTATATCTACAAAATCTTTTACAGGTGTATTGAATGGAATAAATCCTCCCCCTACAATAACAACATCTACAAGTTTTTCAGTCATCCATGTTTTTATATCTAGTCCAACTCTCCTTGAATCTTCTAAAGTTGGTGGAACTCTTACTGCTAGTCGTATTTTTTGATTACGTTCAGATTCTACTTCCTTTATTTTTTTTCGTATAGCACGTATTAAATCAGTCATTAAGTAGGCATTTCGAAAAGCTTCTTCAGTTCGAAAAAATGCAGGATGTCTCATGAAATCAAGTTCAAGTCCATCTATATCAAATCGTTCAAAAAATTCAGTAATGATAGAATACATATATTCTCGGACAGGTAGGAATGCATAGTTTAGACCAGTTCGTATACCATGTTCTATCGTTCCTTCAGGAATTGTTTCATTAGGACGACCAATAAGTAACTCGGGGTTTTTTCTGCGGAAGTTTCCGTAAGATGCATGGAAATAATCCATTACATAGTGACTATTCATCCTGACTCTTGGGAAGAATTCCATGTTAGCTTCACGACAAACTGTAATCAGAGAAGAAAGAGGACCATTTGTAGTGTCCATTAGGTGTTTTCTATTAGCAATTATTCTAGGGGGTGGGTATTCAGAATGTATAGAATGTGTTGGTTTAATTGTATTAGGGTCATAGCCTTCACCAAATATTTCACCAATTTTTGTTTCATGATGGTAAACTTCATGGTCTCCAAATGTAGACCAAAAAGCAGATGGCGTATTTGCGTACATTGGTACGAGTTTTTTTCTAAGTGTATCAATTGTTAGTGGAGGATCTGTAGCTATGAAAAACCATGCGTCATCAGTACAAATTATAGCCGGACTTTTAGTGTTTTTGCGACTGGATTCCAACATATTTTCAGAGAGCTTCTGGATTAATGCAAGAAGGCATGGGAGTACCACTGAGGGCTGAAATGATGTTTTCTGCTGCCATTATTCCCATGTTTTCAAATGTTGATTTTGCTGCACTAGCAATATGGGGGGTAATTATAAGATTGTCCAATGATAGTAAAGGATGATTTGTAGGAATGGGTTCAGGGACTGTAACATCTATTGCTGCACCAGCTATTGAATTGTTTTTCAAGGCTGTTACTAAATCGTTTTGGTTGACTACAGCACCCCTTGAAGTATTAATCAAAAATGCAGATTTTTTCATTAAAGATAATTCTCGTGTACCGATTAAATGACGTGTAGTATCAGTAAGTGGGAGATGTAGCGAAACAATATCAGAAGTTTTTAGTAAATCATTGATATCGTCACACCATTCTAATCCAAGTGATTTTTCTAATTCTAATTTTCTTGTTCTTGAAAAATATAGTATTCTTGTTTCAAATCCTTTACATCTCTTTGCAACTGCTTGAGCAATCTGCCCCATTCCTATTATGCCGATTGTTTTGTTATGTAAATCTGATCCTAAGTAAGAATATTGATCTAATTTCTCCCATTTTTTAGATTTCACCATATGCGCTGATCGGAAAATATTACGGGATAATGACAATATTAGTCCCATAGTAAAATCAGCACAAGAATCATGTAGAACTCCTGGAGTATTTCCAACCAATATCTTTTTTTGAGTTGCTTCTTTAATGTCTATATTATCGGTGCCAACGGCTCTGTTTGAAATAATCCGTAAGTTTTCAGCAGATGCTAATATTTCTTTATTGATGGGATCAAATCCTTCTGTCATTATTGCATGACAAGTTGAAACTTTTTCTTTCAATATTTCGGGAGGAGGAGTAGTAGTTTCTTTCCATACTTCAACATCATATTTTGAATTAAGTAGTTTAGCTGCAGGTTGATGGAAGGGTCTAGCAATAAATACTTTCATCTTTTGCTCCTTGATTAGTAGTAAATTTGTATTGTTATTAATGAATATATCACAAATATAAAGCATATCAATATTCAAAATGGTAAATATATATCTAAACTATGGCTTATATAGCTTGACTAGTGATACACATTTCTAATAAAATTTAGACTCGTTCTAAAATTATTGGTATTTTATGCCAGTTTGATTAGAGCTTGTACCTTAACAACCGAATAGTGTAATTAAACATAGTCAATTAGTAGAGTTTGATCCTGGCTCAGGACTAACGCTAGCGGTGCGTCTAATGCATGCAAGTCGTACGGTCCGCTGGACTTCGGTCCAAACGGATAGTGGCAAACGGCTGAGTAACACGTAAGTAACCAACCTCGTAGTGGGGAATAACTCCGAGAAATCGGGACTAATTCCGCATGTGTATATTAGTTTAATGATTAATATGGAAAGGCTTCATTTCGGTGAAGTCGCTATGAGACGGGCTTGCGTCCTATCAGGTAGTTGGTGAGGTAATGGCTCACCA
>CEUZ01023135.1_pt1 | contig 11947 bp, 14 predicted proteins | sample 361511 | NCBI WGS metagenome assembly CEUZ01 (sample SAMEA2622822, study PRJEB7988) | marine metagenome | biome: marine biome (ENVO:00000447); feature: surface water layer (ENVO:00002042); material: "saline water (ENVO:00002010), including plankton (ENVO:xxxxxxxx)" | depth 5 m
ATTGGGCTAGATGCTCTAAGAAAAATGAAACCTTTTGATGTTCATTTGCATTATTTTGATAGACACAAACTTCCTGAAAGTGTTGAAAAAGAACTTAATTTAACATTTCATGAGTCAGTAGAATCTATGGTAAAAGTTTGTGATGTAGTAACAATAAATTGTCCATTACATCCTGAAACTGAAAACCTTTTTGATGATGCGATGATCAGCAAAATGAAAAAGGGAGCATATATTGTTAATACCGCTAGAGGAAAAATTTGCAATAGAGATGCTATTGCTAAAGCATTAGAAAGTGGTCAATTAAGTGGTTATGCTGGTGATGTTTGGTTTCCACAGCCAGCTCCAAATGACCATATTTGGAGGAGCATGCCAAATCACGGAATGACACCTCATACTTCTGGAACATCTTTATCAGCTCAAGCAAGATATGCTGATGGTGTAAGGGAAATATTAGAGTGTTTTTTTGAAGGTAAAGAAATTAGAAACCAGTATCTTATCGTTAAAGATGGGCAATTAGCTGGTATGGGAGCACATTCTTATAGTAAAGGGTCAGCTACAAGTGGATCTGAAGAGGCAGCAAAATATAAGAAAAAGTAAAAATTTCTTTAGAAAATTTTTTAAACCATTTATCGCCACCTATATATTTTTTAGTGTGGCGATAAGCTTTTATCCCACATTTGATTTTTATTCTTTTAAGGGACAGTTGCTTATTTTATCTGTATCCACATTTAATGGTGCTATGGGATTATTCGTTAAAAAATTATAATACATATGGTTCATGCTTCACTTCATTATTTAACACTCTCTCGACTGCAAACGCGCTGATATCTATCGTTTGATATGATCCTGTTGTAATTAATTCTGCTAGAGCTCTTCCAATTCCGGGTGCTTGCATTAAACCTCTACCAGTAAATCCTGAGGCCATATAAACATTTTCGTATTTTGGATGTTTTCCAACAACAGCGTTATTATCTAATTTGTTACAATCATAATATCCTGCCCAACCTCCTGTAAGTTTTAATTCCTCAAATGCAGGTATCCTTTTTGCTAGCGCGGGCCAAACTAACTCCTCAAAATCATTCCAGGCTGGTTCTAAATCGTCCGCATCAAAAACTGATATGGGAGAGCCTGCTAAGTATTCCTTACCCTCTGGACGCCAATAAACCCCTGTTGTTAAATCTCCTGTTAAAGGCATTTCAGGAATATGTTTAGGACATTTAACCCTAAAAACAGTATGTTTTTGAGGTACCACAGGGATATCATTTAGCAATTCTTTAGTCCAGCAACCAGCAGCTGAGATAATTGTTTTGGCTTTAATATCAGATAGTTTCTTTACATCTCCTTTAATAAAAGTTGCCCCTAACTCAATAGCTTTACTTTTTAAGGCTGTATGAAATAAAAAAGGATCAATCCATCCCTCAGTCTTATTGTCAGTGAAAGTAGCAGTTTCTATACCTTCATTATTTATGTAAGGAAAAATATTTTTTAGTTCAGATCCTTTGATATTTTTTGTTCCAGCTTCACAAGCCTTATGATTTTCTAAAGCTTTATATTGTTCCTCAGCATGTTCTGGTCCAAACATAAGCAAATAACCATTGGGCACCATACTAGCAGTTGGATTGGGGTTATTTTCTGTTTTAAGAATTTCTGGAAGTTGAAAAATAAATTCTTTTGCAAATTTACCAAGTAAAATATTCTCTTTCTGGAAAAATTGCCTTCTAAATCCTCCTAGTGATAAAGGAAAGGAGGCATTTTTATATGTAGGATCTCTCTCAATTACTTTAACTTTTCTTCCCTCTTTAGAGAGGAAATAAGCAGTTGCAGCACCTATAATACCGCCGCCTACTATTACTACATCATCCATACTAATTTAAATATACCAGAGTCGAATTAAGTATTAAAGCGAAACAACACCACACTAGATAAGGAATCATTAAATAAAAACTCAACTTACTTATTTCTTTAAATTTAATAATTAAATAAACAATAAACAAAATTAAAATAGTTAAATTAATTAAACTTAAGACAAGATTATTTAGGCCAAAAAAAATAATACTCCAAGTTGTATTAAAAAATAAATGAATAAGATATATATAGATAATATTTAAATTTCTAAAATTTTTATTCCAAACAGACCAAATTGCTATTGTCATACATAAATAAAGAAGTGTCCATACAGGGCCAAATACCCAATCTGGTGGTGTAAATACTGGTTTTGATAATTCAGAATACCAAGGTTCTTTTGACGTAAAGGTCGCAATAGCTCCTATAAAAGACGCAGAAAATGTAATAATTGCAAAAATTATAAATGATAAAAATTTATTTTTAAACATAATGATATATATATCAATTCACTATGAATGATAAAGTATTATGGGTTACAGGAGCAAGCAGCGGTATAGGTGCAGCTGTAGCTAAGAAATTTGCAAAAGAGGGATGGAAAGTAGCAGTTTCGGCAAGAAGAATTGAATTATTAAATGAGTTAGCGAAGGATGAAAATATTTTTTCTTATCCACTTGATGTTACAAATGCAATTCAATTAAAGGAAATTTTTAACAAAATAGTAAATGATTTAGGTAAAGTAGATTTGTGTATTTTAAGCTCTGGTACATACGAAAGAAAATCTGAGAAAGAAATTGACGTTAATAATATTAAAAATGTAATTGAAGTAAATTTTTTAGGTGTAATAAATTCTGTAGCTGCAGTTGAAAGTTATTTTAAAACTAAAAAAAATGGTCATATTGCAATTGTTTCATCACCGGTTGGATATAGAGGACTACCTAAGTCTTCTGGATATACACCTTCTAAGGCTGCATTAAATAATTTTACACAAGGTATTTACTTTGATTTTATTAAATTTGATGTCAGAGTATCTTTGATTTGTCCAGGTTTTATAAAAACTGCATTAACTGACAAAAATGAGTTTAAGATGCCGTTTCTTAAATCACCAGAATATGCAGCCGATAAAATTTATGATGGTCTAATTAGAAAAAAATCTTTTGAAATTATATTTCCTATTCAAATTGCAATTATCTACAAAATTTTTCAAATTCTTCCAAATAAAATTTATAATTATTTAATTTCTAAGTTTGTAAACCGTTAATCCTTTACAAACATAACTGTTAATTCTGCAACTTTAATTCCAAATTTGGTCATAGTTGCCCTGTTAATTGCTACTCTTTCATCTTGCATAAATATCCAGTCATCAAAAGTAATTTTCATCTCTCTACCTTTTACAGGAACTAATAAAACATATTCAAACTTAAAGGCAGGCCCATATGAGTAACCCTTTGCTGTACCAACAACATCTCCAGCTGTTCCTTCATAATTATGGTTATCAATTTTATTAATTTTCCATTGTCTATTCTGAATTTCACCATCGTTCCAATTAAACTTTTCATCTAAAATTAATTGTTTGCCATCCCAATTCCCATTTAGGTCAGCTGAAAACTGTCTTGTTACTTTTCCAGATCTATTTTGAAGAATTCCCCATGCCTTTACATTTCCAGATAAATATTCCTCAATTATTAATCGAGGTTTCTGATCCTTAAAATCTGTTGGCTTCATATTATTACCTGTACATCCTGCTAAATAAAAAAGTGTTATTATTGTAAGTATTATTCTCATAAATGTCTATTTATTAGATAAAGAAAATTGAATTAAATCTATATTTTTTGATTTAAATCCTGCCTCACAATAGGAAAGGTAAAAATTCCACATTCTTTTAAAGGTTAAATCAAATCCTTGTTGAGAAATTTGAGACCATTTTTTATAAAACTCGTCTCTCCATATTTTAAGTGTATTCGAATAATGAATGCCATATGAATTATACACATTAATTTCTAACCCTGTTTCATTTGCATGCTTATGTAAACTTTTTTTACATGGCAAAAATCCTCCAGGAAAAATATATTTTTGGATAAAATCCTCTTTTTTCTTGTATCTGTCATATAAATTATCATCAATTGTAATGGCTTGAATTGCGGCTTTACCATTTTGATTAAGATTTTTTTTTATGGATTGGAAATAACTTTTTAGATAGTTCTGACCAACAGCCTCGATCATTTCAATAGATGCTATTGAATTATATTTATTTTCTACGTCCCTATAATCTTCCATTTTTATATTGATTTTTTCATTTAAACCATTTTTATACATTCTTTCTTTTGCATAATTAAATTGCTTTTTTGAAATAGTTATACAATCCATCTTGATATCAAAATTTTTACCTACAAATTCTGCAAAACCGCCCCACCCACAACCAATTTCTAAAACTTTATCTCCATTTCTAATATCCAAAAGATTTGCTAATTTTTTATATTTGTTGATTTGTGCACTTTCTAAGTTTGTATTATTACTTTCAAATATAGCGCTCGAATATGTTAAAGTATTATCAAGCCATAATGAAAAAAATTCATTTCCTAAATCATAATGTTTAGAAATATTCTCCTTGCTTCTTTTTTTTGTATTTTTAATAAAAAATTTTTTGATTTGATTTAAAAATGAAATATCTATTATTCCTGATATTTTATGTATTTTTTTTATATTCCTAGCTGTGATTTCAATTAAGTTTGAAAGATTATCAGTTTCAAAATCACCTCTCATATATGACTCTGCTAATCCAATACTGCCCTTACTAATTATATTAAAAGAAAAACCAGGTTTATTTATTTTTATGTTTGCCGTCAAGCTATGGTCAGTTGATCCAAGAGTATATTTGCGATTATCAAAATTAGTTAGATAAATAACGCCAAAATTAATATTTTTTAATGTTTTAAACATTAACTGGTCTGATAAACTATAAAAATTCATTTATTCTCAATTGTTATATTATTTTTAATTTTAACTTTTTTTTTAACTAATTTAATTCCTTTTAACCATAATCTTAATGCCTCAAAATGTATCGCTGATATTATTTTAAATGTCATAAGTGGATGTTTTAAGTATGAAAAAAGAAGGTTTTTTGATGTAAAATTACATCTTTCACCATCTTGAGATGCAAATAGTAATTTTCCCTCTTCATCTCTTTGATCAATTACAACTGACAATTTACTTCCAGGTATCAAAATTTTAAAAAAATATTCTGATTTTAAATCCATAAACGGGGAAACGAAAAATTTTTTAATACAATTATTTTTAATTACATTATTATCCCCATCAATCCTAAATACATAAGTATGTTGCTCACCAAAAGTATTTTTTACTTCATATAAAATTGAAATTAAGGACTTTTTTTTGTCATAAACAAAAAAGATGCTAAGGGGATTAAAAACATATCCAAGTATTCTTGGGTAACATAATAATTTTATATTTATATCATCATTATTTATTCCAGAATTAATTAAATTTTTTTTTACCCAATTTTCTAAAGATGATCCATCTCTAGGACCGTGATCAATATCATAAAAACTTATTAAATTAAATTTGTTATAAGAAAAATAAGGAATTAGGTTATTTAATTGATTAAGTTCTTTTAAATCAATAAATAGTGAAAATACCTTGTACTTAAAATAATGAACTTTTGGTTTAAATCTTTTATGTATTACTTCACCATTATAAATAAAAGACTCTTTAATCATTTAAATATTCTATCATATTTAAGGAAGATTTAATTCCATCTTCGTGAAAACCATATCCAAAATAACTTCCACAAAATAAAATATTATCCTTATTTTGAATAGTTGATAAATTTCTTTGGTTTGTAAGTGCATTTATATCATAATAAGGATGTGTAAAAACCACTTTTTGATAAATTTTTTCCTTATTGATATTTTGATATGGATTAAGTGTTAAAAATACATTTTTTTCTTCTTTTAAGTTTTGAAGAAGATTTAACCAGTATGTTACAGAATTATTATTTGGATTATATTTATCTACTGATGAATTCCAAGAGCACCAATTTTTTCTATTTTTTGGCATAATATTTTCATCGAAGTGTATGTAAGCTATATTTTCTTTATACTTAAAATTGGATAAAATTTTTATCTCTTCGTGTGAGGGTTTTTCAACTAGTTTTAAAGCTTCATCTGCATGAGTTGCTACTACTACTTTGTCATAAGAAAAGAATTCAGTTTCGTCACCATAATAAATTTGAACTCCATTTAAATTTCTTTTAATTTTATTTATTTTATAATTCTTGTAAAATTCCCCACTTACAGTTTTAAGTATCTTGTTAACATAAGTTTTGCTTCTATTGGTTACTGTATACCATTGTGGTCTATTCTTAATTTTGAATAATCCATGATTTTGAAAAAATTTTAAAAAGAAGTTCAAAGGCATTTGATTAGCTTCATATGGTGGCATTGACCAAATAGCTGAAACCATAGGTATTAAATGATAATTTACAAAATAATTTGACAATTTTTGTTTTTTTAAATATTCACCAAGTGTCGAATTTGCTTCAATAGACTTTATATTATCACTTTTATTATAAAAAAATAAAATTTCATAAAACATTTTTAAGAATTTTAAATTTAATAGATTTAAACGATTTGAAAAAATTCCATCTATACCTCTGCCACAATACTCTATATTAGAATTATTAACTGATACTGAAAATGACATATCGCTTTTCTCAATTTCTATGCTATTTTCTTTAAAAAAATTAATTAGGTTTGGGTAGGTTTGGTAGTTAAAGACTATAAATCCAATATCAACAGCTAAATTTTTATAACCTAAATCAATATCTAATGTATGAGAATGGCCACCAAAATGATTTTCTTTTTCAAATAAATCAACCTTATGTTTTTTTGATAAATAATGTGCTGCGCTTAAGCCTGAAATACCTGAACCAATAACTGCAATTTTCATTTTATTAAAAAATTCCTTTATACTGAAAATTCCGGGATGATTATTCCTTCGTCGTACAAAAACCCAATTTTATACGTAAACTATTTTAACATAGAAAATAAAAATCTTAAAACTAAAATAAGATTTAGTATTTTAAATAGGATCAAATTAACAGCTTGCTAATGTAAATTCGAAAGTGTAGCTATTTTATCTTTAAGAGCCAATTTTCTTTTTTTTAACTCCCTAAGACTAAGCCATGAGTCAGACGTTCTGTCATTTAGCCTTGTTTTAGATAATTTTTTAATTTGAACTTCTATTTGTTTTTTTTCTTTTGATAAGTCTTTTATTAAAGACATAATTCATATTATCATAAAATTCTATAATGATGAAACTTAATGAAAATTAATTTTCAATTTTACGGTTAAAAAATTGTAAAAAAACTGCGGATAAAATAATTGATCCACCAAATAAAACAACTAAGGGTGGATTTTCATTTATAAAAATCCAAGCCCATAGAGGACCAAGTACAGCTTCTGTTAGCATTATTATACCTACAAGAGCAGATGGAGTTTTTCTTGCTCCAATTGTAATTAGTATAAAGCCTAATCCAACTTGAAAAAAGCCAGCTATAAATCCCAATAAAATGTCATGACCTGAAACGATTATTTTTGAAGAAAAAAAATATCCTAATGTCATTGCGCCTAGTCCAGCAATAAGCTGCAAAGGTACCATATCCACTTCTGGAAATTTTCTAACTATCAAAATCAAAACTGCAAAAGATATTGGCATTAAAAAAGCTGCAATATTACCCATCATTTGCCCAGCAGTTAGAGATCCGCCAAGCATCAATGTAATTCCACTTATAGCGAGAATAATTGAAATTAGTGTTAGTTTGGAAATTTTTTCCTTTAAGAAAACATAACCAAATAAAGCCAGGAAAATTGTTTGAGTTTGAATAATAAAGTTAGCATTTGTAACTGTAGTATTATACATAGCAAAAACATATCCAGCATAGCCTCCAGCTAAAACTATTCCTCCTATTAGCCCTGGACTGCCAATTTTGATTAGTGAATTAAAAAAGTTTTTTCTGTGTGTGGCTATTAAAAATAAAAAAACAATTATTGAAAAAAAAAGAGATCTCCAAAATAAAATTTGCCAAAGTGTTGATCCTTCAAATGATTTTACAATTAATCCCCCAAAACTTAATGCACAAGCTCCTAAAAAAACTATAAAAGGTCCTGGAAGTTTCAATAAAAAATTCATTTTACCTGATTTAATATATTTTCTGTTTCAATATTGTATAATTTAAATAAATTTTCAGCTTCTTTTAATGAGATATATCTAAATTTAATTTTCGATCCTGGGGTAAGTTGAGTTAATTTATCGTAGTCTGCAGATATTACTACTCCAATCTTTGGATAACCACCAATTGTTCCATGATCAGATAGCATAACAATAGGATAGCCATCTGCAGGAACCTGGATAACACCTTTTACTAAACCTTCTGATTTTATATTTGTATTTACAATATTTTTAATTTTTGGACCCTCTAATCTCATGCCCATTCTGTCTGTGAGCTTTGATACTTTATATTCATTTTTTACAAAGTTATTTTGAGATTGCTCTGAGAAATAATTAAAATTTGTACCTTTTAAAACCCTAATAAATTCTATCCTTGAATTAATATAATTAATTTTTTTTTTTTCAAACTTGTTTGAATTATCTAATAAGAAAATCTTCTGATTAATATTAAATTTTTTTCCCTCATTCGGTCCTACTTCAGCTTTTGTATTTATAGAATAACTATTAAAATTTTTTTTATCATTAATTCCTCCTTTAATTGATAAATACCCATATACAGATTTGTTGGTAGAAATAATATCAATTTTATCTCCTTTTTTTATGTTAAAACTTTCATAACATTTCCCTTCTTCTTCGGATTGATCTTTTCTTACAATTTTAAAAGTTACATCTCCTGTAATTGCACAAACTAGATTAATTCCAAAAAATTCTAGTAAAGGTCCTTGATATGCAAATTCAATACATGCATCTTTTAAATTATTATCAACAAGTTTATTTGCAATTAAAAAATTTCTTTTATCCATAGCACCGCTAAATGGAATTCCAATATGATAAAAATTATTTCTTCCTAGATCTTGTATAGTTGTATTTATACCTGGTCTTAAAAAATTAAAAAAAGTATTAGTCATTTAGTTTGCTAAATTCTTTAAAGTCTATTTCATAAAATTTTACATAGTCACCAGGGTTTATGAGTGCAGGCTTAAGATCATTATTTCTGTTAAAAATTTTCAACGGTGTTCTTCCAATAATATTCCAACCCCCTGGACTTTCGAAAGAGTATATATTGCAAAATTGTTCAGTAACGCCAACAGATCCTTTGGGTACTTTTACTCTTGGAGTGTCTAATCTTCTAAATCTTAAATTATTTGAAATATCTCCTAGGAAAGGCATTCCAGCAATAAAACCGGTCATATAACAAAAATAATTCTTAGACAAAAAAGTTTCAAAAATTTCGTTCTTATTTAATTTAAGATTTTCAACAAGTCTATCTAAATCTAAAGAAAATTCAGCCTTTAGGCAAATTGGGATTTCTATAATTTTTTTATTAATGTTAACTTTTTTATTTATATTTAAATTTTTTATTATTTTAATTAATTTTTCTGAAGAGGTTAAATTAAGATCAAATGAGATTATTAGTTTATTATAAGAAGGTGTTAAATTTAATATACCATCTAATCTAAGACTTCTAATTTGATTAAAATATTTTATAACAATAGAATTTGTTTCAATATTTACTTTGTCTCCAAAATCACAATATAAGGCTGCGTCGCCAAGATTTGTTATATTTTTTAACATGTCATGTTATACTCTTTCTATTAAAATTATGGAAATTAATATCAATTGCGATTTAGGAGAAAAATCAAAGCTTCATTCAAATGATAGAGATCCAGAATTATTGGAGATAGTAAATTCAGCAAATATTGCCTGTGGTTATCATGCTGGAAATGAACAAACTATGGATGAAGTAATAAAAATTTCAAAAATTAACCAAGTTAGTATTGGCGCGCATCCATCCTTTAATGATCCAGAAAATTTTGGTAGAGAGAGAATGAATTTAAGTTCCCTCCAAATAAAAAAATTAATTTTTGATCAATATGAAATCCTTCAAAAAATAGCAGTAATGCATGGTGAAAACGTTACTCATATAAAACCTCACGGTGCATTAAATAATATGGCATGCGAAGATTTAGAATTGGCTGATGTATTAGCTTCTTCAATAAAAGAAATAAGCAAAGATCTAATATATTTGGTTCCCACTGGGTCTAAAATGGAACAAGCAGCAAAAAAACTTGATATGAAAATTGCTTGTGAAATTTTTGCGGATAGAAACTATGAAGATGATGGAAATTTGGTATCTAGAAAAAAGCCAAATGCATTAATAATAGATCCAGAATTAGCAAAAAAACACGTACTAAAAATGGTAAAAAATCAGTCGCTCAATTGTCACAGTGGTAAGCAAATTCCTTGCAAAATCGACTCTGTTTGCATACATGGTGATAATCAAAGATCACTAGATACAGCAAAATCAATAAGAGAAAATCTTGTAAATAGTGGGCTTGATTTAAAACCTTTAAATAAAATGAAAAAATTTAGATAGATATGAAAAAAATATTAATAACACTATTATTTGTACTTACATCAATAAATCATTCCCTTTCAGCTGGGTCGAGCAGCGATGGAAGCTCAATGCAGAAAACTAATTATGAAAAAGCGGTTTCATTAATAAATTCTGCAAAAAATTATGAAAAAAAAGGTAAAATTAAAAAAGCAGAAAAAAGATATCAAAAAGCACAAAAATTATTATTTAAAGCTAATAAAAAAAAACCTAACAACCCAGATACCCTAAACTATCTCGGATTCACAACAAGGAAACTTGGAGATTTTGATCAAGGTGAAAAATATTATCTTCAAGGTCTAGAGATTAATCCTAGTCATGTTGGAATAAACGAGTATCTAGGTGAATTGTATGTAGTTACCAACAGAATTGAACTAGCTAAAGAAAGATTAAAAATTTTAGAGAACTGTAATTGTAAAGAGTACGGTGATTTAGAAGCTGTCATTAATGGAAGTAAAACATCTAAATATTAATTTAAATTTTGTACTATTTGTTCTGGCATCCAGAATGCTATTTTAGAAAAATTATTACAAGTATAACAACTAAATCAATAAAAATAACGTATTGGTGTCATTGAAAATTTGGTAAATTATATTAATATATACTTATCTTGATTGAAGAACTCGTAATTCTAACAAATATAATTTTCATCACAATTATATTAACCGCAGATAATGCTGTAATTGTTGGATCTATCGCTTCAAATTTTGTTCCAAAAAATCGAAAACAAATAATTCTGTGGGGTGTAATTGGAGCTTTTGTTTTTAAAATCTTTTTTGCAGTGTTTGCGACTTTTTTATTTGAATTTTATTTTATCAAAATATTAGGTGGTTTACTTTTAATATGGATAGTAAATGATTTAAGAAAGGATTTATTTGATATAAAAAAAGTTAAGCCGACTACAAAAAAAACAAAAGAACCTTCATATATAAGCAGTATTGGAAAAGTATTATTTGCAGACATCATGATTAGCTTTGATAATGTAATTGGCGTTGTGGCTGCTGCAAAGGGATATTTTGGATTTATGATTTTTGGACTCATGTTATCAGTTGTTCTAACCGGTGCTTTAGCAACTTATATGGCAAATTATATTCAAAAACATTTATGGATTGCTTATGTAGGTTTAGGTTTTATATTATTAGTAGCAATTCAATTGGTGATAGGAGGTCTTGTAGACTTGGAAATACTATCCATCAACGAGCAATTTAAAAAATACTTTTAATAAGAATATTTTTGTGATGGAAATTTTTTATTTAATACTTCTTTTTTAAATTTTAAAACTGATTTCTTAATATTCTTATTAATATTTCCAAATTTTTTTACAAATCTAATTTTGGTCTGGTTAAGACCAATCAAATCATCTATTACCAATACTTGTCCATCACAAAACTTTGAAGATCCTATTCCAATCGTTGGAATTTTTAAATTATTTGATATTTCTTTTGCTAATGAAGTTTCAAC
>CEUZ01058063.1_pt1 | contig 11942 bp, 11 predicted proteins | sample 361511 | NCBI WGS metagenome assembly CEUZ01 (sample SAMEA2622822, study PRJEB7988) | marine metagenome | biome: marine biome (ENVO:00000447); feature: surface water layer (ENVO:00002042); material: "saline water (ENVO:00002010), including plankton (ENVO:xxxxxxxx)" | depth 5 m
TTTATTCCTCTTGTTTATTTATTTGTTAACAAATAATTCAAAAATGATTTTGAATTAACCTGAGTAAAGCAGAAACAAGAGGCATCATCAATATTAAAAAAAGCTAAAAAGATAGGTAAAAATGGCGCGCCCTGAAGGATTCGAACCTCCGACCCACGGTTTAGAAAACCGTTGCTCTATCCAGCTGAGCTAAGGGCGCATTTTTAGACTTATATAATATAAATTTAACTTTTAAAAATAAATTTTTTAAGAATAATTAGAATAGTTAACAGTTCAACTCTCCCAATAATCATAAATATAATCATAAATACTTTTGAATAAGAGTTTAGCTCAAGAAAATCAAAATTATTTAAATCAAACATTGAGGAATTAACTGTATTCATTAATGTTAAAACACTTAATTTGAATGCTTCCTCAAAATCTATGTTAAAAATAGAAAATATTAATGTAACAAAGAACAAGGATATTACGAATATCAAGATAGAAAGGAAATATTTATTTATATCTTTTTGTTCAATACTGGAATCAATTAAATGAAACTTATTTGCATAAATATTATTTGGTTTTGAGTAAGAAAGTATTTCATTCAATGAGTATTTAAATAAAAAATAAATTTTTAGAAATCTAATACCAGAACTAGTTGAAAAAAAAGAACCACCAATGATTACAATAATTAAAAATATGAACCATAAATTATTTGGAGAATCTTTAAAAGAAATACCAATATTTGACATACTGCTAGTTAATGAAAAAAATAATTTAGAAAAATTATATTCAAAATTTAAGAAAATAAAAAATATAATTATGAGAAAAATAAAATAAAATAACAAATAAATATCTTCAGCAAAAAAATTTAAACTTTTTTCTCTTAGAAAAAATATGTTGTAAACTAAGAACAAGCTAAAATATGAAAAAAGCATTAATACAGAAAATATTATTTCTTTAAAATTAGTATTAATAATACTATCGATATTATTTACTGGTAAAAATCCTCCTGAAGAAATTATTGTCATTGCAATGTTGAAGGAGTCAAATGTTCTTAAGTTGATAAATTTTAATGAAACAAATAAAAATAATGTTAGTGCAGTGTAAAGAATAAAAATCTTAAAAGATTGTTTGAATGTTTCCGAATAATTAAACGATATGAAGTTTGTTAATGATTTTTTTAAACTGTCATCAAAAATATCTATTAAAAGTAATATTGAAAATAAAAAATAAATACCCCCAATCCACTGAGATGTTGATCTCCATAAAATTAAGCTTTCATCTAAATGTTTAATATTTTCAAAAACTGTAAAACCAGTAGATGTAAATCCTGATATTGACTCAAAATAACAATTTAAAAAAGATAAATTATAAATACTAAAATAATAAGGAATTGAAATTATCAATGGTAAAATAATATAACCTATTAATACTGCAAAAATTTTGGAGTATATTGTAATTTTATTATCAACTTTTTTTTTTATTATCGATATTAAACCAATAATTATAGAAACTAAAAATGTATAAAAATACGTATCAATATTTAAATACAGATTAAAATAATAAGAATAAATAATATTAAAAAATGATAAAATGGATAGTAGTATAAAAAAAATTCCTAAATAATTTAGGATAAATTTGTTCATTTTTTTAAACAGAACTCAATCTAAACATGCTTTCTACTAATGGCAATTGTTCTTTTTTTGTTAAAAAAACTACTATATCTTTTTTATTAAATATAAAATTTGATCTTGGAATTATTATTTCATTTTTTCTAAGGACAGCACCAATTCTTATCTCGTCTGGTAATTCACAATTTTTTAATTCTTTATTTATCAATTCTGATGTTTCAATTATTTCAGCTTCAATAACTTCGTAGTCGCCATTAAGAATTGAATAAGCAGTTTCTATACTTCCTTTATGAACATGTTTTAATATACTAGAAACTGTAGTCATACGAGGATCAATTAAATCATCAATTTTTAAAGATGACTGTAGAAGAGAATAATTAGGCTTATTGATTAGTGCCATAGTTTTTTTATCTTTAGAAAATTTTTCAACCAAAACACTTACCATTAAATTGTCTTCATCGTCATTTGTTAATGCAATTACAGTTTCAACATCATCTAAATTTACCTCTGCTAAAATATCTTCGTCTAAACCATTTCCATTAATAACAATTGTATTATTTAAATCATTTGCTATTTGTTCGGCTCTTTTTTTATCTTTTTCAATTATCTTGAGCCTCGCATCTTCAAAGCTTTGTTCTATATTTTTAGCAAGATTTAAACCTATATTACCTCCTCCTATTATTAAAATTTTGTTAGATATTTTTTCATTATGACCAAAAGCAGATAGTGTTTCTTTAATTTGTATGGAGTTTATTATTACGTAAGCTTTATCATTTTTTTTCATTTCATCATTTTTTTTTAGGAAAATAAATTTTTCATCTCTTATTACACCTAATATGTTTGCATTTAATTTAGGAAATTTTTTTGTTAAATCATTTAACTTAATTCCTACTAAAGGACATGAATCTTCTATAAGTATTTCTAAAAGTTTAATTTTATTATCAGCAAAAGGAACATTATCTAATGCTCCAGGAGATTCTAACTTTCTTTGTATTGATTTTGCTATCTCAATTTCTGGCGAAATAATTACATCGATTGGTAAATTTTCTTTGTTATATAATTTTGAAAATTTAGGATTTAAATAATCTTGAGCTCTAATTCTAGCTATCTTTTTTGGTGTTTTATATAAAGAATATGCTATTTGACAAATCATCATATTAATTTCATCATTTTTTGTAACAGCTATAATCATATCAGCATCTTTTGTATTAGCATTCTCAAGAACTACAGGAGAAGTAGCTTTACCGACTATTGCCTTAACATCTAAAGTTTCATTAATTTTTTGAATATCATCACTAGATTGATCAATTACAGTGATTGAGTGGTTTTGTTCTGTAAGTAATTTAGCAATGGTAAAACCAACTCTACCTGCTCCACAAATTATAATATTCATTAATTTAAATCTTTAACTCCAAGTAATTTAAGTTTTCTATGTAAAGCTGATCTTTCCATCCCTACAAAACGTGCGGTTTTTGATATATTGCCTGAGAATTTTTTAAGTTGTGTAATAAGATATTCTTTTTCAAAATTTTCTCTTGCTTCTCTTAATGGATAATCAAGAGTTTCTGAAATTGAAAATTTATCATTATCGCTTTGTGATAAGGACTCTTTAATTATACTTAAAATTTTATCCTCATCTTTTCCTTGAGAAAGTATAGTAACTCTTTCAATTAAATTTCTTAATTCTCTTACGTTTCCTGGCCAATTGTAATTTAAAAGATAATTATTATCTTGAAGTTTAAATGGTTTAATATTGTAATTATTAGAGATATTAGTAACAAAATATTCAACTAATAAAGGAATATCCTCAATTCTTTTATTTAAAGGATCAATAGTAATATTAAAAACATTTAATCTATGAAATAAATCTTCTCTAAAGTTTCCATTTTTTATTTCTTTTTTAATATCTTTACTTGTAGAAGAAAATATTCTTACATCAACTTTAACATCATGTGATCCATTTATTCGCTTGAACTTTTGATCAATAAGAATTCTTAAAATTTTTGATTGTGTATCAAGAGGTATTTCAGTTACTTCATCAATTAACAATATTCCTCCAGAAGCTTTTTCAAGTGCTCCATATAATATTGAACCATCTTTTCTTTCTTCACCTAAGAGTTCAATTTCATATTTATCAGATTCAAGTAATGCACCATTTAAAATAACAAAAGGTCCAATTTTTCTTTTTGAGTTTTTATAAATTTTTCTAGCAACTAATTCTTTTCCAGATCCAGTTGGTCCTGAAATAAATACTCTACTTTCTGAATTTGATACTTTATCAATTTGATCCTTAATGGATAAAATATTTTGGCTTTTTCCAACTAAATCAAATGTATGAAATAATTTATTTTCTAAATTTTCATTTAAAATTTTAAGATTTAAATTTTCAACTGCTCTTTTTATAAAATTCATCAATCTTTCTTTATCAAAAGGTTTTTGTATAAATTCAAACGCACCAGATTTAAGTGATTTAACAGCCATATCTATATTTGCATGGCCAGAAATAATAATTACAGGTATATTTGTATTTTTACTTTTAATATGATTTAAAAGTTCAATTCCATCATTATCCCCTTTGTCTAACTTAACGTCAATTATTGCAACATCTGGTAATTTTTTATCAATTTCAGTAAGTGCTTGATTGTAATTTGCAGCAAGTCTGGTTGAATAACCTGCTTCTATAATCAAATCATTAAGAATTTCTCTTATATCTGAATTATCATCGATGATTAAAATTTCTGCTGACATAAATTTTTAATTATTTAATTGGTAAATTTATAATTATATTTGTTCCTGTGGTATCTGAATTAAATTCGATATTTCCATTATGATCATTAATAATTTTATTTACTATAGACAATCCTAAACCAGATCCTTTTTCTTTTGTTGTATAGTAAGGTTTAATAATTTCCTTTGTATTTTTAGTTGAAAAACCAATTCCATTATCAAATATATTTATAGTTATATAATTGCTTATTCTTTTTATTTCTATATTAATTTTTTTATTAAAATCACCCTTTTTTAGTACTTTTTCTTGTATGCTTTCAATAGAATTTTTAATTAAGTTAAAAATTACACGATTTATTTGCTCATTATCACATGATAAATTTAAATTTTCATCTTTAGAAAAAATCAAATTTATACTTATTGATTGATCAGTTTTGCTAAGGAGATCAATATTTGAATTTATTAAATCAATTAAATTATTAATTCTAAACATTGGTTTGGGCATTCTTGCAAAATCTGAAAATTCATTAACAAGATTTTCAATTTGTTTAATTTGAGACAATATAGTGTTTAAATTTTTATCATATTTGCTCTTTTCTGATACATCTATATATTTTTCATATTTAGATTTTAAATTATCAATAGTTAACTGTATAGGTGTCAAAGGATTTTTAATTTCGTGAGCCAACTTTCTAGCGACATGTTCCCATGCCTCATGTCTTTCTGAAATAACTAGTTTCTCTTGCTGATCTTTTAATTGTTTAATCATTGAATTAAAATTTTTATTTAATAATTCAATCTCTTTATCTGCTATGATCTCAGGAACTTTTATATTTAAATTTCCATCACCAATTTCTTTTGATGCAGATATTAAATTATTAATTGATATAAAAAAACGTGAAGAAAATCTAACAGCTATAGTTATTGACAAGAATAATAATAAAGCAACTATAATTATATAAATTAGTGCAAATGAAAATCTAATTCCAGTTCTTTGATCTTCTACAGTATAATAAAAGTTGATTGCTTCTTGAGACTCTTTTAAATAATTTGAAATATTTTGATCAAGAAATTTTACAACATACAAAAATGCATTATTAATTGATGGTATTTTGATAATTGCTGCTGATTTATTTTCAAATGCATTAATTATTTTTAAAGGTTTATCATCATTTAAAACCATATCTATTGCTCTCTGTTCAACTGGCAGATATTCAGATTCTGATGAGGAAATTAAAATATTTTGATCTTTATCTATAATGTGTATTTGATCTAAATTTCGTAAATATCTTTGTGTGTCCAAAAAGTTTTGTAATGAATTAATATTTTTTTGAAAAATTTGCACATTTTTATTTAAATCAAAAGAAACCAAAATTATGTCTGATTCAATTTTATTTCTTTTTTCATCAATGTAATTTTTTGCTAATTCATATGAATTATTTACTGCTAAAGTAATTTTGTTGTCGAAGTATTTTTCTAAAGCAAAAGAAAATAAAAATAAAGAAAATATAGAAATTAGAAGAGATGGTATTAATGTAAATAATGAGAAAAAAACTATATATTTTCTATTAGCAACTGATCCTCTTACATTAATATTATTTTTGATAGAGTTAGAAATTTCTTTAAATATAATAAAAAAAAAGAATATTAATAAACCTATATTTAAATACAAAAGATAATTTAAGTTGATCTCTCTTATTAAAATGAAACTTTTTCCAATAAATGTTAAAAATGTTAAAAAAGTTACAGATAATGTAAAAATGAATATTAATGTTATAAAAATGTGTTTTTTTATAAAACTTAGCATAAATTAAAAATATATATAAATTAGAAATTATAATACATGAATAATTGTTTTATACTACTAGCTGCAGGTAAAGGTAAACGTTTTAATCCTAAAGAAAAAAAACAGTTTATTAACTACAAAAATAAACCTTTATTTATGCACTCAATTGATAAAGCAAAAAAATCAAATTTATTTAAAAAAATAGTTCTGGTTACAAATAAAAAAATTAAAGTACCTGGAGTGAATGTTGTTAAAGGTGGAAAAGAAAGATCAGACTCATCATTAATAGCATTAAAGTATTTAAAAAATAAAAAAATTAAAAATGTATTTATACATGATGCTGCAAGACCGAATTTTTCAATAAATCTACTAAAAAACTTAAATAAAAATCTTAATAAAAATAAAGCTGTTGTTCCTTATATAAATACTGATAATTCAGTCAAATACTCATATAATAAAAAAGTAATAAATTTAAAAAGACAAAGAGTTCTGTTAACACAAACACCACAATGTTTTGATTATAAAATTTTATACAATTTATCAAGAAATAATAAAAATTTTGTAACAGATGAGTCTGCTCTATTTCTAAACAAAAATAAAAAAGTAAAATTTATTAAAGGTGAAAAAAAAAATATTAAAATTACTAAAAAAACTGATCTTTACAAAAATTCAGAAAAAACATTTTATGGTATAGGATTTGATATACATAAGTTAATTAAAAAAAAGAATTTATATCTAGGTGGTATCAAAATTCCATTTCATTCAGGACTTGAAGGACATTCTGATGGTGATGTAATACTTCATTGTATTATAGATGCCATATTGGGTGCTCTAAGAAAAAAAGATATTGGATCTTTATACCCAAGTAATAAAAAAAAATTTAAAAATATAAGGTCAACAAAAATGTTAAAACCTATAATTTTTGATCTTAAAAAAAATAACTATTACATTAATAATTTAGATATTAATTTAATTTGTGAAAAACCAAAAGTTTCAAAATATAGAAATAAAATTGTAAACTCAATATCTGGAATTATGAATATTAATAAGGATATTATAAATCTAAAAGGAAAAACTGTAGAAAAATTAGGTTTAATTGGAAAGGAAAATGCTATTGCCTGTGAAGCAATTATATCGATTAATAAATATGAGTAAAATAAATTTTTTTTTTGTTACATTATTTGGTATAGGAAAATTAAAAAAAATTCCTGGTAGCTATGCTTCTCTAGCAACAACTATTTTTTTATTTTTTTTATTTCATGTGTTTAACTTTTCACCGAATGTCATTTTAATTGGTATTATAATATTATTCTTTATTTCAATTTATGCAGTAAATATTTTTATAAAAAATCTAGATAATAAAGACCCCAAAGAAGTTGTAATTGACGAATTTATTGGTCAATCAATTCCTATATGTCTTTATGAAATTGCACATGATGGCACAAAAGATACTGGTCAAGTTTTAACTTTTTATTTTATTATGTTTATTCTATTTAGAATTTTCGATATCACCAAACCTTATCCTATTAGTTATTATGATAAAAATTTTAAGAACAGCTTCGGTGTTATAATGGATGATGTATGTGCTGGATTATATGTTGTGGCAGTTCTAGTTTTATATATGGTAATTTCATCATGAAAAAACTTTCTAAAAAAGTTGTTAAATGCTTAATTAATGAGAATTTAAAAGTATCTTTAGCAGAATCTTGTACTGGTGGTTTACTATCAAGTTCGATAACTTCAATAAGTGGTTCATCTAAAGTCTTTACAATTGGTTTAGTTACTTACTCAAATCAAGCAAAAATTAATATTCTTAAGGTCCCAAAAAAAATAATATTGAAACATGGTGCAGTTAGCTATGAAACTTGCCTATCAATGGTTAAAAAATTAAATAAAATAAGCAAAACTAACATTTCTTTATCTATTACTGGCATTGCAGGGCCTAATGGAGGAACTAAGCAAAAACCAGTTGGCTTAGTATATATAGGTATTAAAAAAGATAATAGAATATTAATTAAAAAATACTTATTTAAAAATAAAAAAAGAAATTTAATTCAAAAAGAGACAGTTAATAAAGCTTTAAATTTAATCCTAAGTTTTGCTAAATAAATCTTCTGCTCTTTTTTGAAATGCATCCGCAATTTTATCTAAACCAAATTGAAATGATTTTGTCATAACAATATTTAAAAAATCATTTTTTAATTCAAAATCAATCTCAAATGAAACTTCGGTAATATTATTATCTTCTTTAAAATACCATTTATTTTCCAAATACTTTAATGGACCATCAAGATTAGTTACATAAATTAAATCTTCTTTTTTGTTATATTTTACATCACTTTTATAAGTATCTTTAAAGGGACCTTTTCCAATTGTTAAATCTGCAATAATAAATAATAGATTATCTTTAGATTTTCTTTCATAAATTTTTGAATCTAAACAAAACGGAATAAATTGTGGATACTTTTCTATGTCAAGAACAAGATCTATTAATTGATCTTTTTTACATTCAATTAATCTTTTAACTGATGCTTTGGGCATTAGTTTGATTCATCCTATTTCTTTGAAGGGCAGCAAAATCTTCATCTGCATGATAAGAAGATCTAGTGAGAGGAGTTGCTGAAACTAATAAAAAACCTTTTGATAAAGCTACATTTTTTAACTCATCAAATTCTTCAAGTGTATAATATCTATCAAGCGGATGGTGTTTAACTGAAGGCTGTAAATATTGACCAATTGTCAAAAAATCAACTTTAGCACTTCTCAAATCATCCATCACTTGAATAATTTCATCTTTGTTTTCACCTAACCCAACCATTAAACCAGATTTTGTAAAAATATTTTTATCAATTTTTTTTGTATTATTTAAAAGTTCAAGTGAAGCAAAATATCTAGATCCAGGTCTAATTTTTCTATAGAGACCTGGAACAGTTTCAATATTATGATTAAATACATCTGGTTTAGCTTCAATAACTTTTTTGTAAGATTCACCTTTTCTTAGAAAATCTGGAGTTAAAACTTCAATTGTAGTTTTTGGGTTATTTTTTTTTGTTTCAATTATTACTTCATAAAAATGATTAGCTCCACCATCTATTAAATCATCTCTATCAACAGAAGTAATTACAGCATGTTTCAAATTTAATTTATTTATTGCAGAAGCAATTTGTAAAGGTTCAAGAGGGTTAAGAGCTCTCGGCTTTCCGGTAATAACATCACAGAAAGCACATGCCCTTGTACATGTGTCTCCCATAATTAAAAATGTGGCATGCCTTTTGCTCCAACACTCAGTAATATTTGGACAATTCGCTTCCTCACACACTGTTTTTAGTTTGTTTTGATTGACTATACTTTTTGTTAGAAAAAATTCTTGACTATTTAACAACTTTGACTTTATCCAACTTGGCTTTTTTTTTATTGGATTAACTGGTTTATTAACTTTTTCTGGATGTCTAATTTTCATTACTTTTAATTATATAGGTACTTTCATTATTTTTACCAAATAAAAATTTTTTTCTAATTAAAATCTCTATATAATCTAAGTCTAAATTGTCAGTTAAAAGTGAATTTTTATTTTCTAACTCATTTATTTTACTGGATATATTTGTCTCATCATTTTTTAACTCTTTAAGGATACTATTTTTTTCAAAATAAGAGATGAGACCTCTTTCACCGTCTAAAAGATTAAAAAAAAAATAAAGAAACAAAAAAGTAAATATTAATACAAAATAATTTTTTTTTATAACTGCAAGCATTAATTAATTTTATTCATTTTTGCTGATTTTCCAAGTTTCTCTTCAATTCTTATTAGCTGATTATATTTTGCAACCCTCTCCGAACGAGCTAAAGAACCTGTTTTTATTTGGTTAGAGTTTGTACCTACAGCAAGATCTGAAATAAACGTATCTTCACTTTCACCAGATCTATGTGATATTATTGTGCTAAAACCAATTAACTGAGCAAATTTAATCACTTCCAAAGTTTCTGTTACAGTACCTATTTGGTTTAATTTAATCAATATTGAATTTGATGATTTGTTCAAAAATCCTATTTTTAGTCTTTCTAAATTTGTGACATACAAATCATCGCCTACAACTTGAGTTTTTTTGTGAGTTTTTTTCATGAATTTATTCCATGATAACCAATCATCTTCTGCAAATGGATCTTCGATAGATTTGATTTTATATGTTTTTATTAATTTTAAATATTTATCAATTGTTTTATTTGTATCGATATAATTTTTTGAATGAACTGAGTATTTATTATTTTTAAACAATTCATTAGCCGCAACATCTAAACATATAGATACATCTACTCCGTTTCTAAATCCTGATTTTTGTATTGCTTTTACAATCAATTTAAGTGCATCTTCATTTTCATTTATCATCGGAGCAAAACCACCTTCATCACCAACTGAGGTAGATTCACCTCTTTTTTTGATTAATAATTTTAAATTATTAATTACCAAATAACACATTCTCATTGCCTCAGATATTGATTTTGCTTTATCTGGTCTAATCATAAATTCTTGAATTCTAAGACCATTGTTTGCATGTGCCCCACCATTAATTACATTCATTAATGGGTACGGTAACTTAAATTTATTTTTAACAAAAAAGGTTTTATAGAGAGGAATTTTACGAATTCTTGCAGATAATTTTTTAACTGCCATAGAAACTGCTAATAAAGCATTTGCTCCAAATTTTTTTTTTTGTTTTGTCCCATCTAAGTTGATCAAAATATAGTCAATTTTTTCTTGGTTGTGTATATTCTGGTTCTTTAATTTTTTCGATATTATTTCATTAATTAATTTAACTGGTTTTAAAACACTTTTACCTAAGTATTTTTTATTTGATGTATCTCTTTTTTCATGTGCCTCATGTGATCCTGTAGATGCACCAGATGGGCATATTGCTCTTGCTTTCATATTGTTTGCAAAAACTTCAGCTTCAATTGTAGGATTTCCTCGACTATCATAAACTTGTCTAGCAATTACTTTGGTTATTTTGCTCATTTATTTATTTTTTAACTAGATTGTCTATCTCAACTATCTGAGAAATTAAATTTTCTAATTTATTTAATGGAACCATATTAGGTCCATCAGATGGAGCATTATCCGGATCTTGATGAGTTTCTAAAAAAATTGCTGCTATACCAACTGCAGTAGCGGCTCTCGATAAGTATTCAACAAATTCTCTTTGTCCACCACTTTTTTCTCCTAAACCTCCAGGTTGCTGTACCGAATGTGTTCCATCAAAAACAATTGGATAACCATTTTTTGCCATTATGGGTATAGATCTCATATCTGAAACTAATGTGTTATATCCAAAACTTGCACCTCTTTCAGTAACGAGAATATTTTCATTTCCAGATTCAGAAATTTTCTTTGTAACATTTATCATGTCCCACGGAGCTAAGAATTGTCCTTTTTTAACATTGATAATTTTTTTAGTTTTAGCTGCTGCAACCAATAAATCAGTTTGACGACATAAGAATGCAGGTATTTGCAATATATCAACATGCTTTGAAACTATTGAGCATTGATCTACATTATGAACATCTGTTAATACTGGTATTTTTAATTCTTTTTTAATTTTATCAAAAACAGGTAAGGATGAATCTAATCCCGCCCCTCTTCTACCCTTTAGACTGGTTCTGTTAGCTTTATCAAAAGAGGTTTTATAAATAAATCCTATTTCATATTTAGAGGCAATTTCTTTAATTTTACCAGCCATATCCATAGCATGCTGTTCAGTTTCAAGCTGACATGGACCAGAAATAAGAGATATTTTTTTATTATTAGATATCTCAAAATT
>CEUZ01225265.1_pt1 | contig 11933 bp, 7 predicted proteins | sample 361511 | NCBI WGS metagenome assembly CEUZ01 (sample SAMEA2622822, study PRJEB7988) | marine metagenome | biome: marine biome (ENVO:00000447); feature: surface water layer (ENVO:00002042); material: "saline water (ENVO:00002010), including plankton (ENVO:xxxxxxxx)" | depth 5 m
ATCGGCAGGGAACGCTCCTTGAAACTGATTGATGACCTCCCGGCGGGGAAGAAGATGATTGTGGTAGTGGCGCAGGAGGACGGAGGTGAGGAGAACCCCTCATCTGATGAGCTCTATTCCTGGGGTACGCTTGCTATGGTGCTCAAAGTTTTCGATATGCCGGATAACAGCAAGTCAGCCATAATTCAGGGCGTTGAACGCGTCAAAGTAGTCTCTTTTATCCAGAATGAACCTTATTTCAAAGCTGTCGTACAGCGAGTGGAGGATGAGGAGCTGGAAGGCATTGAATCGGAAGCGATAGCGAGATCGATCCGGAATAGTTTCGAAGATCTCGTGAAGGTGGCTCCTTATCTTACTGAAGAGCATTCAGGCGTCCTCAGTTCAATTTCCAAGCTTGGGCGTCTCGCGGACAGAGTTATTTCACTGGTGACCATCCCGACGCAAGAGAAACAGGAGATACTCGAGGAAATGGATGTGAAAGAACGTCTCGAAAAAGCGACAGTCCTGTTGAATAGAGAAATTCAGCGTATCAACCTTGGCGAAAAAATTCAGACCGAAGTACAGGATGAAATTTCGAAATCACAGCGCGAATATTATTTGCGCGAACAGATGAAAGCGATCAGAAGAGAGCTCGGAGAGGAAGATGAATCGGCTGAGCTTACCGAGTTAGAGGATAAAATCAAGGCGGCGGAGATGAACGAAGAGGCAGAAAAGGTCGCAATGAAGGAGCTCGATCGTCTTGGCAAGATCCCTCCCCAGTCACCGGAATATTCCGTCTCCCGGACCTACTTGGACTGGCTCCTCGATCTTCCGTGGAGCAAGTCAACCAAGGACAGAGTTGATACTAAAAAGGCAAAGCGTATTCTTGACGACGATCATTACGGTCTGGATGACGTGAAGGAGCGGATCATCGAATACCTCGCTGTGAGAAAACTGAAAGAAGAAAAAACAAAGGACGGCCGTGTGAAGGGACCGATTCTCTGTTTTGTCGGTCCTCCGGGCGTAGGAAAGACTTCTCTCGGCCGTTCCATTGCCCGCTCCATGGGTAGGGAATTTGTGCGGATTTCTCTTGGTGGCGTCCGGGATGAAGCCGAAATACGGGGTCATCGCCGAACTTACATCGGCGCTCTACCGGGACGGATTATCCAAAGTTTGAAAAAGGCGGGAACAAACAATCCACTCTTTATGCTTGATGAGATTGATAAAGTGGGGGCTGACTTCAGAGGAGATCCCTCATCGGCGCTCCTGGAAGTGCTCGATCCTGAACAGAACTTTTCATTCAGCGATCACTATCTGGAAGTCCCCTTCGATCTGAGTAATGTCATGTTTATTTCCACAGCAAACCTTCAGGATCCCATCGTTCCTGCCCTTCGTGACAGAATGGAGATTCTCGAATTCTCCGGCTACATTGAGCAGGAAAAGATCAAGATTGCACGTCAGTACCTCATCCCGAAGCAGCTAGAGGAAAATGCTCTCACCAAGAAAGACTGTTCTTTTACGGAGGCGGGTATCAAGGAGCTGATTCGGTCTTACACCCGGGAAGCGGGGGTAAGGAGTTTAGAGAGGGAAATTTCCAATGTTCTGAGGAAAGTGGCCCGGGAACGGGCAGAGGGGGAGACTGCTTCTGCGAAAATCACCAAGGAAGCGGTGGGAAAATATCTTGGCGCCCCGAGATTTTATGCCGAAATGGCGGAGCGGATGAAAAAAGCCGGCGTCGTCATAGGGCTGGCGTGGACTTCAGTCGGCGGTGATATTCTATTTATTGAGGCGTCCCGAATGCCCGGTAAGGGGAGACTTACCCTCACCGGTAAATTGGGCGACGTAATGAAGGAGTCCGCCACGGCGGCCCTATCTTATGTGCGGGCCAACGCGGAGAAGCTCGGTATTGAGCCGAACTTACATGAGAATACTGATATTCATGTTCACGTCCCTGCAGGCGCCATCCCTAAGGACGGCCCTTCGGCCGGAACAGCAATTTTCATAGCCATCGTTTCACTGCTGACGAAACAGCCGGTGAAGAATACTCTTGCGATGACCGGGGAAATTACCCTTCGGGGAGCTGTGCTTCCCGTCGGCGGTATTCGTGAAAAAGTGACGGCGGCCCATCGCTCCGGGGTTCGTGAAGTGATCCTTCCTCACTTCAATCAGAAAGATCTGGAAGAAATTCCAGAAAAGGTGGTGAAAGATATGACGTTCCACTTCGTTAAAGAGCTGAGCGAAGTGATTAATTACGCTTTTGCTGAAAATCCCAAGAAACCAAAAAAGAAGAAATCTACTACGACTTCAGCCCGCATTGCCGAAGCCTAGTGTTGGACGCTTAGCTCAGCTGGTTCAGAGCATCGCCCTTACAAGGCGGGGGTCATAGGTTCGAATCCTATAGCGTCCACCCCAAACCTGAGAAACACAAGAAAAAAGGGCGACAACAGCCGCCCTTTTTCATAAACAAACTCATATAGAGAGGAGTCTATCCGCCTCGGCCATCACCATCTTCTCCCCGGGGACCATGTCGGTGGTGCCAACGTATCTGAAGATAGCTGTGGATTTTCATGATTTCAATCTGGGATTCCTTCAGAATCTCAGCTGACTTATCCTTCTGGTCTTTCCAGATCTCTTTCATCGCCTCGCCAGCTTCTTGTTTTGTCATTTCACCGGAATCAACTTTTGCTTTCAATGATTCTAGAACTCTTTTAGCCTCAGCTCTTGCTGCCTCGAGGGCAGCAAGTTGCTCGTCAGTCAGGCCCAGTACTTCGATTTTGGCTGCCTCAACCGCTTCGACAAATTCCTTCTTCCTCGCTTCATACTCCTCCTTCATCTGCTCGAGTTCTGCCTTCTGTTCATCGGTGAGGAGTTTGTCTAGGGCTTCCTTCAGTGATTCGTGGAGTAATTTCATCGCATCACCGGCTTCTTGTTTTGTCATTTCACCGGCCTTCGCGCTTTCGTGAATAGCGGCCATCTGTGTCCGGAAATCTGTCATAATCTCATCAAAAGTGACCTTCTGCTCATCCGTCAATACAGAGAGAATAGCCCGGAAAGCACCTGCACCATCTTTGCCTTTGTCGTGTCCCCGTGCTTCGTTACCCTTGCCGTCCTTATCGTTCTTGCCGCGCTCCTTCATCCGTTGCATGCGGGCAAAGATTTTCTCCTTCTCTTCATCGGATAATTTCTCATGCAGTTCGGCGGCAAGTTTCCATAGGAATCCCGGATCATTATTCCAACGTCCGCCATTGCCGTGACGGTTTAGGGCAGAGCGCAGTATGTTGGCACTTGTGCCTGAAAGTCCCAGATCGGTCTCAAGATCGGACGAAAAGAGTTCGAGCTCTTCCGCATCAAGCTGAACTTCATCGTTACTGTTAAATGGGTTTTCGCATCCAGCGATAAAAATCGCCAGCGTCATAATAAGGGGAGTGAGTAGAAGTTTACGTTTCATGACTATTCCTTTCACTGTGTGCCCTTTTAGACGTCTGTACTTTCATAATGGTTAAATATACAACCACTTCAGGATGATGGAAAGGCTTGCTTATGACGCAGAACTCAATGTACTCTCGACCGTTTGGAATCAGGGGATACTGCTAAGATGATCATATAAGGGGTTAAGGATTCCCATCTGTCTGACGGAGTTTCAAGATAAGGAGTGCCCATGAACTTCACATGCTCAAACCGGTTTTTTCCCATTCTCTCACAAATCTTGCTGTTTGTTGCTATAGAGCAGACGGCATTGCTTCGTGCTCAGGATGTACAGGAGTACAGGACACCACCAGACAAGATTAAATGGCTGGTCAGTTCACCACTTGCGCCCGTTATGATGCTGAGCCCATCGAAAGAGAAGACGCTTTTTATGGAGAGTCCGGCAATGTCGGGTATTGATGAATTGTCCCAACCCGAACTGCGTATTGCAGGGCTGAGGATCAATCCTGTGACGAACGGTCGCAGCCGGCGGAGTCACTACAGTTCCCTCACCCTTCGACCGGTCTCGGGTGGGAAAGAGGTAAAAGTATCCGGTCTTCCGGCAAACCCGAAAATCTCCAGCATTGCCTGGTCTCCCAATGGAAAACAGCTTGCCTTAGCCGTTACCTCCATGGACAACATTACACTATGGATCGTCGATACGAAACGGGGGAGAGCGAAGCAAGTAATGAAAAATTCACTGAACGGAGCCTACGGCACCCCCTATGAGTGGCTGTCAGATAGCAACGGGATTATCGCTCTCACTGTTCCCACCGGGAGAGGCGAAGCACCAGCGGAGAGTCGAGTTCCAAAGGGACCTGTCATTCAAGAGAATAGCGGAGGCGAGGCGCCGGCACGAACCTATCAGGACCTGTTGACTTCGCCACATGACGAGGCGCTTTTTGATTACTTCCTCACATCACAGATTGTTCATGTAACATTGCAGGGGAAGGTAACAAAGATAGGGAAACCCGCCATCTACGCCCGGGCGGAACCTTCGCCAAATGGGCAGATGCTTCTGGTGGAGACAGTCCATCGCCCTTATTCTTACCTCGTCCCTGTTTACCGTTTTCCCAGGCTAGTAGAGGTATGGGACCTGAAAGGGAAGGTCGTCCACACGGCGACTGACATGCCGCTGGGTGAACAGCTTCCTCTCGGTTTTGGCGCGGTGCCGACAGGGCCCCGCTCCTTCGGCTGGCGGTCCGATTCAAACGCCACGCTATATTGGATAGAAGCCCAGGACGGTGGTGATCCCAAAGCTGAAGCAGAGGTCAGAGACCGACTTTTCGTCCACACCGCGCCATTCACAGGAGCATCTTCCGCCTTCATTGATCTTCCTCTCAGATTCAGCTATGTTCAATGGGGAAGCGACGACCTCGCCCTTGTCACCACTAGAGAGTGGAGCACGCGGAAGACACAGACGTGGGCCGTTTCGCCTGGCAATCCCAAAGGTCCTCCAAAGCTTGTTTTCGATCGCCTTTATGAAGATCGATATAGCGATCCGGGTTATCCCATGACTAAAATGAATGACAACGGTGCCTCGGTCCTGCTGACGGGGAGCGGTGCAAAATCCATCTTTCTATCCGGCACCGGTGCATCTCCCGAAGGGGACCGTCCGTTTCTGGATGAACTCAACATAGAGACGGGCAATAAGACAAGGTTGTTCCGCTCCGAAGCTCCCGCTTATGAACGCCCCACGGCGGTGCTGGACGTAGACAAGTCGGTCATCATCACCTCTCGTGAAACGAGGGACGAACAGCCGAACTATTTCATTCGGTATCTCAAGAACGGCAAGATGAAACAGATGACTTCATTTCCACATCCCTATCCCCAGATGAAGGGTGTTTATACAGAAATGGTAAAATACAAGCGGGCTGATGGTATTGATTTAACGGCAACGCTCTATCTTCCGCCGGGGCACAAACCGGCGGATGGCACAATCCCAATGATTGTCTGGGCTTATCCCCGGGAGTTCAAGACATCCACGGCGGCATCTCAGGTGATCGGTTCGCCCCATCGGTTTCTCCGGATCAGTCCAACCTCTAGTTCCACGTCGGCCCTTTCAATGCTGATTCACGGCTACGGCGTTCTCCTGAATGCCACCATGCCCATCGTGGGGGAAGACAATGCCCAGCCCAACGACACTTATGTGGATCAGTTGGTGGCCAGCGCCCAGGCGGCTGTGGATTATATGGTGGAAAGGGGTGTTGCCGACAGAAAGAAGGTAGCCATCGCAGGCCACTCCTACGGCGCTTTCATGACAGCGAACCTGTTGGCTCACTCGGATATTTTTGCCACGGGGATCGCCCGGAGCGGCGCCTACAACCGATCGCTGACCCCATTTGGCTTTCAGGCCGAGGAGAGGACTTTCTGGGAAGCACCCGGAATCTACTTCGCCATGTCTCCCTTCATGCACGCCCAGAAGGTGAACGAACCACTGCTGATGCTCCATGGAGAGGCGGATAACAATTCAGGTACGTTTCCAGTACAGAGCAAACGGTTCTACCACGCCCTTAAAGGGCACGGTGCCACGGTACGATTGGTGATGCTTCCCCATGAGAGTCACGGCTATCGCGCCCGGGAGTCAGTGATGCACTCTCTCTGGGAAACCGCCAACTGGCTTGACAAATATCTCAAGGGAAGCAAGCAATAAAACGTGAGCTATGCCATGACCTCCCGGAAAGCGCGGACGAAGAGAGACATCTGCTCAGGTTTGACAAGGCTAAGACGGCACCAGTCAAGGTAAGGAGGGAAGGGCCGGCCGACTCGAACGCCACGTTTCTGCATCTCGGCCTGAAACTGTTCGATGGGTTTGCCGGTGTGGAAGAAGATAAAGTTGGTCTCTGACGGGGCATATTGCCTTCCCATTTCGTCCAACAGATCTGTGACGACCTTTCTGGCTTCATTATTTTTCCTCAAGCAGAATACTTGATGATCGGTGTCCTGATAACTTGCCAACGCGGCCCGGAGTCCAACAATGTTGTTTAGACTCATGGCGGTCATATACGGTTCCAGCTCCGAAACAATCTCTGGCTTGGCGATACCAAAACCGATCCGCATGCCGGCAAGACCGTGAATTTTTGACGCCGTCCTTGATACAAGCACATTCTTTCCCGCCTTTACCATGTCAATCAGGGATTTGTAACGGCGATCCCTTACATATTCGTGATACGCCTCATCCACGAAGGCCAGCGCTTTTTTCGTAGCTTCTTCGCAAAAGGAGCGAAGTTTTCTATCAGGCGTAATATTCCCCGTGGGATTGTTGGGATTGCAAACATAGATCAGTTTCGTCTTGCGGCTCATGGCTCGCCGTAAGGCAGGAATGTCCATCTCGAAATCATCTCTAAGAGGGACTTTTTTTAATGAGGCACCGATAGTTTTCCCATAGACATGAATCGATTCAAAAGTGGGATCGGAGGTGAGGATTTCACCACCGTTCTTTCCATAAATGAACGCGGCGGCATTGAGGATCTCTGTGGAGCCTACACCGACGAAGATGTGTTTCGGTGTCAGGCCGAACTGCTTGGCGATGAGCGCCTTCAGCTCGGGCAGAGCGATATCCATATTGTAAAGGTTGGCCTTGGCCAGGGATTTGCGCATAGCACGCCGCGCTGATGCCGAGGGGGTCATAAGGATTTTCGTTATACATCATTCGCGCCGGTTCAGCTTGAGGGAATCTTGTCGAGGCGACTGCGGGCATTGGTAAAAAGCTTGTTCCGGCAAGGGCCGCACCTCCACCAAGCTTCAGTCCTGTAGAGAGCCACTCTCTTCTTGTGAATGTTTCGTTCATCGTCTTGTCTCCTTCAAATAGATGTATACATACTGTGTAAGTGACAGATTAGAGATCACTGCCAAAACAGTTAACCAAAACTTATGGGTGTATGAGGGTTTCTGAACTAGCTAGAGAAGTTCCATTGTGATTGGTTTGCCATGGTGCATCAAATGTTACTTTCTACTCATGTTCTAAATGTGCGATTTTGCCCTTTAACGCCGTCAAATTGTTCCCTTAGTTCCTTCATATCCTTCACCATATCGCCTGAAGGGTGGAACGGTTCAAGGAGGTTGAAACAGCGGTTTCCATAATCGAACTGAATGGGAAGAATGGGCAGGTCTAGCTTTTGGCTCAAAACATAGAATCCCGATTTGAACCTCTCTGTCGCTTCCATGCCTCCCTCCGGTGCCAACATGAGAATAACATGGTTGAATTGATCAATCGATTTTGCAAGCTGATCTACCGTCCCTTGTGGGGAATACCGGTAGACCGGGATACCGCCAAGTCGCTTAACGATAATCTTCTGAAGCCATCCCAGGGGCCACCGTATACCGTAAATGTCTGGATTATCAGTGTTCCCGTTGAGCCTGTCCAGTATGGGGAGACGTGAAAAAATCCAGACAGCACCAAGGAACTTGACCTTTATATCGATTGCCCAGACAGCGAGAAGGACATAATAGGCGTCCAGTAGCGAAGAATGGGGAGCGCCGATGACAATCAATTTATCGAACTGAGGTACAACTCCATTAACGCGCCAGTTGGAAACATAGAGAAGAAATCTTCCCAACCGTGAAAGAAACCACCTATGGGCACGATGAACTGGCGGAACCGCTGATGATGAAACTGACATAATCATTATTCAAGATCCCCCTTAACGAATAATAAGCCGAAGTTGTGAAATTTCAAACCTTGTACCAACTGCTTGTCTTCGCATGAATGAAGGATTACATTCGTGATCATGAGTTGTTTTCAAACAGCTATTCAGACCGATCGTGAATGGAAAAAAGTACTGTTGGTAACATCGGTCACATTTTTATTGCTCTCTCCAGCTGTTTGTCAGCAAAAATCAGTGGATAAAGGCGGAAAATCAACAAAGAGTGAACAATACACACACATTGTGTATTGTGCTGACCGATGGTTTTCACAGGATAAGATTTATCACTTTATGGCCGGTTTTCTTGGAACAACGGCCATATCCGGGGCACTGAATGCAAGCCTTGATACACCTCGTAAAGATTCAGCAATCATGGCTTCGCCAGCGATTTTTTCTATTGGTCTGTTGAAAGAGGCTTATGACAGAAAACAATGGAACAACCACTTCTGCTGGAAGGACCTCACTGCTAATGTTCTCGGAATTGTACTAGGCGCCTGCTTCTGGCTGAGCATCACCGGAGATGAAATGGGAAAAATATGATGAAAATAAACAAAGTATGTACATATTATATTTATAATTTAGGCGGTATTTTTTTCTTTGACTAAGGCGGGGAATTGTAGCCCTTATCTGCCTCTATTTGCAGATCCCACCGATTGGTAATAAGACAGAAAATGGCTCTTCGTACGGATCCATTACTTTCATCGGCTGATCCCAATGCTTAAGGGTGATCTCCCACATCCGTTTTTCAGCTGCAACATATTCCTCCATATTGTTACCGAACAGTTTACGAATGATATCCGCCCGTCCGAGTGGTGCCTTTTTTGCCTCTGTAGATGTTCTATAACAACGCGGCAAAATCGAAATTGGGCTGTATTGCGTGTGATCCGGCGGCAAAGAATTTCATTTCTGTAACTTCTTCATACTCCAAACGATACTCCATAATTGGGAGATGCCACTTTTTGAACAGCGCCAGCCATTCATCATGCTTCCCCGGTGCAATCTTTTAATAATGAAAAGAGTAGTTTTCATAACAGTCGCCCCGACCTTTTCCTCCCTGTGGAAAAACCGGCTGATAAATTGCTGCGAGAATGACAGCAATCAGATAAGTGTTGATATATTTATTCATTTGGGCACTCCTTATGTTCGGTTATTGAGAGGAACTTGAGTTAGAGCAACACTCACAATAAAAATTAACGTACCGGTTCCATGAGAGCAAAAAAATCCAGCCGAATGACAATAGTCAGTTGATCTCACTCTTAATGAAAACACTCCAATATGAAGAAAAGATAGAAACCTAAATTGAAACATTCAGTTGACAGTCTCATTGAGAGTATAGAAATTGACCATCATTGCATCTAACTGATTAGAAGTTTCTAAAGAAAAAGTTTTGCAATTCGAAACTCAAAGTGAAGGAGTGAAAAGTCATCATTATGAGAGTTAGCAGAAGAAAGTTTTTGAAAGAGACAGCCGTTGCTGGCACAGCTGCGGCGATTCTTCCGAGTACAATACTCGCTACTGGTCGGATGAGTGACAGGATAAGGATCGGCGTTATTGGCACAGGATTGAGGGGACAGGGGCTCATCGGACTGGTATTGAGAAGGGATGATGTGGAAATACCGGCCATTTGTGACATTGATGAGCGTATGCTTGAGATGACTCTTGCAAGATTTGATGAAGCCGACCGCCGTTCCCCGAAGATTTACAGTGCCGGTGAGAAGGATTACCTCAACCTCCTTGATAAAGAGAACCTTGACGGTGTTATCATCACCACACCTTGGCGCTGGCACACCCCTATGGCTATCGCCGCCATGGAATCGGGAAAGCATGTAGGGGTGGAGGTGCCTGCCTGCTTGACCGTTGATGAGTGCTGGAATCTGGTACGAATGTCTGAAAAGACGGAGAAATTTTGCATGATTCTCGAAAACGTCTGTTACAGGCGCGATGTCATGGCAGTTTTGAACATGGTGAGAGAAGGGCTTTTCGGTGAGTTACTCCACTGTCAGGGCGGATACCAGCACGACCTTCGTCGTGTCAAGTTTAACGATGGCGAAAACCCTTACGGTGGGGGTGTAGAGTACGGCGAGAAAGGTTTCAGCGAAGCGCGATGGCGTACACAGCATTCCGTAGATCGTAACGGTGACCTTTATCCCACTCATGGTGGTGGTCCCGTCGCACAAATGCTCGACATCAATCGAGGAAACCGGTTTGTCCACCTAACATCAACGGCGACCCAGTCAAGGGGGCTTCACCAGTATATTGTGGCTCAAGCCGGCCCAGATCACCCCAACGCCAAGGTAAAATTCAAACTGGGGGATATTGTGACTACAGTCATCAAGTGCGCCAAAGGGGAAACGGTAGTGCTGAGTCACGACACCAATTCTCCGAGACCTTATTCACTTAACTTTTGTGTGCAGGGGACCCGTGGCCTCTGGATGAAGGATAACAACTCCATTTACATCGAAGGGTTGAGTCCTGAAGATCACAAGTGGGAGCCTGATGAACCTTATCTCAAGAAGTATGACCACCCTCTCTGGAAGCGGTTTGAGTCTAAGGCGGCGGGGGCGGGCCACGGCGGCATGGATTTCTTTATCGTCCGGGCATTCCTTGAGTCAATCAAGCGTGACGTTTCACCGCCCCTCGATGTTTATGACGCTGCCTCCATGAGTGTCATCAGTCCCCTATCGGAACAATCCATCGCAAACGGTAGCGCCCCTATGAAGTTCCCCGATTTTACCAGAGGCAAGTGGAAGACGAATAAACCTATTTTCGCCCTGAACGACGTGTATTAAACTGTCGTCGAAATAACTTCGGAGAGTCATGCTTCTATCCTCGCTGGATTGGTCATTTATTGCCATCTATTTTGCTTTGAGCATTGCCATCGGGGCTGCCGTTACACGGCGGGCCGGGCAGAGTTCCACTGAATTCTTCGCCGCTGGAAAACAGATGCCATGGTGGCTCCTCGGTGTCTCCATGGTGGCGACCACCTTCTCCACCGATACACCGAATCTCGTCACAGACATTGTTCGCCGGGATGGTGTGGCCGGGAACTGGGTCTGGTGGGCTTTTCTTTTAACGGGAATGCTGACTGTTTTCGTCTATGCTCGACTCTGGAAAAGATCTGGTGTGCTCACCGATATTGAATTTTACGAACTGAGGTACAGCGGCAAGCCGGCGGCCTTCCTCCGAGGCTTTCGCGCGGTTTATCTTGGATTTTTCTTCAATATCGTGATCATGGCGTCCGTCTCGCTAGCGGCCATCAAGATCGGCGGCGTGCTTCTCGGTCTGACACCCATTCAGACAATTCTTGTGGCTGGGACCGTCACCGTCATTTACAGCTCACTCGGCGGACTTAGGGGTGTGCTCATCACGGACCTGATACAGTTCGGCATGGCGATGATCGGCGGTATCAGCGCTGCGGTGGTGGCACTTCGTCTGCCCGAAGTGGGAGGGCTCACCGGTCTTCTCTCCCATGAGAATGTGGTGGGCAAACTGAATCTTCTCCCAGACTTTTCAGATCCATCCCACGCCATGGCTGTCTTTATTATTCCCATCGCTGTTCAGTGGTGGAGCGTCTGGTACCCCGGGGCCGAACCAGGAGGTGGAGGATACATCGCGCAGCGAATGCTTGCCGCAAAGGATGAGGATAATGCTGTGGGGGCTGTCTTCCTTTTCAACGCCGCACACTACGCCCTTCGGCCGTGGCCGTGGATTATCGTTGCCCTTAGCTCCCTTATCATTTTTCCAGAGTTGGACGATCTTCGAGCCGCCTTCCCAGAGGCCGCTGACATTGTAAATCACGATCTCGGCTATCCGGCCATGCTCACTTTTCTACCGGCGGGGCTG
>CEUZ01059178.1_pt1 | contig 11927 bp, 17 predicted proteins | sample 361511 | NCBI WGS metagenome assembly CEUZ01 (sample SAMEA2622822, study PRJEB7988) | marine metagenome | biome: marine biome (ENVO:00000447); feature: surface water layer (ENVO:00002042); material: "saline water (ENVO:00002010), including plankton (ENVO:xxxxxxxx)" | depth 5 m
AAAACATAGCAGGCATAGCCTGCACAATAAGAGAGGAAATTGGCCAATGCCTAGCGACTACCATGCTAGAACGTGGAACGTTGCAAATGCTGCCAACCCTATCCTGATTATCCAGAACTGGATGGTTAGGAATTCTCCGTATCTCAACCCTTTCGGGCAGTTCACAGTAACTACCCTCCAGAAGGACTGGGATGCTGATGAAGAGGGAGTTTACAAGCCAATGGAATGCCCAGAAATCCACTGGGAACTGGACAACGATGAGTTGTCTGGTGAATTCCGGCGTGCCTTGAAACGTGCCTTTAGGGATGTTGGCGGTTTAAAGGCTAAGGGGAATCCTCCATTCGTTCGGATTGAGGCTAGGAAAAATTTCTATGTCCTCATGCTGAACGGTTCCGGGCCTGGAGAAGGGTCTATTGCTCCGGGGCATTTCTGGTGGACTGAACGATCGGTTCATCCAGATAGTCTCAGGGAGCCTAGGCTTGTTCCACCCGAAAGGGAGGACTATCCGATAGAAACCTCTAAAAATACGCGGGATCATACTGAACCTGCGTATCCTAGTGCCTATCGGGTGGAGATATACAATCCTGGTGGAATGTATGCAGATAACCCTGATGTTTATCCTTTGGGGCGTGATCTCAGTGGTCCTAGGACTTCTGATGTATTTAGCTTCAAAAATACAAACGCAGCCTGGCGCAAAGTTTTCAGCCTCAAGGTATCCGTTCGCAATTCGTTCGACTGCGAATATACCTGCGTACCTAAGAAGGAAAATGGAAACCTTTCTGAATTGGTACGTGCTGAAGATGAACCCTTGCTTAGAGGGTTTACTGAAGATGAATTCAAAGAACACAAAAAGAGTGTCTAGCGAAAGCTAGTATCACAGACTCCCTGCATATCTCAGGATATGTGGGGAGTAGTGATACTGGATACAGTATCAGAACGATGAAACCTGAATATTACATACTCCGGTATTCAGTAGGTGTGCCTATCTATTATGGATAGGGACTAAACAAACCGCAAGGTTAGGAGTAAATTAATATGTCTGTTGAAAGCTACATGCCGTTCGGTTCAGTGAAGACCGATATTTCCGGTGCTACCAACTGGGCAGAAGTTGTCCAAATGGTTCCGTCGCTGGGAGTGGAGGTTGGATTTGAGCCTGCCCACTATGTGGACCCGGCGAGTGGCGAGCACAGAGTACTGGATTCTTACAAGATTCCAGTGGACTCTGAGTCGCGCCAACCGTTGGGTGGAAACGGTGGCACTATCGTAGGTGCGGGGTTCTCTCCCATCCAGAACAGTGTCCAAGGGGCATTTCTTCAGACCTTCGTAGATGAGGGTTTGGCGAATTACTCAGTGGCCGCCACTATGGACGAGGGTATGCAGACTCTCATCGAGCTGGATATTCCAAATGGAAACTTCAGCATTACCCGTGGAAACGGGGAAGAGGATGAGTATGCAGGGAGAATTTCCATGCGAAATGCTCATAACGGTACGTACTCTTGGACGGGAGGTTCTCTAACTCATCGTCTATTTTGTATGAACCAACTTCCTGCACTACGTAAGAATGGAAACGTCTTTTCGTTCCGCCATTCACGCTACGTGAACGATAGAGTGGGCATGGCGCACCGGGTAATTGCCAGTGCTCTGGAACAACTTCAGAGTGAGCAGGAAAACTTGCAAGCTCTTGCTAGTTATCGGATGAACCAGACTCAGTTCATTGAGTTTGTGCTTCGTTTGATTACAGAGCAACCTGATTTGGCAGATGCTAAGGCGCTCTACCTTGAAGCTGAGGAAAAGGGCGGGAAATCACTCGGTACGCTGAACCGAAAACTGCAAACTCTGGACTCTCTGTTCAGACAGGGGCAGGGTAACAATGGCAGTGATGCTCTGGATGCACTGAATGCAGTGACAGAGTATGCCGACTGGTGCCATGGCTCCCGTGATGCAGAGGACTTCCACGTAGCCAGAGTGGTGCGGGGTGAGATTATCCAGCGCATGCAGGAATCCACACCCACGCCACAGCGCCAGCAACGGTCAAACCTGGCCGCGCTGGTAACCGGTGAAACTGTGGAAGAGTCCACAGAGCAGAGCGAGCCCGTAGCCTCTGTGGATAATCTTATCCATGATGAACGGCGGCGGGATGAGCGGCGACTTCAGTCTGCCCTAAGTGGGGCAGCACTGAAGATGAAGCAGAGGGCAAGGGACCTTCTGCTGGAGGACGTGGCACTAGCTGCCTAGTCCTTCTAGAGTGTGGTGGGCCGGGGGGGCTCACCCACTCACTTTAACCAGCAGCCTTGTTGCTGGCTAAAATGAGTGACCGATTAAATAAAGAGGACCAAACCATGTCCGACCCTTATGATAATTGGGACGGTGGTCTGGATGTTGACCTCTACGTCAAATCTCTCAGAGAGAACATACTTGACGTGGAATGTGCCAGCACAGACTGCTCGAAAAGAATCTCAGAGTGGGACCGTGATACTCGCAAGGGTATCTGTTCGGACTGCTACTGGACTAGGACTGAATACCCTAGTTCAGACAGTTCAACGGACCTGTTCTAGATAGACCACACCCGGTGGTCAACCTTAAATACAATTGAATAGAGAGGACTCAGCAATGCGTCTACAAATGGGAGACAGGGGCTTCCGCATTGTTTATCCACACGGGTACAGCCTATCTGTGCAAGTGGGCTACCACCATTATTGCGACAATCGCGATTTTGAGGGTGGTTCCACAGATGCAGTAGGACACCAACTACCTGAGTCAGCCACCGCAGAGATTGCGTTCCTTGGACCCGATGGGTTCATAGCAGGACCTGTGGGTAAGGACGGACACAAGGTAGATGATGTACACGGTTGGGTAGACATGGACGTAGTGTTCCAACTGGCCATTGCGCTGGATTTCCGCCTACGAATTCACGTAGACCCGGAGACTGGTGAAATTGCCAAAGGGGACGTTGCTCCTGTTGAAGCTGAACTGGAACAGTTCATTAGAAACTACTTGCATCTTCTGACAACTCCACTGAAGGAGATTGAAGAAGAACTAAACCCGTACAGAGAGGGAGAGGAGGAAACTATCTAATGAAGCTATCCGATAGCCTTGAGGTTATCGGTGGACTGAGTGCACCTAGTAAGATGCCGTGCCACAGTTGGAGTATTCCAGCAGAGTACTGCAAACTGGGCAGCCATCTGGCGAAAAATCCAAAGTCAATCTGTTCTAAATGTTACGCTCTAAAGGGAGCCTATAAATGGTCCCCTGCACAGCGTGCCATGGAGAACAGATACGCCATTCTGAATGATGCTTTAGAAGATTATATTCAAGTTGGCGAGCGTGGATTTTTCCCAAGCACAAAAGCCTGGAGTTTCATCAACCACTTTGCCAGTGTACTGAACCAAAAGGCGTACAGGACAAGGACAAGGCTGGCCAATGGAACAAAGGTCAAGCGTGACGGTAGATACTTCCGCTGGTTTGACAGTGGTGATCTACAGTCAGAGCAACATCTGGATATCATAGTGCGGATTGCACAACTCACTCCTACCGTGAAGCACTGGCTTCCGACCAAAGAGGTTGGAATGGTGCAACGCTGGTTGGAGATGCATAAGGAATCTTATGATGCGAGGATTAAGTCCGAATATGTGCGAGATTATCCAGAGAATCTGACCATTCGAATCTCCCACCCTATGGTGGATGATTGGGAATATTCTACCGAAGTGGTAGACAGGCTTAAAGGTTACACCGAAAACATAGGACTGGCCTTTGCCCATAGTCCTGGGCGTACACCCGGGAGTGGCATCGAAGCATGTGCGGCACCTAGCCAAAAAGGTGAGTGTCTTTCATGCAGACAGTGCTGGAATCCAAAAGACCAGATTAGCTACGAGGTTCATTAACTTGGGATGGAATGACAGACTAAAAATAGAAGAGCTAAAGGACTTAGAAAGAGTCCTTACCTCCAGGGAAGTCATGTTGGATAACATGGCCCGCATTCAAGAAGAAATGCAGGCAGAACTCCAACGTATAAACCTCTGGAAGGAAACAACATACAACTGTACTCCAATGGGAGGATACCCAAACACAGCAATAATGAGAGAATGGGTGCTGGATCTTATCGACTGTATGATGGCAGCTAATGAAATAAGAAACCAAGAAAGATAACATCAACAGTGAAAGATCCTAAAGATTCAGTTAACCTTGAAAAGCTAAGAAAAAAGATACTAAAAAAATACAAATGGGGTTTTATTACATTAGATGAATTTATGGAACAACTGAGCAAGACATATAGAGAAGAAAAAACTTCGCATACCACCCAAACGGGGGGTGACACCGAGACACCATTCGGCTAGTATCGCTCGGCTGGAATCACCTCCCTAGATTTGATGAAAGGTATACGATAGTTTGTCTATTACAAAGCTAAGAGGAATTAGGACAACTCTTGAGTTGTCACAGTTGAACCTAGCGGCCAAGTCTGGTGTAAGCCTGGGTACCATCTCAAAGATAGAAGCAGCCACAAAGCACACAGAAATCTCCGGTGTCGGCGTGGGTAAGTTAATCTCCATTGCAAAGACAATGGGAGTAAGCGCCCTGGACCTCTACCCCAAACTGGGCGAGGCTCCAGAGGACACAATCTAATCCCGTGGAACTAACCCAGGAAGACCTCCGACGAATCAAACAAGCAGCCTTCAAACTGAGAGCACCAATACCTGCTCCAGTTGTAAAGAAGAAGACCAAAAAACCTAGAAAAAAGAGGACAAAAAGTGGACAACAGAAACTACTCTAGTCCTGTCGTCTCCAGAGATGGTCGCTCTGAAGCAGCCAGCCCAGGAGTATGGCGAGACATCAACAAGTGGCAGTGTGCTTCTTGTAAGGTAGAGTACGGTAGCAGTCGCCAGTGCAGTCATGTCTTTCATTGGAAAGATGAAGATGGCTCAGTCATTGAAAAAGCTAAACTCTGCGGCTACTGTCACCGTAACCATGAAACCTGGGCAAGAATTGCACAACGATCAAAATCAGTTGCCCAGAATACTGGAAACTTCGACAAGTACAAAAACTGGGTAAAACAATTCAGTAAGCCCGGTAAGAATTAAATGGCTGAAGGATCACCTAGATTCGTACCCGATGTAGGACCGACTGGCGGAACTGCTCTGGGCAACAGTTACCTAAGTACCTGGGCTAACTGTCCCCGTGAATGGTTCAACCTATACTATCGGCCCATTATCGGTTACGACGAAAACGACAAAGAGGTAATCCGCAGGGGAATTCAACTTCCCACTACGGCAACGCCACTGATCAACGGTAGGATATTCCACGAGGCTATTGGCGAGTGGTATAATTCCGGTGTCCGTGACGGTGACGATACCGGCGAACGCAGTGTGGAAAAAGCCATCGACATGGCTAGGACACACTGGACCCGTGCCGCTGGAATGAACGAATACGGTGGTGGAGCAGAAGAGTCAGAAGAAAGCTGGCGACTTCTAGAGCAGATGATTCGTGACTACCACAACGATTTCGGGCCAGACTCCATGGAGCCTGAGTTCCCAGAAATCCGGGTAGTTTGTGACGATCAGGGTCAGCCTCTAATAGAGAGGGAATGGGTAGCCCCACTCAAACCAGGCTACAACTACACCTGTCGTACAGATCTAATTGTAACCTACCGTGGCAACCTGATGACCATGGAGCACAAGAGCGCAACCCGCAGCAGTGCTCGGATGATGCTCAACTCCCTGGCCACAGCGTCCCAATTCACCGGAGAATATTGGATTCTTTCGGAAATATTTCCCGAAGAGGTACTCTCAGGTGTACTAGTTAATGTAGTATTCAAAGGACCAAGGCCGAAGACTGCCCGTGCCCAGTTTCAACAGGCTGCTGTACGTGAGTCTACGACCCGAAGTCCTGGCATGATTGAAGCATGGAAAAAGGAATGTATACATATTCTGGATCAGATCGAAGAATCCATTGGTGAGTTCGACAAACTCATTCAAGAGGGTGGCGATCCTGAACAGGCTATGATGTCCTGCTTCCCGATACATGGCATCCGTACTGGAAGATGCAATGCCTATGGTAGAAATTGCGACTACTACAATCTATGCATGCTGGCTGGTATGGAAGCCAGACAGTTGAACCAGTTTCGTCCCAAGGTTTGGGATTGAATAAAACAGAGGAAAATATGAAAAACAATATCGAGAAGAAGATTCTCACCGACAAAGAAGTAGCAGAGGTTCTCTCTGTATCTCCCTCTGTCGTAAAGAATCTCGCAAAAGAGGGGAAGATTCCCCACTTCTGGGTGAACCGTTCTTTGCGGTTCCATTCTGAAACGGTACATCAGTGGATTAACGCTGGTGGAACGGGTGCTCCAGTTTGGAAGAACAACCTTGCTGGATATCACAACCAGACCGCTGAAGAAATCCCGGCTGAGTCTGTCACGTTGAACCGTAAGTAAAAAGGGGATGGGAGGTGGTTGCATTAAAAATGCAGTCTCCCTGTGGATGCAGCCATCTCCCTGAACCATCCCAATGAATAAATTCACTGAAAACGAACGATTAAATAGAATTGTCTGTGAAGTACTAGACACTCTACTAGAAGTAGTTGAAACCCTAGTAGATGAAAGTGAAGCAGACACACTCAAGCCTGTCTGTTTCACGCTAGTCACTGGTTACATTACAGAGGACTACTGGAACGTAATTGAAAACGAAATGGTAAAGCCTTCCGAGTATGAAATGAATACTCTAATGGAAGCAACTCCACTAGAGGTAGGTCTGCATGCGTTTCCAATTTTCAAAGGCACAAGTGGCGAAGAACTCGCTACAGGACTTGAAAAGAGCCTACTAACCAAGGCACTTGAAAGAATCAAGTCTGCTAACTACAGCCCAAAGGATACAATTGTCAGAGAAAACAAAAAAACAATCCACTAAAATCCGAAAACTAACACACACAACGTGTATGGTTTGTCGGCGTATCTTAGAAGTGGGCGAAGAATACGAAGACGTTGGAATACCCCACGCTGGAGGCTGGAAACAGTTCCCTGCTCATAAGGAATGTTCCGATGTATTCCACAACAATCGGCCCAGCGAAAAAGAACGTCGCAAGCGATACGAGGATCAGAAAAAAAAGAACTATGTCATTTGAAAAACTTCAAACATTCGACGCCAGTACCATGGTAGATAGTAGAATCTCCCTGCTGGCAAAAGGTCCGTCTGGAAGTGGCAAGACCACCTTGGCCCTGTCCTTTCCAGAGCCCATCTTTCTAATCTACGCAGACGTGAACCGCGATACTGTTCGTAGACTGGCAGTAGATGGTGGACGTGACATAAAGGGAATTGCGGTAAACGAATGGAATGAGTATCAAACTCAAATCGTTCCACAGATCATATCCAGGCGTATCGAAGCCAGTACCATCGTAGTGGATAGCATTAGCTTTCTCGCTCAGGTAATGTGGCGCGATCTCCAGGGTAGCCGCTCTCATCTCACCCAACAGGATTTCGGAACAGGACTCCGACGATTGAGTGAGACTACCCGTGACATCATGGCTACCAGTATCCCACGCGGAGATCACCCTGGTTACCATATTGTCTTCACAACCCATGTTCGAGATGTTACCAGTGAACAGGGTGCCCTACTCAAAGTAAGTCCCAACATCATGGGACAATTCAAAGACCAAATTGAAGCTTACTTTGACTACGCAGTACTGACGAATAGCGAAATGGTTTCCTCTACCAAAAAGGTAAACGAGAAGACTGTTGCAGTTCGCTCCACTCAGTACAAGATCATCACCTCACCACCCGACAGGTACAACACCTGTAAGGGAGGAAATCTCCCTCCTGAGATCGTAATCTCAGAAGGAGGATCTCCGTTTGATGAGATGAACAAGACTTGGAAACTGGGAGTTTCCACAAACGTCTCCAAGTAGGAGAACTAACAAACCAACAATAACGAGGAAAAATATGTCAGTTGTGACAATTAACCCCGACGCTTCCAAGCGTCCTGTTCTTGAAAATGCCGGTGTCTACGGTCCCGGCATGGAGCATGAGGCTGACGTTCGGCTGGATAGCTTTGAGTGTCCCGCAGAGCGCATGCCCGGTTACGATCGGGACGGTGAGCGTGGGCCTTACGCTTACTTCAGCTTCAGGGTGATTACCCAGGACACTGGGATGATCTTCTTCAACCACTGGGAGCCGATTGGTTCCTTCACCGGATCAAAACTCACCCAGATGCTTGAGGGTTTGGGAGTTGAGATTGAATCCGATGGCAATGGTGGCACGCAGTTCAACTCCGAGGGAGTTGCTCCGCGTGACGTGGCAGGTATTCAGGTGAGCGCGGCCCGTAACGGCTACAACGGTCGCCTGATTCAGGTCATCGGAGCGTAGGCTATCGCGGAAGTTCCGCGTAGGGGCACCTTAATTCTTCGGATTAAAGGTGTAGAGAATCAGAGGTTCAGTTGAACTTCTAACCAGCAATGCTGGCTGCAAGGCTAACTGAGTTGCGAGATTAGTCTGTTTCCCCGGACCCATAAGCTCGCCGGTTTCCTTTAGTCGAGTTTAACCGTCTGGTTCTCATCCCTGCCCCCTACCCCCCTCTTTTAAATAACGACCCGTAAGGGTATAGACCCGTAAGGGTAGAGGTTAATTGGTGTCACTTAAAATAGAGAATAAAATCCAACCGTCACACATTGCAAACCCCGGAAAACTCCACCAAACCATGTGGAAAGTAGCTCAGGCTAACGATCCCGAAAAAGAGATCACCATAGAAAGCGTCAAGCCTGTAAACCCCAAAGCATTTGACATCCACCCAGTAGGGCACAGGATGTTGGTAGTACTGGACCCTGTCCCTGAAACCTACGGGCGGATTCAGCTACCTGAAGAATACCAATCCCGCGAGAAGATGGGTGCTGGAATCATCATGTCTGTAGGCTCTCTAGTAGGCTCAGGCGTACCCTTTCCAGGCTCTCCTCTGGGAGATTCCTCAGAATTTCTCTACAAACACATCGTATTTGGCATGCACTCTGGAAATGTCCTAAGATTGGATGTAATGGACAGGGAATACCACAGTGGTATCATTGTTCTAACAGACAGGGATATCTGGGCGATTGACAATTATGAAACTTTCTTCTGGGGAAGTCCAAACCCGGAGGAGAATTTGGATGACAACTCAAAAGCCTAAAAGCTGCACCAACTGTCCTGCTTACGAGTGGGGAATTGGCTTCGTCAAGCCAGAAAATGTCAGTCAAGACACCAAGTTTGCCCTGATCGGTCAAGGTCCTGGCGAGATGGAAGCGCGTTTCGACCGCCCCTTCTTTCCCAATGCCCCCAGCGGGAGGACCCTCGACCGATGGCTTCAAGGCGCAGGACTTCGGCGCTCCGAGGCCCTCATCTCAAACATCGTCTGGTGCTGGCTCCCTGCTCGGAAGCCCAACGGCGTCCCCCAGGGGAACCGCGATCCTAAACCAGAAGAGACTACCTATTGTTACGAGCACCACCTTCTCCCGCTACTGGAAGACGAAGGTTACACAGCCGATGATTCACTCATCGTAGCTGTAGGCGCACCGGCAACGCGAGCCCTTACCAAGTTGGAGGGGCCACTAGACAAACACATGGGTTCTCTTAAAAAGGTAAAGCTATGACAGAAAGTTACGATGTACCCAATAACCAGACTGACAGGGTGGCAGAACTAGAGAAAAAACTTGCCATTCTAACTAGAGATGTGGAAGATACCAATGAAGTTCTAACCAAGGTAATCCATGAACTGGCAATCCTGAAAACCTACTTCGATTCCACGAGGATTTCAAAGCACCTAGATTCACACAATTCATCCACCCCCTAAATATAAAGGTGGAAAATGCCTTGGATACTTCCTATTATACATCCGGCGAGCATTGTGCGCGGACGTTGGCACGAGGACTCTGCCCAAATAGTCTACCTTAAACAAATCAAAAAAATCCTAAACAATCCAACAAACCCTTCAAACTATCCCACCGATCCAAATAACCTACCTGAAAATACCAAACTCTGGCCCACCTTAAACGACCTAGAAAAATTCACAAACCAACTAGAAAACTTCGACCTACTATCTATAGACATTGAAAACGCAGGACCTTACTTAACACTAATTGGTATAACAGCCCTCTCTGCCGAAAGGAATGAACTAGGCCCCACACTAAGCTTGCCTTACAGGATGAGATACGGTCACAACTATTGGGCCGATTGGGAATCTCACCTAAAGGCAACCGAGTACCTGTACCGTTGGTTAATCAATCCCAAGTTGGGCAAGATATTCCACAACGGAGTTACCCACGACGTACCCATTCTAGAAGAACACGGCTTCATAGTCGGCGGGGAAATCTGGGACACAATGGTTATGCAGCATTACATGTACCCGGAAATGCGTAAAGGTCTACAGTACTGCGCCACTCTATACACAGGAGCGGCACACTGGAAAGACCTACTCGATGACAAGGATGAAACAGAAGGAAAGGGATAACCGTCTATGTCGCCTCCCACTAGTTGGGCAGCAAACACCAGTCATAAATTTCTACGCCTACCTAACGAATCAATATTTCTATACAACGCACACGACGCACACAATACAGCAAAACTGTTCCTCGCTATGCGGGCTGAAATGCAGAGCCAAAACTTCCCCACTCAGTGGAATTTCTACACAGAGTGGGTTCAGCCTCTACAGGCAGCAGTAATGGACATGCAAAAACGAGGAATCCTACTAGACAAAGAAAAGAAACACACCTATCACATGAACCTACGCCGGGAACTCAACGAGACAGACCAGTTTATCCGCGACTATGCTGACCAGACTGGCTTCACAGACTACACAGACAAGTTCCCCAACAGTGGCATGCAAACGGGTAAGTTTCTCTTCGATCACTTAAAACTAAAATCTCACAAGAAAACCGAAACAGGCAGATACAGTGTAGATCAAGATGCCCTGACTAGAGTTCTAAAAAAGTTTCGTAAAAAAGACGAGCCACACCGGCAGCTACTCTACTCCTTGTTCCACAGAGCCCGTCTACAAACCATCCTAACCCGGTACATGACTATCCCGCTAGGTCCAGACAAGCGTTGCCGACCTACGGTAAAGATCACCGGGACTAAAACATTCAGGTACGCCTATGCCGACCCAGCTCTCCAGCAATTCCCGCCCGAAGTTCGTCACCTATTCCAAGCGGAAAGAGGAAAAATTCTCATCGCGTCGGACTATTCACAACTTGAAGCTCGGATCCTTGCGTATCTCTCTGGAGATGAGATCTCCATCGAAGCGTTTAACTCCGGTAAAGATGTCCATACACAGAACGCGAGAGATCTCTTTGGGTTATCAAAGACCCAATGGGAAGCACTCGGTGGTAAAGCGAAAGCTTACCGTAACTTCGCAAAAGGTTTTCTATACAGGATCAGCTACGGAGGGGAAGGTGCAGTGGAAAAATCAAAAACGTACTGCCCGTGTGAAAAATGCGCTGACAGGACACCTCAAAGTCTCACCTTAAAAAAGTACGAAATCCTCAACGCCGAAGAAAACTGGTTCAAGACACATCACTGGGTTAGAAAATTCCAAGACAACCTATGTGAATTTGTCCAACGTAACCACTACTACGAAAGTCCCTTCGGCTTGCGCCGCTGGATTTCCAAACCCTGGGGGAATGATCTACGCCGCGAAGTTCTAAATATTCCCATGCAAATGAACGGGGCAATTAGAATGAACCAAGCACAGGTTAAGATGCACGCAATGGGCTTGCCTATCATTCTACAATTCCACGACGCCTTTCTGCTGGAAGTTCCAGAAACTCCCGGCAGTCTGGTAGACCAACACATTGCCGACATGAAAGGCGTAATGGAAGAACCCGTAGAAGCATTCGGTGGCGTATCATTCCCAGTGGACACAGAGATTGGCCACAACTGGGGAGCTTACAGTCAAGACAATCCCAACGGACTAAAAGA